>Ga0126369_10000554_pt1 | contig 24642 bp, 19 predicted proteins | sample PanSoiMetaPlot_1_FD_109646 | JGI IMG/M metagenome (GOLD analysis project Ga0126369, IMG submission 109646) | Tropical forest soil microbial communities from Panama - MetaG Plot_1 | ecosystem: Environmental > Terrestrial > Soil > Tropical forest > Bulk soil | place: Panama | collected 2016-02-17
TACCCTCCGCCGGCGCCGGCGGAGGGTAGGGTGGGGGCTGGTGCGCCGTCCGCCCGCGGCGGGGCCGCCGTCATCCATGAGTCCGATGCCGAGCCGGAACAGCACGAGCCCGCCGCCGCAGGTTCGCGCACTGCCGAGCTGATCACCACGACCCTGCTGTTCATCTCCATGCTGCTGTCATGGATCGCCTTTGCGCGGGTCGGATTTTCGCACCAGGAAGTGCACGAGGTCGTGCTGCCGTTCTTTGTCTCCGGTGACCTCAAGGTCGATTGGGCGCTGCGGATCGATGCCCTGACGGGCGTCATGCTCGTCGTTGTGACCACGGTTTCGGCCTTCGTCCACCTCTATTCCGTCGGTTACATGGAGGAGGACCCATACCGGCCGCGCTTCTTCGGCTATCTGTCGATGTTCACCTTCGCGATGCTGATGCTGGTGACTGCTGACAACCTGGTGCAGTTGTTCTTCGGCTGGGAAGGCGTCGGTCTCGCGAGCTATCTGCTGATCGGGTACTGGTACCACAAACCGGAAGCGAATGCCGCCGCCATCAAGGCCTTTATTGTCAACCGGATCGGCGATTTCGGCTTTATGCTCGGCATCTTTGCGGTGTTCATGATGACCGGGGCGGTCGATCTCGGTACCATCTTTCACCAGGCTCCCTCGCTGGTCGGCAAGACCATCAACGTGTTTCGTTGGGAGGTCGATGCGCTCACCCTGATCTGCCTCCTGCTGTTTATGGGCGCCATGGGCAAGTCGGCGCAATTCCTGCTGCACACTTGGCTGCCGGACGCCATGGAAGGCCCGACCCCGGTATCGGCCCTGATCCACGCCGCCACCATGGTAACGGCCGGCGTGTTCATGGTGGCCCGATTGTCGCCGCTCTTTCAGCTGTCGCCCGATGCGCTGACATTCGTCACTGTGATCGGCGCTACCACGGCGATGTTTGCGTCCACGGTCGGGCTCGTGCAGAACGACATCAAGCGCATCGTTGCTTATTCGACTTGCGCCCAACTCGGCTACATGTTTGTCGCCATGGGAGTCGGCGCCTACTCGGTCGGCATGTACCACCTCTTCACCCATGCCTTTTTCAAGGCGCTGCTGTTCCTCGGCTCGGGGTCGGTGATCATCGCGATGCACCACGAGCAGGATATCCGCCATATGGGGGGGCTCCGTACGAAACTACCATTCACCTACGCCACGATGGTGGTGGGTACCCTGGCGCTCACTGGGTTCCCGTGGGTGTTCGCGGGCTATTATTCCAAGGATGCCATTATCGAGGCTGCCTACGCGGGCAAGAACCCTGCGGCGCTTTACGCCTTCATGATGACGCTCGGCGCCGTGGCCCTCACCTCGTTCTATTCCTGGCGGCTCATCTTCAAGACCTTCCACGGCCAGCCCCATGATGCGGTCCACTATGAGGCGGCGCACGAAACTCCTCCGACCATGTTGATCCCCCTTTTCGCACTGGCGCTGGGATGCGTGCTGGCCGGGTTTCCATTCGCCAACATCTTCGTCGGTCCGGGTGTCGAAGGCTTCTTCGGCGAGTCGCTGGCCGTCGGCGGCGGCAACACGATTTTGGAGGACATGCACCACGTCGGCCCGCTCATATCGGTGCTGCCGACCGTGCTGATGGTGATCGGATTTGCGGTGGCGTGGCTGTTCTACATTCGCAGTCCCGAGACCCCCGTCGAACTCGCTCGCCAGCACGTGGTGCTCTACCGGTTCTTGCTCAACAAGTGGTACTTCGACGAAATCTACGACTTCATCATCGTGCGGCCGACCCTGTGGCTCGGGCGGCTCCTGTGGAAGGGCGGCGACGGCTGGCTGATCGACGGCTTCGGGCCCGATGGTGTATCGGCACGGGTACTCGACGTCACGCGCAACGTCGTGCGCCTGCAGACCGGCTACATGTATCACTATGCGTTTGCCATGCTGATCGGGGTTGCGGCCTTCATTGCCTGGTTCTGGGTGGCCGTCGGGAGGCAGTGAAATGGCGAGCTGGCCGATCCTTTCCGTTACTACGTTTCTACCTCTGCTAGGCGCGCTGTTCATCATGGCAATGCGTGGCGAGGACGCCTCCATCGCCCGCAACGCCCGCTGGGTGGCGCTGTGGACGACCTTGATCACCTTCGCGATCTCGCTGATCGTGGTGTGGCGCTTCGACGCCGGCTCGCCGGAGTTCCAGTTCGTCGAGAGGAAGCCGTGGCTCGCCAGCACCATCAGCTATCACATGGGCGTCGACGGCATTTCGTTGCCTTTCGTCATTCTCACGACGGCGCTAATGCCATTGTGCATCATTGCAAGCTGGCGGCCGATCCAGAGGCGCGTCAAGGAATACATGGTCGCGTTCCTGGTGCTCGAAACCTTGATGGTCGGGACCTTTACGGCGCTCGATCTCACGCTGTTTTACCTGTTCTTCGAGGGCGGCCTGATTCCGATGTTCCTTATTATCGGCGTGTGGGGCGGCCCGCGTCGGGTCTATGCGAGCTTTAAGTTCTTCCTCTACACTTTCCTCGGCTCGGTGCTGATGCTGCTCGCCATCATGGCGCTTTATTGGGATGCCGGCACCACCGATATCCCGACCCTCATGCATCATGCCTTCCCGCGTTCGCTGCAGACCTGGGCGTGGTTCGCCTTCCTGGCGTCATTCGCCGTGAAGCTGCCCATGTGGCCCGTCCACACCTGGCTTCCCGATGCTCATGTGGAAGCGCCGACGGCGGGCTCGGTCATACTTGCGGCAATTCTGCTCAAAATGGGCGGCTACGGCTTTCTGCGCTTCTCGCTGCCGATGTTTCCGTTCGCGTCCCAAGAGTTTGCCCCGCTGATCTTCACGCTCTCGGTGGTGGCCATCATCTACACCGCGCTGGTCGCGCTGGTGCAGGAGGATATGAAAAAGCTGATCGCCTATTCCTCGGTCGCCCACATGGGATTCGTCACCATGGGAATCTTTGCCGTTACGATCCAGGGCGTCGGCGGTGGCATTTTCCAGATGGTGTCTCACGGCATTGTATCTGCCGCGTTGTTCCTGTGCGTCGGCGTCGTCTATGATCGCATGCATTCCCGCGAGATTGCGGCCTATGGCGGCCTTGTCAATCGCATGCCGCTCTATGCGGCGGCCTTCATGGTGTTCACGCTGGCCAATGTCGGGCTTCCGGGCACCTCGGGTTTCATCGGCGAATTCCTCACCCTGATCGGGACGTTCCGAGTCAACATCGCGGTGGCAACATTCGCGGCCTTCGGAGTCATCTTGTCCGCCGCCTATGCGCTGTGGCTCTATCGCAAGGTGATCTTCGGCAGGCTCGAAAAACCCTCGCTTGCCAGCATCCTCGATCTGGACGGGCGCGAGATGATTGTGTTTGCGCCGCTTGTCGCCCTCACCATTCTGTTTGGCGTCTACCCCAAGACGGTGCTCGACATCTCGCAAGCTTCGGTAGCGGCGCTGGTGGAGAACTATCAGCAGGCCGTGGGAGAGGCGAAAGCGGCTGCGCTCGTCAAATGAGGCAAGTACCGCGATGAATGAAGCCCTTGAGCTCTATCCAGCGCTCCCTGAGCTGCTTCTCACAGGCGGCGCCATGGTGCTGTTGATGATCGGCGCCTACCAGGGCGAACGCGCTACCATGCCGGTGCTGCGCTATGCCGTGGCCCTCCTGGTTCTCGCCGGTATCGCGATCGCAGTCATGCCGGAAGAGCGGATGGTCACTTTCGGTGGCAGCCTGGTGGTCGACGGCTTTGCAAAGTTTCTCCAAATCCTCGCGATAATCGGTTCGATCGGCACACTCCTGATGTCGGGTGATTTTCTCGAAGGGCCCGACCGGCACAAATTCGAATATCCGGTTCTTATCCTGCTCTCGACCACCGGCATGTTGATGCTCATTTCGGCGGCCGACCTCATTGCGCTCTATCTCGGGCTTGAGCTGATGAGCCTCGCGCTCTACGTAGTGGCGGCGTTCGATCGCGATAATGTGCGCTCGACCGAAGCGGGCCTGAAATATTTCGTGCTTGGGGCGCTCTCCTCGGGGATGCTGCTTTACGGCGCGTCCCTGATCTATGGATATACCGGCACGGTGAAATTCGCCGGCATTGCCCGGGAGGCCGCCAATGGCGGTATCGGATTGACCATTGGGCTCGTCCTTCTGTTTGCCGGGCTCTGCTTCAAGGTCTCCGCTGTCCCGTTCCATATGTGGACGCCCGACGTGTACGAGGGCGCTCCGACGCCGATTACGGCCTTCTTTGCATCGGCCCCCAAGGTTGCGGCGATGGCGGTGTTCTTGAGGGCGTCGTTTAGCGCCTTTCCGGCGATCACGGCGCAATGGCAGCAGATCATCGTGTTCGTGGCGATTGCCTCGATGGCGCTTGGCGCGTTCGCCGCGATCGGGCAGCGAAACATCAAACGGCTCATGGCCTATTCCTCGATCGGCCACATGGGCTTCGCCCTGATCGGGCTTGCGGCCGGCACCAGCGAGGGTATCCAGGGCGTACTCGTCTACATGGCGATCTACGTAGCGATGACGCTTGGAACCTTCGCCTGCATCATTGCGATGCGACGACGCGGCAAAGCTTTCGAGGAGATCACGGATCTTTCGGGCCTCGCGCGCACCGATCCAGTCCAGGCGTTCCTTCTGGCAATGCTGTTGTTTTCGTTGGCCGGCGTGCCGCCGCTGGCTGGCTTTTTTGCGAAATTCTATGTCTTCCTCGCCGCCATCAAGGCCGGCATGTTCATACTCGCTGTGCTGGGCGTGTTGGCGAGCGTCGTTGGCTGCTACTACTATCTGTTGATCGTGAAAATCATGTATTTCGACGACCCGGCGCCGGCTTTCGATCCCATGGGACGCGCCCTGGGGGCTATGCTGGGCGTGACAGGGCTGTTCGTGACCCTGTTCTTTGTCTATCCTGGCCCGCTGGTCGACGCTGCCGGTGCTGCGGCGAGATCGCTGTTCTGACGATGACCTCGGGGCCGATTGCGGCTGCGCGCATTGCCGTTCTCGACACCGTCGACTCGACCAATGCGGAAGCTCTGCGCCGCGCGCGGGCGGGAGAGCGGGGGCCGCTGTGGATCGTCGCGCGGGAGCAAAGGGCCGGTCGCGGCCGGCGTGGCAGGGCATGGATATCGCCGACCGGTAATCTTCATGCGACGCTGATGTTGACCGCCCCGGCGCCGGCAGCGGTGGCGCCGCAGTTGGGGTTCGTCGCCGGACTCGCGCTCCACGACGCGGCAGCCGCGGCCGCGCCGGGGCTCGCCGCGTCCCTGGCGCTCAAATGGCCTAACGACCTCCTGTGCGCGGGACGAAAAATCGCGGGCATCCTGATCGAGGGTGAGGGTAATCCGGTTACGGCTGCGATAGGCATCGGGTTGAATTGCCGGCATCATCCGGACGGAGTGGAATTTCCAGCAACGGATTTCGCCGCCGAAGGCTTCGATGTCGACGCTGCTGTGCTGATCGATTTGCTCGCCGCTGCCATGCAGGCACGCCTCACCCAGTGGGGCCGCGGTGCCGGTTTTGCAGGCATTCGGATCGCCTGGCTTGCTCGCGCCCATGGGCTGGCGCAGTCGATTCGCGTGCGGCTGGAGGAGCGGGAGACGAATGGCAGTTTCGAGACCATCGACGGTGCGGGCAGGCTGATGCTGCGCACCGAGAACGGCGGACTTGTGCCGATTGCTGCGGGCGAGGTATTTCGGTTCGGCCAGACCGCGTAGGATGGGCTACGCCTTTGCGAAACCCATCATCGGTCGATCCACACCATGCGGCCCCTGATGGGTTTCGCTGTCGCTCAACCCGTCCTACAAGATGGCAGCTAGAAGGTGGCCACTTAAATCAAATGCCCTGATGACATCCCCGAATGAAGAACTGGTCTTCGCGCCGCTCGGCGGCGTCGGCGAGATCGGCATGAACTTGTCCGTCTATGGCCTGGGCTCGCAGCGCAAGAAGGCCTGGCTCGCAGTCGATCTCGGCGTCACCTTTGCGGGCGACGACCTGCCCGGTATCGATCTCATCATGCCGGATATCAGCTTCCTGGTGGAGGAGCGCCGTAGTCTTGTGGGCCTCGTGCTGACGCATGCCCACGAAGATCATTATGGGGCGCTCATCGATCTGTGGCCGCGCCTGAAGGTGCCGCTCTACGCGACGCCGTTCACCGCGGCACTGCTGGAGGCCAGGCGCCTCTCGGAACCGGGCGCGCCTGAGATTCCCATTAGCATCGTGCCGCTCGGTGGCCGCATCAAGCTGCCACCTTTCGATATCGAGTTTGTTTCGGTTGCCCATTCCGTTCCGGAATCGAATGCGCTGATCATCCGCACCAGCCTCGGCACGGTGCTGCATACAGGCGACTGGAAAATCGATCCCACACCGGTGATCGGCCCACCGACCGACGAGGCGAAGCTGCGGGATCTCGGTACCGCGGGCTGCCTCGCCGTCGTCGGCGATTCGACCAACGCGGTACGGGAAGGACAGTCGCCGTCGGAGCGCGATGTTGCCAAGGCGCTCAAGGAACTGATCGACAGCGCGCCCAGGCGCGTCGCGGTGACGACGTTTGCCTCCAACGTCGCGCGTATACGGGCGGTCGCAGCGGCGGCCCGTGCCTGCGATCGCGAGATCGTGCTGGTTGGACGCGCCATGGAGCGGATCGTCCAGGTCGCCCGCGAGACCGGCTACCTCGATGGCGTTCAGGATTTCGGCGGCACCGACATTTATGGCTATCTTCCGCCCGACAAAGTAGTAGCGCTGTGTACAGGCAGTCAGGGCGAGCCCCGCGCGGCGCTGGCGCGCATTGCGCTCGGCGAGCATCCCGACGTTACGCTGAGTAAAGGCGACCGGGTGATCTTTTCATCGCGCACCATTCCGGGCAACGAGAAGGCCGTCGGTCGTGTCATCAACGGTCTTGTTCGCCAAGGTGTCGAGGTGATCACCGATCGCACCCACCTCGTCCATGTCTCCGGCCATCCACGCCGGGCCGAGCTTGAAGATCTTTATGGCTGGGTGCGGCCGCGCATCGTGGTGCCGGTCCACGGCGAGGCGTTGCATCTTGCCGAGCACGCCGCGCTCGCTCGAAAGGTAGGAGTGCCCGACGCTTTGGTGTGCAGCAATGGCGACGTGGTCAGGCTTGCGCCCGGCCCGCCGAGCATCGTCGATGAAGTGCCGCAGGGCCGGCTTTACAAGGATGGCCGCCTCATTGTTGATGCGGAGCACCGCACGGTCGCCGACCGCCGCCGGCTTGGCTTTGTCGGCGTCGTGTCCGTCGCGATCGTGCTCGACAATAGAGGGGCGCTGGTCGGCGAGCCGGTCGTCGAATTGATCGGTGTCCCCGAGCTCACCACAGACGGTCGGCGGTTCGACGACGTCGCGCACGAGGCCGCGGTCGAGACCGTCGAAAATCTGCCGCGTGGCCGGCGGCGCGATCCGGAATCGGTCGCTGATGCCGTCAAGCGCGGCGTGCGTGCCGCGGTCGCGGCGCAATGGAGCAAGAAGCCGTTGTGTCTCGTCCATATTTTGACGATATGATGCGGGTTATCGAGGGCTCAGGTCATGATCGGCAAGCTCAATCACGTGGCGATCGCGGTACGCGATATCGCCGCCGCCACCAAGGTCTATCGCGAAACCCTGGGCGCCATGGTGTCGTCAGCAGTCCCGCAAGCCGAGCATGGTGTCACCACGGTGTTCATCACTTTGCCGAACACCAAGATCGAGCTCCTGGAACCGCTTGGCGCCGCATCGCCGATCGCAAAATTCCTCGAGCGCAATCCGGATGGCGGCATCCACCACGTCTGTTATGAAGTAGATGACATCATTGCGGCGCGCGACCGTCTCAAGGCCGGAGGCGCTCGCGTGTTGGGCGATGGCGAGCCGAAGATGGGTGCCCATGGCAAGCCGGTGCTGTTCCTGCATCCTAAGGATTTTCTCGGAACGCTGGTCGAGCTTGAGCAGGCATGAGGTGAGCAGTGCCGTGGTTCACCATCCTGGCCATCTATTTCATCATCTGGTGGCTGGTATTCTTTACTGTGCTGCCCTGGGGCATCCGCTCCCAGGAGGAGCAGGGTGATGTGGTGCGTGGCACCGACCCCGGCGCCCCGAAGGTACACGGTCTCAAAACGAAGCTGTTGTGGACCACCGGGGTGTCGACGATCGTATTCGCGGCCTTCTATTGGGCTTTTGTTACAAAAGCGGTAGCGCTCGACGACCTGGTCACGTTGTGGGGACTGCTGAAGCGATAGCCGGAGATTTCGGCACCTTTGGCCAGCCTTGAGTGGGGCGTGCTGCGGGCAACACGATCGCAGCGCGAAGGGTATGACGCCCAACAGCTTCTGGCTGTGGAAAGCTGATCGCATCCCTCGCCGCCGATATGGGATTGGAGATACAGGAAAAAACAAAGCAGGGCCAATGCCCTGCTTTGAATTTTCAAGTGTTACGCCGGTCGCCTCCGCTTTTTCTTTTGGAGTGGCCGCGATTGGCCGCGCCGCCGGCTGTTCCTCCCTCAGACCTGGACCACACCCGCCTAGCCAGATGGCAATTTTGCGTTGCCAGCCGCCTTATTGCGGGCAAATGAGTCGTACTTAAAAAGTTCTAATTTGTCATCAGACTTGTCGTGCACTGCACCATGATTGGTCAACGGCTTCGGAGCTTGCCCTACCCCACCCAGCGGTGTGAGAAAACCCGTTGAATTGTCTGGCGCTCTTGTGTTTTGCAGGCTGATCCGGTTTCACTGTGGCGCAAGCCCCAACGCGAATCGAGCGCGCAGCCCATGCGACTTTCCCGATATTTTTTGCCCATTCTGCGGGAAACTCCCAAAGAGGCCGAGATCATCTCCCATCGGCTGATGCTCCGGGCCGGCATGGTCCGGCTGCAGGCGGCGGGCATATATGCATTTCTACCGCTCGGATTGCGTGTGCTTAATAGGATATGCAGCATTGTGCGGGAAGAGCAAAACCGCTCTGGAGCTATCGAACTGCTGATGCCGACCATCCAATCGGCCGACCTGTGGCGAGAAAGCGGGCGCTATGAAGATTACGGCAAGGAGATGCTGCGCATCAAGGATCGTCATGATCGCGAGATGCTGTTCGGGCCGACCAACGAGGAGATGATCACCGAGATATTCCGCGCCTATGTGCGCTCCTACAAGGATCTGCCGCTCAATCTCTATCATCTGCAGTGGAAATTTCGTGATGAGGTCCGCCCGCGCTTCGGCACCATGCGGGCGCGCGAATTCCTGATGAAAGATGCCTATTCATTCGATCTCGATTATGCGGGTGCGCGGCACGCCTACAACAAGATGTTCGTAGCCTACCTGCGCACGTTCGCACGCATGGGCCTGCGGGCGATCCCGATGGTGGCTGACACTGGGCCGATCGGTGGCAATCTCAGTCACGAGTTCATCATTCTGGCCTCGACCGGCGAAAGCGAGGTGTTCTGCCATCGCGATTACCTGGATTTCCCGATTCCGGGTGCGGACGTGAACTTCGACGACATCGACGCAATCCAACGCATCGTCGATACCTGGACGTCGCGCTATGCAGCGACTTCCGAAAAGCACGACGCCGCCGCGTTCGACGCGCTGCCGGCCGACGTCAGGCTGTCGGCGCGTGGCATCGAGGTCGGCCACATCTTCTATTTCGGCACCAAATACTCTGCACCCATGCGGGCTGTCGTTGCCGGTCCCGACGGCAGCGAGCACCCGGTCCATATGGGCTCGTACGGCATTGGGCCGACGCGCCTCGTCGCCGCCATTATCGAGGCTTTCCATGATGACGCCGGCATCAAATGGCCGGAGTCGGTTGCGCCGTTCCGGGTTGCGATCCTCAATCTCAAGCAGGGCGACTCCGGAACCGATGCGGCATCCGAGAAGCTCTATCATCAGCTGAGTGTGAAGGGGGTCGAGGTTCTCTATAATGATCTTGAGGAGCGGCCGGGCCCGAAATTTGCGGCCACCGACCTGATCGGTATTCCGTGGCAGATACTGGTCGGGCCGAAGGGGCTTGCGGAGGGCAAGGTCGAACTCAAATGTCGCGCCGACGGCAGCCGGGAACTTATGACTCCGGCCGATGCGCTCGATCGCTTGTCTCGGTGATGATGATGCGCGGCGCAGTGATACATGCGAATCGCGGCGATGCAAGCCGATCGGAGCGCGACGAAACCCGGGGGCAGGGGACAGTCATGAGCGAAGCCATCGGCACCCGGCCCTTCGCGGCATTCGAATGGATGCTGTCGATGCGCTATTTGCGCTCGCGGCGGCGCGAGGGCTTCATTTCCTTCATTGCGGCGATCTCGTTCCTCAGCCTGACCATCGGGGTGGCGGCGCTCATCATCGTCATGGCGGTGATGAATGGCTTCCGCAAGGAGCTGCTTGACAAGATTCTGGGGCTCAACGGCCATATGCTGGTTCAGCCGATCGATTCTCCGCTCACCGATTGGGATCAGGTAGCGCGGCGGGTGTCACAGGTGCAGGGCGTGCGCCTTGCGGCGCCCGTGGTGGAAGGCCAGGCGCTGGCGTCGTCGCCGTTCAACGCCAATGGCGTGTTGGTGCGCGGCATTCGGGGCGCCGACTTCGCCAAGCTCGGATCCATCGCCAATAACATCAAGCAGGGTTCGCTCGACGGCTTCGACCAGGGCCAGGGCATCGCCATCGGCCGCCGACTTGCCGACCAACTGTCGCTGCAGACCGGTGACAATTTGACTCTGGTTTCGCCGCGCGGTGCGGTGACGCCGATGGGGACGACGCCACGCATCAAACCGTACCGGGTGGCGGCGATCTTCGAAATCGGCATGTCGGAATACGACGCTGCGTTTGTGTTCATGCCATTGCAGGAGGCGCAGGCTTATTTCAACCGCGCTGGCGACGTCACGGCGATCGAGGTCTATGTCGACAATCCGGACCGCGTCGTCGGCTACCGCAAGCCGATTGCCGATGCCGCGCAACGGCCGATCTACATGATTGACTGGCGCCAGCGCAACGCCACCTTCTTTGGTGCGCTTCAGGTCGAGCGCAATGTGATGTTCATGATCCTGACCTTGATCGTGCTGGTGGCGGCGCTGAGCATCCTCTCGGCCCTCATCATGCTGGTCAAGGACAAGACCCAGAACATCGCTATCCTGCGCACCATGGGCGCCTCCCAGGGGGCGGTCATGCGGGTCTTCCTGATTACCGGAACGGCGATCGGTGTCGTCGGCACCACGACGGGATTCGTGGTGGGCACCGTATTCTGCGCCAACATCGAAACATTGCGTCAGTTCCTGTCGTGGCTCACCAGCACCGAGCTGTTTCCGCCGGAGCTCTATTTCCTCTCGCGTCTGCCGGCCGAAATGGATCTGGGCGAAACCACTGCCGTGGTGGTGCTGGCTTTAACCTTGTCGTTTTTGGCGACGCTCTATCCATCCTGGCGGGCAGCGCGGCTCGATCCGGTCGAGGCGCTGCGCAGCGAGTGATCGAATGCCCGGCGATGCACCTGTGATTCACCTGAGCCGTATCGAGCGCCATTATCAGCAGGGCGATGATCGGCTGGATATCCTCAACGGGGCGGAACTGGCGGTTTGGTCAGGGCAGTCAGTGGCCCTGATTGCGCCGTCTGGCGCTGGCAAATCGACGCTGCTGCATATCGCCGGCTTGCTTGAGCAGCAGGACGCCGGCGAGGTCTTCATCGACGAGACAGCAACCTCGGCGCTCGGCGATGCCGCCCGCACACGGCTGCGGCGGACCGAGATCGGTTTCGTCTACCAGGCCCATCATCTGCTGCCGGAGTTCACCGCGCTCGAAAACGTCATGCTCCCGCAAATGGTTCGCGGGCTCAAAAAGAGCGATGCCGAAAAACGGGGGCGCGAGCTCCTTGGCTATCTTGGGCTCAAGGACAGGCTCGGCCACCGGCCGGCCGAATTGTCAGGGGGCGAGCAGCAGAGGGTCGCGATCGCGCGCGCAGTGGCCAATGCGCCGCGTATTCTGCTTGCGGACGAGCCGACCGGAAATCTCGATCCGCGCACGTCTGAGCGGGTTTTCGCGGCGCTCGTCCAACTGGTGCACGCGTCGGGGCTCGCCGCCATCATCGCCACCCACAACATGGACTTGGCAGCCCGTATGGACCGACGCGTGACACTACGCGACGGCAAGGTGGTGGAACTGGAATAGATGTGGGTGTGGAAGAGCCACAGCCAGAGCGCAGGTTTGGGGTACGGCGCATTGCCGTCCCGGCGACCCCAGTTAGCCTCGGCTATTTCCGAGCCCTGAAGTGCGGGATCGGCCGGGACAAGCCTGGCGACGACGCCAGCGTGTGCTTCAAAGCGATCGAAATCCGGCCGAGCCGCGCAACAACCGAGCTGCGCAAGAAAACCGAGATGGCCCCGGGCCGCAGCGGGCCGGAGCCATCTTTCGGGCCGGGCTCAGACTGGATCCGACCGTCATGAGATTACGCTGAGGCGCCTTGCAACTGCTTGAACGGAAAGCGAACTTTTTTTGTAAATTTTATCGCTGCGTATCGGTGATCCCGCAATCGCCAGTCAGGAACGCGGCCGCCCGCACAATCAAGACCGTTAACTTTCCTGAAACGTTAACCACAGCGGTGTCAAAATGGCGTTTGACTTCAGAACATATCATGAACTATGTTCGCTCTATGTTCATTCCTGGAGGCTCACATGGTTCGTGCTGTCTTGGAGGAGGCCGCCGCACTTGTGTCTATCACCCTGTTCATCGGCATGATTGCGGTCTGGGCCAACGTGCTCTCATCGATATTGTCCTCGGCGCTGTGACGGTTGGAAATCGGCGGCCGGTTCGCTCCCCACAAGAAGTTTGGGACCGGGCCGCCTCCGCGGTGGACACACAGGCATCGAGTTCTCAGGATCACTTAAAACCGCGGGGAATCGACCGCGGCTTCGCCCCCGCGCCGATTCCGGCGGGGCAATTCCGCGGGAACCACATCCATGGCGCTCGGCTTCGTCCATCTGCATCTGCATTCTGCCTATTCGCTGCTTGAGGGCGCGCTGCCAATCGCCCGGCTGGGTGAGCTCGCCAAGGCGGATCGGCAAGCGGCGGTAGCGCTGACCGACACCAACAACATGTTCGGAGCGCTGGAATTCTCCGACAAGATGGCGGGGGCCGGCATCCAGCCGATTATCGGCTGCACGTTGTCGGTCGATTGCGGCGATCAGGACCGCCAGGTCCAGGTGCGCCCGTCAGGACCGGGCGGCGCGACGCAGCCCTTCCCGCGACTCGTCCTGCTCGCCGCGACTGAGTCCGGGTACCGCAATCTGCTGCATCTCAATTCGCGCACCTTCCTGGATCACCCTGGCACCGAACCGGCGCATATCAGGCTCGACTGGCTCGACGGGCGCTCGGATGGCCTGATCGCGCTCACCGGCGGCGCTGGCGGGCTGCTTGATCGGGCCTTCGTGTCGGGGCAACCCCATCTGGTCCAGGCACGCGTCGACGCGCTCCTTCGCCTGTTCGGCGACCGGCTCTATGTGGAGCTGCAGCGGCACGGCACCGCAGACGAGCGCATGACCGAGCCGGCGCTGATCGATCTTGCTTACGCGAAGGGGATTCCGCTCGTTGCCACCAACGAGCCCTACTTTGCGACTGCCGAGGACTACGAGGCACACGACGCCCTGCTGTGCATCGCCGAGGGGCGGCTCCTGGCGGAAACCGACCGTCGGCAACTCACCGCCGAGCACCGCTTCAAGACTCGCGCCGAGATGATGGGACTGTTCCGCGATCTGCCGGAGGCACTGGACTCGACTGTGGAGATTGCAGAACGCTCGTCGTTTCGGCCGGTGGCGCGCAAGCCCATCCTGCCGCGGTTTTCGCTGCCGGGAGAGAGGGCTGTCGATGAAGCCTCCGAGCTACGCCGGCGCGCGGCGGATGGCCTCAGGCGCCGCATGGAAGCTCACGAGATCGCGTCGGGCGTCACCGAGGAGCAATACCGGGAACGGCTTGACTTCGAACTCGGAGTCATCGAGCGCATGAAATATCCGGGCTACTTTCTGATCGTCGCCGATTTCATCCAATGGGCCAAATCCCAGCGCATTCCGGTCGGTCCCGGCCGCGGCTCGGGCGCCGGCTCGCTGGTCGCCTATGCGCTGACTATCACCGACCTTGATCCGATTCGCTTCGGGCTGATTTTCGAGCGCTTCCTCAATCCCGAGCGCGTGTCGATGCCGGACTTCGATATCGACTTCTGCCAGACCCGGCGCGACGAAGTGATACGTTATGTGCAAAGCCGCTACGGCCGCGATCAGGTGGCGCAGATCATCACGTTCGGCAGCCTGCAGGCGCGCGGCGTACTGCGCGATGTCGGTCGTGTGCTGGAAATGCCCTACGGTCAGGTCGACAAGCTGTGCAAGCTGGTGCCGCAGAATCCCGCGGCACCGGTGACACTGTCGCGCGCCATCGCCGACGAGCCGCGGCTGCAAGCCGAGCGCGACAGCCAGCCGATCGTCGCGCGCGCTTTCGCGATCGCGCAGAAACTGGAAGGGTTGTACCGTCACGCCTCGACTCACGCAGCCGGCATCGTAATCGGCGACCGGCGGCTCGACCAACTCGTGCCGCTCTATCGCGACCCCAAATCCGATATGCCGGTCACCCAGTTCAACATGAAATGGGTCGAGCAGGCCGGCCTCGTCAAATTTGATTTTCTCGGGCTCAAGACGCTCACGGTCCTGGAAACCGCCGTGAGACTGATCGCCGCGCGCGGCATCGAGATCGATCTCTCCCGTATCCCGCTCGACGATGCCAAAACCTACGAGATGCTGGCCCGCGGCGAGACCGTCGGCATCTTCCAGGTGGAAAGCCAGGGCATGCGCCGCGCCCTCGTCGACATGCGCCCCGATCGATTCGAGGACCTGATCGTGCTCGTGGCGCTCTATCGGCCGGGCCCGATGGCGAACATTCCGACCTATTGCGCCCGCAAGCTCGGCCAGGAACGCACCGATTATCTGCACCCCCAGCTGCAGCCGATCCTGCAGCCGACTTACGGCATCATCACCTATCAGGAGCAGGTGATGAGGATCGCGCAGGACCTCGCCGGCTACAGTCTTGGGGAGGCGGATCTGCTGCGTCGGGCCATGGGCAAGAAGATCCGCAAGGAAATGGAACAGCAGCGCGAGCGTTTCATCTCCGGCGCCGTTGCGCGCGGGATCGCGCCCGCAGACGCTGAGGCTATTTTCGAGGCCTGCGCCAAGTTTGCCGATTACGGCTTCAACAAGTCGCATTCGGCGCCCTATGCGCTGCTCACCTATCAGACAGCTTACCTCAAGGCCAACTATCCGGTCGAGTTCCTCGCCGCCTCGATGACGCTCGACATGGGCAATACCGACAAACTGGCGGAGTTCCGTTCCGAGGCCAAGCGTTTAGGCATTACCGTTGAGCCGCCGTCGATCAACCGTTCGGGCGTCGAATTTGATGTTGCCGGCAATACCATTCGTTATGCGCTTGCAGCCCTCAAAGGGGTCGGCCGTACGGCGATCGAAGCCATTGTGGCCGCGCGAGACCGGCCGTTCGCGGAGTTCGGTGACTTCGCCCGTCGGATCAATCCGCGCGCGCTCAACAAGCGAGTGCTGGAGAGCCTTGTGGCCGCTGGCGCCTTCGACGAGCTGGAGCGCGACCGGGCGCGGGCAACCGCAGCGATCGACATCGTGCTCGCGACCGCCCAACGCGCACAGGACGCCGCCATGAGCGGCCAGAGCGAATTGTTCGGCGGCTTCGCTGAGCCTGAGCCGATCAAGATTCCGAACGTGCTGAGCTGGCTGCCGGCAGAACGGCTGCAGCGCGAATACGATGCCGTGGGGTTCTTCCTCAGTGGTCATCCACTCGACGACTATGCGGGCGTGCTCAGCAGCATGCAGGTGCAATCCTGGGCAGCTTTCTCCCGCGCGGTGAAATCCGGCGTCACCGCCGGCAAGGTGGCCGCTACCGTGCTGTCTAGGGCGGAGCGCCGCACCAAGACCGGCAACAAGATGGGCATCATCGGGCTGTCGGATCCGTCCGGCCAATATGAAGCCGTCATCTTTGCGGAAGGACTGCAGCAATACCGCGATCTCCTGGAGCCCGGCAGCGCGGTGCTGCTCCATGTGACCGCGGAGGTGCAGGGCGACGAGGTCCGGGCTCGCATTCAAACGGTCGAATTGCTCGATCGCGCGGCCGCAAAGGTGCAGAAGGGCCTGCGCATCTTCGTGCGCGATGACGCCTCGCTTGAGGCGGTGGCAAAGCGCCTCGACAAGGTCAACAGTCGGGCTGAGGGGGACGGTGAAGTCAATCTCATCGTCATGCTCGGGGCCGGCGCGGAAGTCGAGGTGAAGCTGCCGGGCCGCTATAAGGTGAGCCCGCAGATCGCCGGCGCCATCAAGGCCGTGCCCGGGGTGGTCGAGGTGCGGGCGGTGTAGGGCGGTTCAACGCTCGCCGACGTGAATCAGAAGATATGCTCGGCAATTTCTTCTCCCTCTCCCCGCTTGCGGGAGAGGGTCGGGGTGAGGGGGCTTTTCCACGACTCTGAGCTTGTGGAGAGGCCCTCTCACCCGGAATTTGCGCGACACCGCGGCTCAGCGCCCCTTGACGCCACCGGCGGTCCGCGCGAAGCGTGAGGCCGAGTACGACAATAGGGCCGCCATGAACTCGCAAGTCTCGACCTCGAAGCTGATCAAAGGAGCGACGGGCGACTGGGAGGTCGTCATCGGCATGGAGATCCATGCCCAGGTCAATTCAAAGGCGAAGCTGTTTTCCGGCGCCGCCACTGCGTTTGGGGGGGAGGCGAATTCGCATGTGTCGCTGGTCGATGCCGCGATGCCTGGCATGCTGCCGGTGATCAATGAGGAATGCGTGGCCCAGGCGGTGCGCACCGGGCTCGGGCTCAAGGCGGAGATCAATCTGCGCTCGGTGTTCGATCGCAAGAACTATTTCTATCCGGACCTGCCCCAGGGCTACCAGATCAGCCAGTACAAGTCGCCGGTGGTGGGCGAGGGCGAGGTTGCGGTCGACATGCCGGACGGCGTCATCCGGGTCGGGATCGAGCGCCTCCACCTGGAGCAGGATGCCGGCAAGTCGCTGCACGACCGGCATCCGACGATGTCTTTCGTCGACCTCAATCGCTCTGGCGTCGCTCTCATGGAGATCGTGTCGAAGCCCGACCTGCGATCGTCCGAAGAGGCCAAGGCCTTTCTCGCCAAGCTGCGCGCCATCCTGCGTTATCTCGGCACCTGCGACGGCGACATGGAGAAAGGCAACCTGCGCGCCGACGTCAACGTGTCGGTGCGCCGGCCCGGCGATCCGCTCGGCACCCGCTGCGAGATCAAGAACGTCAATTCGATCCGTTTCATCGGACAGGCGATCGAATACGAGGCGCGCCGCCAGATCGAGATTCTCGAAGATGGCGGCACCGTCGAGCAGGAGACGCGGCTTTATGACGCCGGGCGCAACGAGACCCGTTCGATGCGCAACAAGGAGGAGGCCCATGATTATCGCTACTTTCCGGATCCTGACCTCCTTCCGCTGGAACTTACTGCGGATGATGTGGATGAGATCCGCCACGACCTCCCGGAGCTGCCGGATGCCAAAAAAAACCGGTTCATGTCTGTCTTTGGGCTTGCCGAGTATGACGCGAGCGTGCTGGTGGCTGAAAAGGAAAATGCGAAATTCTTCGAGGAAGTCATTACTCGTCCGGACGGCACAGCGCGGGACGCCAAAAGCGCCGCCAACTGGGTGCTCAATGAACTTTTCGGCCGTCTCAATAAGGAAGGCCGGACGATCGCCGATTCGCCGATTTCGGCCGGTCAACTCGGCGAGATACTTGATCTGATTGCTGAGGGCACAATCTCGGGCAAGATTGCCAAAGACCTGTTCGAGATCGTTTGGACTGAGCATAAGAACCCGCGCTGGATCGTCGAAGAACGAGGGCTGAAGCAGGTCACCGATACGGCGGCGATCGAAAAGCTCGTCGATGATGTGGTCGCCAGGAATCCCGACAAGGTTGCGCAGGCGAAGGCGAAGCCCGCAATGATCGGATGGTTTGTCGGCCAGGTGATGAAGGCGTCGAGCGGCAAAGCCAATCCGCAGACGGTGAACGATCTCCTCAAGGCCAGACTCGGCCTCTGATCGTCACGCGCGCGCAGCAGGCGGGTGGCGTGCGGCAAGAGCGTGAGCGCTGCAAATTCCGACCCGCTCACCCAACACGGAGTATGAATCGACACAGCGACGACCTGTCGGGAACCTTGTAGAGGGCTGTGCGAGGTGACAGCGGTGGCCATTTTGCGAATCGGTTGATGCCGATTCGCTCGATTCACGCTCGTTCGATCGTCAAAGCGATGCTTCGGACGAGATTTGCGCAAATTTTTTTTCGGGGCTCGATCCGGTCTTCGCAATGCCGATTTGTGCGATGCAAGCGCCGCCGGCAATGCTGTCAACAGGCTGTGAACGCGACCGCAGATCAGGATTTGCACATCGCATAAATGACCAATTCACGGGTACTTCTGCGATTTCGCAAATTTCACTTCGATTATGCAGCAGGAGCCGAGGACGCGCGTTGCATCAACGTTGCAAGAACCGAGATGCGTTCTGCCGACAGCGTGCACGAGGACGCTCCGTACACGTTTCCTTAATGTGGAAGATGTTCTTTTTTCTTCTGCTGTAGTAATCGAGATGCAGTGCCTACGATTCGCGTAGGTGCTGATGCGACACCGCCACTAGACTTGGCTAGGAGGGCAGTATGGTGAAGAAGGCAAAGGCGAAGACTGCCGCGAAGAAAAAGGCTCCTGCGAAGCGCAAGGTAGCCGCGAAGAAGAAGAAGTAACCTTCGCCTCGGAGCAGTGCGCTCCGAGCCGATCGGAGGCTTCACGTTCAATCCGGTGATTTCAGATGCAAGTTTGCAAGGTGCAAGATTGCAATACGGTCGCCGGAGGCGGCGGCGGAGTTGACGACGGAGGGCGTCGGCGAGACTGAGGCTTGAAGCTCCCGGACCTTCAACGCAGTTGGGCAGGTTCGGGGTTACAGGGTGCGGACTCCGCAGCCTGTCGTCAGCGGGGCAACCGTTGAAGGGTTTGTGCCACCTCTCGCCGACGCCTCGCGGTTCTTCTGGTACGTGATGGTTTGTAGGTCGCCGCACTGGATTGGACGCCAGCGGAAAACTGGGCGACACTGAGACGTCCAGTTCTGTCCCTATAGGGCGCTTCGAAAGCCGTTTGGGACATCGCGCCCCAGCAGAGATTTTTGCACATTCGCTTGCCTGTCCGGCCGGTCTCGGGCATATCGACGTCCATGGAGACGTGGCCGAGTGGCTGAAGGCGGCGGTTTGCTAAACCGTTATACGCTCTCAAGGCGTATCCAGGGTTCGAATCCCTGCGTCTCCGCCAGATTGCTGTTTCTGACCGTCCCCGACCGTCCAAGAAACCCCTGAAAATCTGGCATTTCCGGCAAATCCGTCGTTCCTGGTTGCGTCGGACTGTCCGCCGATGTACCAACCTTCCACGTGGGCACCTGCGTGGGTAGCACGAACAGCGGGGGTACGACAAGTGGCGAGACAGACGGACCGGCTTTCGTCGGCGCACGTGAAGCACGCAAAGGTGGGTATGCACGCCGATGGCGGGGGGCTGTACCTACAAGTGACTGCCGGCAAGGAGAAGGGGCAACTCAATAAGAGTTGGCTGTTCCGTTATAAGCTGGCCCGCCGCGAACGGCAGATGGGCTTGGGGTCGTTCAACACGATCGGTCTGAAGGACGCCCGCGAGGAAGCCGAACGCTGGCGGAAAGTCCTCAAGGAAGGCAAGGACCCCATCGAAGTACGCGACGCGGAGCGTGCCGGACAGCAGACCGCGAAGGCCAAGTCTGTCACATTCAAGTGGTGCGCGACCGCCTACGTGGCGGCACACGAAGCCGGTTGGCGTAACGCTAAACATCGTCAGCAATGGCACAATACGCTCTCTACCTACGCCTATCCGATCATCGGAAATCTGCCGGTCGATGCAATCGACACCGGCATGGTCATGCAGATCCTGCAACCGCTCTGGACCGAGAAGAACGAGACGGCCAGTCGCATTCGCGGCCGTATCGAGAAGATCCTGGATTGGGCGACAGTCAATGGTCACCGCAGCGACGGCAAGAACCCGGCCCAATGGCAAGGGCACCTGGAACACCTGCTGGCCGCCCGCAGTAAGGTCCACAAGGTCGTAAACCATCCGGCGCTGCCGTGGGAGCAGATCCCGGAGTTCATGCAGGAATTGCGACGGGTCGAAGGGCTGGCCGCGAAGTGCCTGGAATACACGATCCTCACCGCCGCCCGCAGCGGCGAGTCCCGCGGTACGCCATGGGAAGGTGAGATCAACACGAAAGACAGGGTATGGATCGTCCAGGCGAGCCGAATGAAGCGCGAGCGTGAGCACCGTATACCGCTCACCGCGCCGGCCCTCGCTATCATCGAATACATGCGAGAGGTACGACAGAACGACTACGTATTCCCGGGTGACAAGGGCGCCGAACCGTTGTCCGACATGGCCCTGACGGAAGTCATCCGGCGCGTGAACCAAGCCCGGAAAAAAGCGGGGCTGCCGCTGTGGGTTGATCCCAAGCAGGAGAACCGGGAAGTCGTCCCCCACGGATTCCGAAGCTCTTTCCGCGATTGGGTCGACGAGGCCACGGCATACGCCGACTGGCTGGCCGAGGCCGCGCTGGCCCATGCCAAGGGCGACAAGGTGGAGGCTGCGTACAAGCGTGGCGACGCACTGGCGAAGCGCCGGAAGCTGATGGAAGAGTGGGCGGATTACTGCGGCGGGGAGGTGCTGCTGCAAGCTGCTGCCGAGTAACGCCCGATGGCCCGCCGCCCGCCGCCCGATGCGAAGCACGGCGAAGCCGGTCCCGACCCGGCCGACCATATCAAACTCGACAAGTCGCGCCCCTATGTCCGGGTGCGGACTAGCCTTCCCTCGCCAGCCGTGCCCGAAGGGCCGCGAGCGGTGCCTGGCCAGCCCCAGCAGCAACGCCTTGTCCGGGAGTTGGCCAAGGCGTGGCGCTTGTATGGCAACAGCGATGACGGTGGCCGGCGGGGTGTACGCCTCGCTCTTGCAGCGGCCCTCGACTACGTTGCGACCGCCGACCCGCAGGCGGGCGAGATGTTCGACCGCTTTGTGACGGTCATGGTTACCGCTCTTGATGACCTTGACCGGGGTATCGCGGCGCCGTTGCTGAAGAAGGGCGCCAGACGGGCCGTGAGACGGACAGTTTCGGGCACCAGAACATTCAGAACCGGGCGGCTGCCGCGCTGGCCAGGCTGATGGACGCCAACGTTGGTCGAGACGACGCCGCGAGCAAGGTAGTGGCACTCGCGAAGGGTGGCTTCTGGACGACGAAGCGCGCCATCACGAAGTGGTACGACGAACGCCTTCCGGCCGAGGTCAAGCAGCGCAAAGGACGTCCGCCCAAATCTTCTCCCGGCGTGCAAGACGGTGGTGCGCGACTGGACTATGCGCTTGCCACCTATCAGCATCGGGACGGCAAATCCCTGCTCGAAGAACTGACGTGGTTTGCCCGGCTGTGGTTTCCATCAGGCAGCAAAATGAGATGAACCCCTTTCCACTTTTGCCCTGTTGAGAGTGGAAAGCGATGCGATCTAATTGGGTGTCCTCTGACACGATCGAGGATGCCGGGTGCGACGGAGTCCTCGACATTATAGAGGACTCTGTATGCCAGAATCGTTCAACCCTGCCGCAGCTATCATCCCGATCAATGTCACCATTGCCGGGGGCATGGCCCGCTGGGGCGTCGGCCGGTCCACCCTCTATCGCGATGGCGGCGACGGCAAAATCATCATGCGCAAAGCCGGCAAACGCACGCTCATCGACGTAGCCAGCGGTGACGCCTATTACGGCAATCTGCCCCTTGCAAAGATCAAGCCGGCCGCCTCGCGGATGGAGGAGGCAGAGTAATGGGCACCTCTCCGCACAAGGGCGAGGTGCCGACGATGGATATTGGTGGAGATGAGCGCCCACCGAATAACCCGACAAAACGCCCTCCCGCAACAACTTTGACGGCATCGGCGCTACTTGCGCCGGGTGCGCTCGGGTCGTTCCGCCCGGACATCGCCAACGTCGAGTGCGTCGCCGCACCGCGCGCTATCGGCCGTCTGATCGCCGTTAATTGCGGCGGCGATCACCCCGCCGTCGATGCTCTGCGTCATGCCGAGGCGGATGCCACCACGTCAGACCAGGCGCTGGCGGCGTTCGACGCAATGCCCGCGACCAAGCGGCGCAAGATCCTCTCGGTCTACATCGCGGTGATGTCGCCCTCCCGCCTGCGTGGAGGTGACTGACGTGGACGCCTCCACGTTCCCAGCCAAGGCTACCTTGCGCCGGGTCATTGAGCGGGCGCGCGATGATGCCGGCCGGCGGCTGGATGATCTGACCGTCCTCCAGAACGATCCCTACCGGATCGATACCCCTGCCGGCCATCGCGACGCACAGTGGGTGACAGAGCATCTCGATGCCCTGTACGGGACATATAGGCGCGCCCACCTGCGCGGCCTGCACTACGCCATCGTCGCCGCCGGCGACGTCCAGAAGCCGGACGGCGCCATCTACCGCAACACCCACGATGATTGGAAATGGTTGGGCAACACCGCCGGCAAGGCGGCGCGATGGCTGGGCTACATCCCTTTCGAGCGCATCATCGACCAGCGTAATGCGCCGCCCGTTATCCACCGCACGTCCAAGGTCGAGACGCGCGCAAACATCCTGTACGGAATCGACATTGATCTCCCGTCCGTCCGGGACATCCAGCCCGAGGCCTATGCCGTCGGTTTCGTCCCCAGGCAAGCCTACCACTTCGTGATCTTCGGCGAGAAGTCGTCACTCGAGGACATCGCCCGGCCCATCGCCGCCCAATACGAGGCGGACCTCTACCTGCCGTCCGGCGAGATCAGCGACACCCTGATCCATTCGATGGCCAAGGATGCCGAGGACGGACGGCCCATGGTGCTGTTCTCGCTGTCGGACTGCGATCCGGCGGGACGGCAGATGCCGGTGTCCATCGCCCGCAAGCTGCAGGCGTTCCGTGACCTCTTCTATCAGCACCTCAAGTTCGAGGTCGTTACGGTCGCTCTCAAGCCCGAGCAGGTGCGGGAACTCGACCTGCCAGAAACGCCGCTCAAAGAGGGAGAGAAGCGCGCGTCTCGATGGCGCGAGGCATTCGGAATCGATCAGACCGAGATCGATGCACTGACGACGCCGGCTAGGGCGCCGATCTTGCGCGACATGCTGCGCGAGGCGTTCGAGCCGTACATCGACTCGACGTTGCGCCAGCGCGTCCACGACGCTCAAAGCGAATGGGAAGTTGGAGCCGGCGAGGTGATCGACTGCCACATCGACCACGACCATATCGAGTCCTTGCGACAAGGGCTCGTCGAAGAGTTCGCCCGCCTACGGCGCATGATTGACGACACCAACGGGGCGCTGTCGGCGATGACCACAGAAGTCGTGTTGCCGGCCATCGAGGTGCCGGAACCAGACACCGACCTCGGCGCCGACCGGCCCGCACTGGTGTGGTTCGATGACGACTGGACCGTTGCCACGCGCAAGCTGATCCGGCAGAAGTCCTACGGAGGCGCGGCATGATGCGCGCATTCCGCTTCAATCGCCGCGATTACCAATGGCGCCAGGACGGCGACCGATGGGAGTTGTCGACCGGAGGCCAATGCGTCGCCCGCGTCGCCCCCGATCAGGTTTATCCCAGCATGTGGCGCATCGCCCTTGGCGGCGCGCTGTCAGACATCGTGAACCTCAGCCGAGCCAAGGATGCGGCCGTCGTACTGGCGGACCGCGCCATCGAGAACGGTCGGCTACGGACGGCCAGCGGCCCGCCCATGCGTTTTGGCGCCAACAAGCGCATTGCCAGGCGCGCCTCCAAACAGCCGAGCCCGTCGTCATTCACATCCACCGCACCACAAACAATTGAAAGCGCGGCGTCAGGTCGGCTCGGACTTGTTGATCTCAAACGCGCAGCCGCCCCGCGAAAGGGTGCGCCATCATGACGGCAAACATCGAGATCAACACCGCGCGCGACCCGGCGATAGAATTGATGGCGACGGTGTTCGCAAAGCCCGACCTATACTTCGTGGCCGGAAACGCGGGCTTTAAACTACGCCACCTACGCCACCTTCCATCTCGCTGCAGAGAGATTATGCAGCGCTACGCCGAAGCGCTCGATCGGACCGACAATTGGGAAGCCGTCGTGGATGTATTTCGGCAGAGGGACCCTGGCTTCTTCAGGTGGCTTAATGCGCGTGGTACGCCAGTCGGTGTCGAGCGGGTCAACGAGCTGGTTGCGGAGGTGATCGCCGCCTCGAATGGATCGCTCAACGGAACCACGGGACCGCTGTCGAACGGTGGTTCGGTCGGTACGGCCTACACGAGCTCCGATGAGCCGCTACCGTCAGAGCTTACCAGATGGACCACCCTCACCTACGTCGACGCGGCCGGCGCCATGTGCACCACGATGGCTTCGGACAATGCCAAGATCGAGCACTTCCCGGGCATCCGCCGAATAGACCCCGAGACAGGCTTAGCGGAACCCGAACCGCCGGCAAGCGCTGCGTATCGCCGAGGACTTCTTTTGGCATGTTTACTGCGACAATTACCTGGAGATGGTGAAGAGCCGGGTCGGATTTACCGGCGAACCAAATGCCGAACAGCGCTCCGCTCTGCA
>Ga0126369_10000555_pt1 | contig 24596 bp, 21 predicted proteins | sample PanSoiMetaPlot_1_FD_109646 | JGI IMG/M metagenome (GOLD analysis project Ga0126369, IMG submission 109646) | Tropical forest soil microbial communities from Panama - MetaG Plot_1 | ecosystem: Environmental > Terrestrial > Soil > Tropical forest > Bulk soil | place: Panama | collected 2016-02-17
CCCATCGACTGGAACATACTCCATACGCCATGGCTGAGATGAAAACCGATCAAAATCATTACAACGATGTAAACCAACGCAAATGGAACAACGAGGAACCCCGTGACGAGATTCTCATACGCGTGGAGTTCAACAAATTGCGGATGAATGGTGCCAGTGGTTAAGTGAAGGAGGTGAAACACCACGAATGCCGCAATAATCGGCCCGCTCAACATCATCGACCGCGACGCCCAACTCGAACCCACATTGGCCCGCTTGACGTAAGAAACCGGTCTCGCATCCTTCTTGATGATGGAGAGCTGGATGGACGCCCATATGTGAAGCGCCACGCTGATCAGAAGTATCGTTCGCGCTGTCCAAAGCAGTGCGGGATTGCCGTGCAGAGTTTCAGCGTAATGGTTCATCACATCACGGCCGAGGAAAACTTGCAGATTACCAAGCATGTGCACGATCAGGAACCCGAACAGAATCAAACCAGTCACGGCCATGATGGCTTTCTTGCCGATCGTGGATTCGTAGAATCGCGCCACGCGCATCAATTGCGTATTAGCGATTACCGTACTCATGAATGATGGCTACCTTTCTGTCGCTGTGAACACAAAGAAACAAACAGATTATTGTAGCGGAAAATGGCTGCGGATGGACGCATTCCCCTCCTCGTGAGGAGGGGAATGTGCTCTGTAGGGGCGGCCTATGACCGCCCGAGGAGCGGGCGGTCATAGACCGCCCCTACAGAGCATGGCGGCTGAGTTATTATGCTTTGAATGAAACGCTACCTCATCTTGGGCGGGGCGCTGATTTTTGCGCTTATGTCTGCAGCAGTTGTCATCTCTTTGTTCAATCGGCCAACCGAAACCGATTACAGGCTTGCGCGCGGGCGCTCGCAGTTCTTCACGGAAAATTACTTGGCCGCTTTGCAAACGCTTCGTGACATACCGAACTCAGCAAAGCAAGGACCCGAAACGCATTCATATCTTGGCGCGGCATATCTAAAACTCCATTTGTACAAAGCTGCAATCAAGGAGTTCGAAGAAGCTATTAAGTTACGGCCGAAAGAATCCGATCCATGGATTGGGCTCGCATCTTCGAACATTGAACTCGGCGATACGCAAAAGGCGATCGATCAGGCGAAGCGGGCGACCGAACTCGAGAAACATTCAGTGGACGCTTGGATTGCGTTAGGCCGTGCGCAATGGCAGCAGCGGAATCTCGAGCAGGCGGAACAGGCGGCGCTAAAAGCTCGAGAGCTTGATTCGGATAATCCTGCTGTTTCGGAGTTACTGCTGCAGATCTACTTCGACCAAAACAACGCGAATAAGTTCCAGTCGGAGTTGGACCGCACTTCGAAGCCGCGTAAGACAACTCAGGATCTCGCCGTACGATTTTTTGTTCGCCAAGGTCAATTTGGCCGCGCAAATGACCGGAGAATGAGGTACGACCGCGAAGCGCTCGAGCGATCGATCCTTGAGACCGAACTGGCGCTGAAGCGCGACTCTGCAAGAACAGATTTGATTCCGCAGCTCGTAAAAAATCTTGTCAGGGTTGGCAGATATGAGGACGTGGTAGCCGCTGCCAAATCGTACAAGGGGCCGGTTGCGCTCGATTTGGAACTGGGCAAAGCCTATTGGATGACGGGCAGAAAAGATGAGGCGACTCAGGCGTATGAGCGTGCTTCATCAGCCTTGATTCATAAACTTTCGGCGGAGGTCGCACTTGCTGCTATAACCGGCGATATCAAGCACTGGGAGCAGGCATATCGCGCCGAACGGATTGAGCAGGACTATTTCGTTCTGGCCCGGCTCGAGGACGCTTTGCCGAAGGCCAGTCCACTCACTCGCGCGTTTGCGTATCGTTATGTAGGAATCTACGATCCGTCGTTTTATAACAACGCCGCGCAAGAGGCGTTGAAGGTTCTCGACGAAGACCCCAAGAATTTCGACGCATTGATGACAATCGGTACGGCTTACCAACGTCTGGGACGTATCGAGGATGCAATGCGGTACATCCAACTCGGACGCGATCTTTATCCGAAGACCGGCGAGCCGTACTCACGCCTGGCAAGCCTTACCTTGGCTACTCCCAAGCCGGCCCCCGATATGGTCCTGCAGCTCATGGAAACGGCAGTCAAGCTCGATCCGAACAACGCAGGATATCTCTACAATCTTGGCTGGACCTACGATCAGGTGGGGCAAACGGCCAGAGCAACGGAAGTCTATCAACGCGCTATCAAGGCCAGTCCGCTCACATTCGAAGCGATGAATAATCTGGCGCTTATCTACACCAGCGCAGGGCAGCCGGACCGCGCACTCCCTCTGCTGGACCAGGCAATCCGAACCGATCCTGAAAACGAAGCCGTCTACGTCAATGCCGCGAACTATTACGCCCGCCAGCGCGATTGGAAGCAAGCGCTTCAGTACTACGACCGCGCGCTTCAAATTAATCCCGCGAGTTCGATAGCTGTTGTCGAAAGAGGAAGAATTTATCTGGATCAGGGCGAAACCGACAAGGCAGTTGATAATTTGAGCCGCGGGCTCGAAGTCGATCCGCATTCGTTCGACGCGTACATGCTGCTCTCTTCCGCCTACGAAAAGATGGAGCATATTAAAGAGGCAATTGCAGCTGTAGAAGAAGCGCAGCGCATTCGTTCGGACGCGCCTGAAGTGAAGACCACTCTCGATCGGTTGAGCTCCCGTCAGAACGACTCGAAATGATCCGCCGCACGAAGATCGTCTGCACGATCGGACCTTCTTCCGACTCCGAGGAAATGATCACCAGGCTGATTGCTGCAGGCATGAGCGTGGCTCGGCTCAATTTTTCGCACGGTACACCGGAATATCAACGCGAGTTAATTCGTAAGATCAAGCAAATCCGTAAAGCACTCAACAAACCTGTCGCAATTCTTCAGGATCTGCAGGGGCCGAAGATACGCATCGGCATCATCGCAAGCGGCACGGTCCAGCTCCAGCCCGGCGGGGAATTCATGCTGACATCGGATGACATTGCGGGAGACGCGAATCGGGCATCGGTATCACTGAAAACCTTGCCGGAAGAAGTGAAAGTGGGAGATCCGGTGCTGCTCGCCGACGGCAACATTGAACTGCGTGTGGAAAAGGTGACTCCGCCGAATATTTACTGCCGCGTTGTCGTGGGAGGCCAACTCAGCTCGCGCAAGGGAATCAACTTGCCCGCTTCTGAAGTTCACGTGGACTCTCTGACGAACAAGGATCGAAACGATATTCTCATTGGTGTCGAGGAGAAGGTTGACGCGATCGCGCTTAGTTTTGTACGCAAGGCAGACGACATTCTGGCGTGCCGCAGAGTGATTACGGATCAGAACTGCAATATTCCGATCATTGCCAAGATCGAAAAGCATGAGGCCGTGGATAACATCGACAGCATCATAGCTGTGTCTCAAGCGATCATGGTTGCGCGAGGCGACCTGGGTGTGGAGATCGATCTGGAGAAAGTGCCGCTGGTTCAGAAAGAAATCATCCGCAAATGCAACGCGCTCGGAAAGCCGGTCATAACCGCGACGCAAATGCTGCAACGTATGGTCGATAATCCCAGGCCGACGCGCGCCGAAGCGACCGATGTCGCAAATGCGATTCTCGATGGTACGGATGCGGTCATGCTATCCGACGAAACGGCTGCGGGGAAATATCCGGCCGAAGCTGTCATGATGATGGATCGCATCGCGCGCACGGCGGAAGGTTCACTCGAGCAGTCGAAATTCGAGAGCATTCCGCTAGGCGCCGATACCAATGATGCAATCAGCCGTGCGAGTTACTTCATTGCCAAAGAAATAGGCGCGGCCGCCATTATTACCCCAACGTGGTCCGGATCCACGGCCTGCCGCGTGGCGCGTTTCCGCCCAAAGCAACCGATAATCGCGACAACGACGAATGAAGCCGTTCTAGACTTTCTGTCGCTCTGTTGGGGCGTGATTCCACTGCCAATCCGGTCATGCGATTCGATGGATGACGTGATTCGGATATCGATTGATTCAGCGCGTAATGCCGGATACGTACAATCCGGTCAGCACGTCGTCGTCACCGGCGGCGTGCCCCTGCACGTTCCGGGTAAAACGAATTTCATCAAAGTCGACCGAGTGGACTGAGAACAGTGAAAGGAGTGTTTCTCCTGCGCATTGCCGCGCGACTGGACAGGATTCCGTATGCGTAAACAACCGCCAGGCCGGCGAGGCAGACGAGTCCGAGCCTGACGTAGCGTTGCATCATGACGTGAATGGGCCATCCGTACGTCTGAACCAGGCTGCTCGGGTCCGTCAGGGTACCTCCCTGTGTACCGAAAGGAATATCATCCTCGGCGCCAGTCCATGTAGCGAAAGCATCCATGAACGCGGCCGCACCGATCACGAGGAAGCCCCACCTGAGTGAGTTTTGATAAATGGGACTTTCACGACGTGCATAAAACGTGATCATCAGAATGCTGCCCAATACCATGCATCCCGCGTCGCCACCGAAGACGATCAGTGCCTGTGCTCGATTGAAAGGAAGTAGTGTGCACACAAGTTGGAATATCAGCACGGCAACGCCCGCTACCACCATGGACCACCGTCGTGCGGTCCAGACTTGAAAACCTCCAAAGCCTACTGCTCCCAGAACCAACACCATAACCGATACCGACCGCTCATCGGACACCGGAGTGACCCATGGACCGGGCAAGGCCCAAAATCCGCAAAGCCATGCCGTCGCTGCGTGCCCAGCTTCATGAACCCACATCGTCAACAGGCGGACAAGGCCCGGAAAGGTACCAACGAGGAAGCGCGCCGCCAGAAGAGCCAGGGGAAGGGCAAACACCCGGTAACGCAATTCCCGCGTAGCCTCATCGTCCGTCGAACCTTCATCTGTATTGGTCTCGTCGACGCGGGTAGGGATTGATTTCGATCGTTCCTGCGCGCGGTTATACTTCGCGAACACAATGCCGCACCTCAAGCATTCGGTGGTTTGGCCTTCATGCTCGAATTTGCATTTCGGACATTGCATCGTATTGGCGTCACGGCATAAGCCGCGCGTGATTATACGAAGGGGGCCTATTACCTGATACCGACATACCGCATTTAAACGTAGACTGCCCATTGCCGGCGCTCATAGAGCGCCGCTACAGTAGGGGACGCTATGCTTACCCTTTTCATAAATTGGCTACTTAATGCGGTCAGCCTGATCATCGTGGCTCATGTTATCCGAGGGTTCGATGTGACAAGTTTCGGAACGGCGTTAATAGCTGCGCTGGTTATCGGGTTGATAAACGCAACAGTGGGACTATTTCTGAAGATCCTGACATTGCCGTTGACCTTAGTGACACTCGGGATTTTCTGGTTCGTCGTCAATGCGCTCATGTTGAAGCTGGCGTCGGGCTTGGTTCCTGGCTTCACGATTAACGGATTCCTGCCGGCATTCTTCGGAGCCATTGTGCTAAGCATTGTGAATTTGTTTCTCAGGCTGGTCACGAGCCCTCTAAGGACTCCGCGGCAGACGGACCGCCCGCATTGACACACTCTCGGCGCAGCCTGTAAATTCTTCAGTTTGCGTTTTTCACGGAATTTGCAGACGAGGAACGGATGAAGATACACGAGTACCAGGCGAAGCAGATTCTTGCACGCTATAACGTCAGGATCCCCCGCGGAGAAGTGGCTTATACAAAGGAAGAAGCGCGTGACGCTGCTCATCGGATTGGCGGCACAGTTGTCGTGAAGGCCCAGATTCATGCCGGCGGAAGAGGAAAGGGCGGAGGCGTGAAGGTGGCAAAGTCTGCGGACGAAGCTGCAGAAATTGCGGGACGGATGATCGGTATGACCCTCGTAACAGCGCAGACCGGACCTGAAGGCCGGCGCGTACAAAAGGTCCTCATTGAAGAAGGACTCGATATCCGGCAAGAGCTTTACCTGGGAATCGTCATTGATCGACAGCTTGGAAAACCGGTATTCATGGCGTCCGCATCGGGCGGCATGGATATCGAAGAGGTTGCTTCCAAACATCCCGAGCTCATTTTGAAGGAGTACGTTGAGCCGGGACTTGGGCTTCAGGCCTTTCAGGGACGGCGACTCGCCTTTGGCCTGGGTCTCGCGCCTGAACTAATCAACGATGCAGTGCAGTTCATGATGGGACTGTACAGAGCATTCGAGGATACAGATGCCTCACTCGCGGAAATTAATCCTTTTTTGGTGACGGGTGACAACAAAGTATACGCGCTCGACGCGAAAATGAACTTCGACGACAACGCGCTGTATCGCCACAGAGACATCAAGGAACTCCGTGATCTCAATGAGGAGGATCCTCTTGAAATCGAAGCAAGCAAGTTTGGTTTGAACTACATCAAGCTCGACGGCAATGTGGCTTGCATGGTCAACGGCGCCGGTCTGGCCATGGCTACCATGGATATCATCAAACTCGCCGGAGGCAGTCCCGCGAATTTTCTGGATGTCGGCGGCGGCGCGTCGGAGGAACAAGTGAAGAATGCATTTCGCATTCTTCTATCCGACAAGCATGTAAAAGCCGTATTGATTAACATCTTTGGCGGGATCATGCGATGCGATGTTGTCGCGTCCGGCGTTGTTGAAGCAGCGAAAGCATTAGGCGTTCAGGTTCCAGTGGTCGTCAGGCTCGAAGGCACAAACGTCGAACAAGGGCAGCAGATTCTGCGAAGCTCCGGGCTGAATTTCATTGTGGCGGATGGTATGAAAGACGCTGCGGAAAAAGTTGTTGCAGCGACCAGAACATAGCTGTCGAGGGAAATTTCTTCTTACATGAGCGTACTTGTAGACAACAACACCCGCCTGATTGTGCAAGGCATCACTGGCCGCGAGGGCACGTTTCACGCGCTTCAAGCCATCAAGTATAGAACTCGCGTTGTCGGTGGTGTCACGCCGGGCAAAGGCGGCGCCAAACATGAAGGCCTGGATGTATTCAACACCGTCGAGGAGGCTCGCCGGAAAACCGGTGCCAACGCATCGGTAATCTTCGTGCCGCCGCAGTTTGCCGCAGACGCGATTATGGAGGCGGCGGCTGCGGGCATTGAGTTGGTGGTTTGCATCACCGAGGGTATTCCCACGTTCGATATGATCCGCACCAGTGCTTTCTTAAAAGGTAAGAAAACGCGTCTCATCGGACCAAACTGCCCGGGAATCATTTCGCCGGGTAAGTGCAAAATCGGAATCATGCCTGGACACATTCATTTGCAAGGCAATGTCGGAGTCGTGTCCCGAAGCGGAACCCTCACCTACGAAGCGGTCGGACAACTCACGAAACGAAAGATCGGCCAATCCACCTGTATTGGTATTGGTGGCGATCCGATCATCGGCACGACCTTCATAGATGCGATCCACCTTTTCAATGAGGATCAGGACACACATGCCATCGTGATGATCGGTGAAATCGGTGGAACAGCCGAAGAAGAAGCTGCGGCCTATATCAAAGCGAAAGTTAAGAAGCCGGTCGTCGGGTTCATCTGCGGACAGACCGCGCCTCCGGGGCGGAGAATGGGTCATGCCGGCGCGATTGTCGCCGGAGGAAAAGGAACTGCGGTCGAAAAGATGGCGGCAATGGAAGCCGCCGGAATTCGTGTCGTGAAGAGTCCCGCTGAGATCGGTGACGCGATGCAGGAGAGCCTCAAGTAGAAATCCTATGCAGAAGACATTTACGATTTTGAAACCCGATACAGTCAGTGCCGGCAGAGCCGGTGCGATCATCACCGAAATTGAAAAAGCCGGCTTTCGGATTCGAGCAATGAAGATGCTTCGCTTGACGGAACCGCAAGCTCAAGGCTTCTATTACGTCCACAAGGAACGGCCTTTTTTCGGGAGCCTGGTGAAGTTCATGACCGAGGGTCCTATCGTGGCGATGGTTCTCGAGGCTGATAATGCCATCGAGGAACTTCGAAAAGTCATGGGCGCCACTGATCCGGCCAAGGCGGAGGCCGGAACCATTCGAAAGCAGTTCGGCACAAACATCGAACGAAACGCGATTCACGGTTCGGATGGCCCGGAAACGGCGTCGTTCGAAATTGGCTATTTTTTCAATCAGCTTGAAATTGTCTGAACGCTACAAGAACGTCACGATCTATACCGACGGCGCGTGTGTCGGTAATCCGGGACCCGGCGGCTACGGGATCGTACTGCTGTACGCCGAGCATCGGCGCGAGTTATCCGGTGGATACCAGCGAACGACGAATAACCGGATGGAGTTGCTCGCCGCGATCCGCGGTCTCGAGGCGTTAAAAGAGTGCTGCGAAGTGCGTCTTCTCAGCGACTCCCAATACGTGGTCAACGGCATCATGAAAGGCTGGGCGAGACGATGGCGCGCAAACGGTTGGCGGCGCAATAAGGATGAATTCGCGGAAAATCGTGACCTATGGGAGCAATTGCTGCAGTTGTGCGAAAAGCATCGTGTCGTGCTGGAATGGGTCCGTGGACACGCTGGAAATTCCGAAAACGAGCGATGCGATCAACTTGCAACGACCGCCGCTCGTGGCAGCAATTTATCGGTGGATTCTATCTTTGAAAATTCTGGTCGGATCCGTGCCAATCCCGCGTAATCCGTGGCTAAACGACTCTGACGTAGAATAACCGTATGGAGCAACTTGGTCGAATGCTCTTGGTAATGGGCGGTGTCCTGGCGCTGCTGGGTCTGATTTTGATGCTTGGGCCGAAATTGCCGTTCCGGCTTGGCCGACTTCCATTTGACTTCCATTATCACCGGGACAATTTTTCGTTTTATTTTCCGCTGGGCACTTCAATTCTTTTGAGCCTTTTGCTCACATTGGTGTTTTTCGTTTTGAATCGACGGTAAGGAGGAGTTCATGATCGGGAGAATTCAGGAAATACTTGGCGCGGACGCAGATGGGTTGCTATCGCATCAATGCAAGACGATATCGAAAGATAAACTCCACCTGCCCGGCCCCGATTTCATTGATCGGATTTTCGTCGGGTCCGATCGCCCGGCCCGTGCCCTCGTCAGCCTACAACAACTGTTTGGATCCGGCAGGCTGGCTAAGACCGGATATGTTTCCATTCTCCCCGTCGATCAGGGCATTGAACATTCTGCCGGTGCATCATTCGCGCCGAATCCTCTCTATTTCGATCCCGAAAACATTGTGAAGCTGGCGATCGAGGGCGGTTGCAACGCAGTGGCAACAACGCTTGGTGTGCTCGGATCGGTGGCACGGAAGTACGCCCACAAGATTCCATTCCTGCTCAAGTTCAATCACAACGAGTTTCTGTCGTATCCGAACAGCTACGACCAGATTCTATTTGCGAACGTGAAACAGGCTTTTGATATGGGATGCACGGGCGTCGGCGCCACGATTTACTTCGGTTCTGAGGAATCAAAGCGACAGCTTCAAGAGATCACAGACATGTTTCATCAAGCCCACGAGCTTGGAATGTATACGGTGCTATGGTGCTACTTACGCAATTCGGCCTTCAAAACTAAGGAAATGGATTACCACGTGTCGGCAGACCTGACGGGTCAGGCGAATCATCTCGGCGTGACCATCGAAGCCGATATCATCAAGCAAAAGCTTCCCGAGAATAACGGCGGATATAACGCGCTGAACTTTGGGAAGACACACAAAAAAGTCTATTCCGACCTGACCTCCGACCATCCGATCGATCTGACGAGATATCAAGTTGCAAACTGCTATATGGGTCGTTCCGGTCTTATCAATTCCGGCGGCGCTTCATCCGGAGAAAGCGATTTGAAGGAAGCCGTTCGGACGGCTGTTATCAATAAGCGAGCCGGCGGCATGGGGTTGATCTCGGGAAGAAAAGCGTTCCAACGGCCGACGCAGGAAGGCGTTGCACTACTGAATGCGATCCAGGATGTTTATCTGACGAAGGAAGTCACTGTGGCGTGACCAACCACAAAGACACAGAGACACAAAGGCACAGAGGCGCGCGAACAAAGAATACTTAATGGCGCGCCTCTGTGCCTTTGTGTCTCTGTGTCTTTGTGGTTCTACCCGACGCTGATCAACCAGATCTTATCCAAGTCATCGATTGCCCAACCAATATCGCTGCCGACCCGCGAGGCCAACTCCGCAATTGTTGCCAAATGCTCCGGCGGCATAGGCGCACGTTCGCCCTCTCTCTCCACGACTTTCGACGAGCCGTCAACATGCCGAATCATCTTTCTCTGTTTTGGTTCGATCGTGCGGCGTATGCACTTTCCCGTCGCGCTGTTGACGAGATATGTATCCGGGTCGAGAAGCATCATGCCCTCGTTTGCTTTAATTCGTAGATTCTTCCGGTGCCAATGTGCTTTGCCGCACCAGATGGCGGGGATCAAGCGCTGGATCAGCACAGGCGAATCGGGGGATTCCGTCAGAAGCCGGCGGAGTGAATGAATCAAGGCGTCAGGGCCAAAAACGTTGAGCACGGCATGGGATGCGCCACGGATGGCAACGAAATGAGTCTTCTCACGACTCTTCAATTCCTCATACGCCGCGCGAACCTGTTCCTCGGAGGCAGATTGCAACACGATATATCCGCTCGGAACGGGCAGCCCCTTGACGATGGATGCTCCCAATGGCTGCCATGGCGTTCCACCTGCGTCCGGAAGCCACCTCAGTGATTGATCCATCCGGATAGACTATACTGCCGCCGTGCGAAACGCCGAATTCCAGCGGAAAATCTATTCGGTAGCGGAACTGAGCTACGAGATTCGAGAGCTCCTCGAGCGCCGGTTCATTGATATTTGGGTTGAAGGCGAACTCTCGAATTTCAAAACATCCTCTGCCGGTCATCTCTATTTCACGCTCAAAGACGATCGGGCGCAGCTTCCTGCCGTTTGCTTTCGTAATGCGGCGCGTCTGCTTCGATTCCGTCCCGAGAATGGAAAGCTCTTTCGCGCTCGCGGGCGTGTCAGTACTTACGAAGGCCGAGGGGAATATCAACTGATTGTCGAAGTGCTGGAGCCTGCCGGATTGGGGGCGTTACAACTCGCATTCGAACAATTGAAAGAGAAGCTGGAGAAGGAAGGGTTATTCAGGCCTGAACGTAAGCGGCCGATTCCGGCATTCCCCCGCAAGATCGGAATTGTTACTTCGCCGAAGAGCGCGGCATTGCGAGACATTCTCACTGTTCTGAAGCGCCGGCACAACGCGATCAACGTCGTCGTTTTTCCAGCCGAAGTGCAGGGCGATGCCGCTTCGCTGCAGGTGATGGAAGGTATCGATTACCTGAGCCGCTCGACCGATGTGGATGTCATTCTCGTGGCGCGTGGCGGCGGTTCAATGGAAGATCTCTGGCCTTTCAATGAGGAGCGTGTCGCACGAGCCATCGTACGCTCAAAGAAACCGGTAATTTCCGCCGTCGGACATGAGATCGACTTCACCATCTGCGACTTTGTGGCGGATCTTCGCGCACCTACGCCCAGCGCTGCGGCCGAGATCGTCATCAAGTCGAAAGAGGAAATTGCAAGTCGTGTACAGCAGCTCGAGACACGGCTTGAGTCGGGGATGAAATATCGATTGAGCGTGCTTCGAAACTTCCTGTCGGCGAAGGTCGGCAGCCGAGGGTTCGTTGTGGCTGAAAACCGGATTCGACGACTAGGTCAGCGATTGGACGATCTTTCATTGCGATTAGAGCAGTCCGGCCGCGGCCGAGCCTTCATTCGAACGCGGGCACACCGGGTAGAATTGTGTGAGCAGCAAATGGCCGTAGCGATCCACCGGGCATTGAAGAACTGGCATCAATCGTTCGCACGAATCGCGCATACGCTCGACGCGCTGAGTCCGCTAGCGGTGCTCGAGCGTGGCTATGCGATTTGTCTGAGGCCGGAAGGCGCTGTCATTCGATCGGCGGACGAGGTCGAAGTCGGCTCGGACGTCAATGTCCGTCTGCATCAAGGACGTTTGTCGGCGAGAGTGATTTCCAAAATCCCAGGCAGTAAGGGGGAATTGTGAAATTGGACGAATCCTGCATCTCAAATCCGAGATCCGAAATCTTAGATTGGACTAGCAATGTGGGCAGTCCAATTTGAGATCTCGGATTTCGGATTTGAGATGCAGGATTCGTCCAATTTCAAATTTTTCCTTCACTGCTTGCCCCGCTTTTCCCGTTTCGGTCTTGAACACCTCCGATTGCATCGCTATAGTATGGCCACTTTTTTCGAGATTTAGGCAGGAACCTACATGGCTAGAGAAGCAGCGTCTGTGAAACCGCGAGGCTTCGGTGAGACCGAACGTAGCGACTCGTGGTGGGTCCAACCCCTGGCGGTCTTTTGCGGATTATCGGCATTCGTTATCTACGCGACATGGGCGGCATTTCAAGGAAACCACTATTATTGGGGACCTTATCTTTCGCCTTTCTACTCTCCGGAAATCTTCGGCGATTCTCCTCACGCCTGGTTCGGGCCGAAGCCGAGCTGGTTTCCGATGTGGCTGCCGTTCTCGCCGGCATTTCTGATACTTTGGGGTCCTGGTAGTTTTCGGCTGACGTGCTATTACTACCGCGGAACGTATTACAAGGCGTTCTGGCTGGATCCTCCGGCTTGCACGGTTACAGAGCCGCGGCAGCATTATCGTGGTGAGAATTCCTTCCCCTTGATCATTCAGAATATTCACCGTTACTTTCTTTATGTTGCAGTAGTTTTTCTTTTCATATTGGCATCCGATGTTTGGAAGGCGCTCTGGTTCACGGATTCCGCAACCGGCGCGGTCTCGTTCGGCATGGGAGTCGGCACGCTTGTGCTGGCGATGAATGTCGTTATGCTGGGTGGGTACACGCTGGGCTGCCATTCGATGAGACATTTGATCGGCGGCGGTAAGGATGAACTAAAGCGAGCGCTTTTCGGGCGAACCGGCTACAACTGTGTTAGCTGCCTCAACCGAAATCACATGGGATGGGCATGGGGCAGCCTCTTCTGGGTCGCGTTCTCTGATCTGTATGTGCGGCTGTGTTCGATGGGAATCCTCACAGATTGGAGAATTTTCTGATGGCAGAATACCCGACGTTCGACTACGACGTGCTTGTCATTGGCGCCGGAGGCGCTGGATTGCGCGCCGCCATAGAAGCATCAGCGGCGGGTGTCAAGACGGGATTGGTCTGCAAATCACTTCTAGGTAAGGCCCACACCGTGATGGCTGAAGGCGGCATTGCCGCTGCGCTGAGCACCACAGACAGCAGAGATAACTGGAAAGTCCATTTCGCCGATACGATGCGCGGCGGCCAATACATCAACAATTGGCGTATGGCCGAGCTCCATGCCAAAGAAGCCCCGACCTGCGTTCGCGAACTGGAAGCGTGGGGCGCGGTCTTCGATCGAACTAAAGATGGAAAGATCCTGCAACGAAACTTCGGGGGACACAAATATCCAAGACTGGCCCACGTCGGCGATCGCACCGGCTTGGAGATGATCCGCACCCTTCAGGATCACGGCGTTCATCAAGGCATCGGAGTGCACATGGAATGCACCCTCATCAGCATGCTCAAGGATGGAGACCGCGTTGTGGGCGCATTCGGTTACGAACGGGAACGTGGACGATTCGTATTGTTTAAAGCAAAAGCTGTCGTGCTCGCGACCGGGGGCGCCGGGCGGGCCTATAAGATCACGAGCAATAGTTGGGAATACACGGGCGATGGCCACGCGCTCGCATACAACGCCGGTGCGGATTTGATGGACATGGAGTTCGTGCAATTTCATCCGACGGGAATGATCTGGCCGCCGAGCGTCGCCGGCATTCTGGTGACTGAAGGCGTTCGTGGGGAAGGGGGAGTTCTACGCAACAGCCTGGGGAAGCGGTTTATGTTCGATGACATCCCCGAGGCCTACAAATCTCAGACGGCCGACAACGAACTCGAAGGATGGGAGTACTGCCAGGGCAACAAGACCGCGCGCCGGCCCCCTGAATTGCTGACGCGCGATCATGTGGCGCGTTGCATCATGCGTGAAGTGAAAGCTGGACGCGGCAGCCCACACGGAGGCGTGTATCTCGATATTTCCTGGATCAAAGAAAAACTACCCAACGCATCGGAACACATCAAGCGGAAGCTGCCAAGCATGTATCACCAGTTTAAACAGCTTGCCGATATCGATATCACAACGACGCCGATGGAAGTCGGGCCAACGACTCACTACATCATGGGTGGTGTCCGTGTTCATCCAGAAACACAGATGTCCACTGTTGCCGGTCTTTTTGCCGCCGGAGAGTGTGGTGCGGGACTTCACGGCGCCAATCGGCTCGGAGGAAATTCGCTATCGGATCTGCTGGTGTTCGGCAAGCGAGCCGGACAGTTTGCCGCGGAATTCGCGAAACAACATGGGCAAGGCCAGATCAATCAGGATCAAGTTGAAAGTTTGGCGCGCTGGGCACTTCGGCCCTTCGAACCGGCTGCGTCGCGATCATCCACAGGCGAGAATCCGTATCGCGTTCAACACGATTTGCAGGAAACGATGCAGGACCTTGTCGGCATCGTGCGAACGGAGGCAGAAATGGTGCGAGCGCTGGGCGAAATCGAGTCGCTTCGGAAGCGTGCAAGCCAAGTAGCCGTAGACGGCAACCGTGAATACAACACCGGCTGGCACACCGCGCTCGATCTGCCGAATCTCCTGATTGTTTCAGAAGCGATCACTCGCACCGGGATCGAGAGAAAGGAAAGCCGCGGCGGTCATTTTCGCGAGGACTATCCGGAAAAGGTCAAAAGTTTCGGTGAGGTGAACATTATCGTACGGCGAGGTCGAAACGGTGAGATGCAGGTGGTGCGAGAAAAGATTCCGGATATGCCCGCAGAGTTGAAACAGGTGATCGAGGAGCAGAGATGAGCGGAGCGAATGCAAGCCCGACAGGGCGCAGCGATAAAGAGATGACAGCTGTGACATTCCAGGTGTGGCGCGGCGCCCGCGGCGAAGGGCAATTTGTGAAATACACGACCGAGATTTCCGAGGGCATGGTCGTCCTCGATGCGATTCACAAGATTCAGGCGGAACAGGCCAACGACCTTGCCGTGCGATGGAACTGCAAGGCCGGAAAGTGCGGCTCCTGCTCTGCGGAAATCAACGGAATGCCAAGGCTGATGTGCATGACGCGAATGAATGAGCTTCCCACCGACAAGCCGGTGCTCGTCGAGCCGATGAAAAGTTTTCCGCATATTCGGGATCTTGTGACCGACGTCTCCTGGAATTTTGAAGTGAAGAAAAAGATTAAGAAATTCAAGCCGCGGCCTCCGGATAACCCCGATGGATCGTGGCGCATCTTTCAGGAAGATGTGGATCGCGTGCAGGAATTCCGGAAATGCATCGAGTGTTTTCTGTGCCAGGACGTCTGCCACGTTCTGCGCGACCATCGACTACAAAAGCAATTTATAGGACCGCGATTCTTCGTTTATGTCGCAGCCCTCGAGATGCATCCGCTTGACGTTGAAAATCGTGTAGAGGACCTGAAAAAATCGGAGGGAATCGGGTACTGTAATATCACGAAGTGTTGCACCGCCGTCTGTCCGGAAAGCATTAAAATTACAGACAACGCAATCATTCCGCTCAAAGAACGGGTGGTGGACGAATTCTATGACCCGATCCGGCGTCTCTTCCGGAGATTTAAAACAAAAACAAAGGGGGGTTGAGATGTCCAAAACGCTCGAAACTGAGTTTAAGCTCAAGCGTCTTAGCGCTTTGGCGATTCCGGCGGCGCTCGAACGCGCCGAACGGTACCGGCTCTTGAATGAGCCGACCCAAGCAGAAAGCATTTGCCTCGACATTCTCGAGGTCGATCCTAAGAACCAATCGGCCCTCATACTGCTTTTGCTGTCGTTGACCGATCAGTTCGGCGATTCTCATTTTCCAATAGGACGTGCCCTCGCACTTCTGCCGCGCCTCAACAACGAGTACCACCAGACGTACTATCAAGGGGTCATCTACGAGAGACAGGCCCGCGCTCAGTTGCATCGCACCGCTCCCGGAGGCGGAAGTACCGCCTACCATCTCCTGCGAGAGGCAATGCGACGCTACGAAGCGGCAGAAAATATTCGGCCTGCTGATAACGATGAGGCGTTGCTGCGTTGGAACACGTGCGCCAGAACGATCATGTCGGGGAATTTGCAGCCATCTCCAATGGATGACGCCATCATCATGCTGGAATGAGTAAACGTGCGCTGGCCATCGAAACGAACCAACTGACCCGATTCTTCGATGATTTTTGTGCAGTCGATCACGTGGACTTGCGCGTTGAGGGCGGAACTTTTTATGGGTTTCTGGGACCCAACGGCGCAGGAAAGTCGACGACTATCAAAATGCTCACCGGACTGCTTGCTCCGTCCGACGGAGAGGCGTTGGTACTCGGCAGAAATATCCGCGACCCGAAAGAATCGCTCGAGGCTAAAAAGAAAATCGGCGTCGTGCCGGAAGATCTGGCGCTGTTCGATAACCTAACGGCCAGGGAGTATCTGACCTTCATTGGGCGAATGTTTTTGATCGAGCGCGAAACAATCCGCAAGCGGATTGATGAATTGCTTTCTCTTCTTGATCTTCAAGACGACGAGAAGAAACTCACGCTGGAATACTCGCACGGAATGAAGAAGAAACTCGCGTTGGCTGCTGCGCTCCTGCCGAACCCCGACCTGTTGTTCCTGGACGAACCGTTTGAGGGCGTGGACGTCGTAACGTCGCGCGTCATCCGTGAAATGCTTTCGAGTTACGTTGAGCGCGGGTCGACGGTATTTCTGACTTCTCATGTTCTTGATGTAGTGGAGCGCCTATGCACGCACGTCGGCATCATCGCCGAAGGCCGGCTTGTCGAACAGGCGGCGCTCGACGAACTCCGGCAGGGAAGTTCTCTCGAAGAGAGATTTCTTGAAAAAGTCGGAGCCGATCCGGAAGTCACGCAAAAGTTGTCCTGGCTCGAATAGGCTGACACATGAACTGGGAACATCTGAGGGCATTTCTCTGGTTACGCTGGCGCCTGCGCGTCAACCAAAACAGGCGCGCAGGAACGGCGAATGTATGGGTGCAGAGAATCTTCATGATTATCGGATTTCTGGCGGCAGGTCTGATGTTGACTGCATCCTTCCTGGCAGGACTACTTGTGCTGCCTAAAGTATCTGCGCCAGTTCTGATGCTCGTTTGGGATGGAGTCATCGTTCTTTTCTTGTTTGTATGGATGACGGAACTGCTTGTCGAGTTGCAGCGATCTGAGCTTCTGGCGATGGATAAGTTTCTCCATCTGCCGGTCTCTTTGACCGGCGCGTTCGTGATCAATTACCTCGGCTCGATTTTTAGTCCCGGAGTGATCGTCGTCCTGGCCGCAATGGTTGGCTTGTCTGCTGGTCTGGTGCTTTCACGCGGCATCAGCATGATTGGACTGTTTCCGCTCGTAACTGCGTTTATCCTGGCTGTGACTGCCATTGGCTATCAGTTTCGCGGGTGGCTCGCTTCGTTGATGGTTAACAAACGCCGCCGTCGCGCGATTGTGACGATCGCAGGACTAGTGTTCGTCCTTCTCCTTCAGTTGCCGAATTTGCTCACGCAGCCGTGGCGAGTCCGCCAGCTTCCCGAAGATCGTATCGAGATGCAGAGGGAAATTGAGAAGCTCGATCGGGCTCTGGCGGCGAAAGAGATCGAGAAGGGCGAGTATCGAAAACAGGCTCAGTCTGTGAGGAAGAAATACCGGGATAGGAACTCAAGTAGTTGGAAACTGGACGATGTCGCGAGGATCGCAGGGGGAGTGAATATTGCGGTACCTATCGGTTGGCTTCCATACGGGGCCAAGACATCGGCAGAAGGCCGCGTCCAGCCTGCTATATTGGGCGCGTTCGGCCTGACTCTGATCGCAGTAGCAAGCCTTCGGCGCTCCTACGTGACAACGCTGCGTCTCTATCGAGGCGAGTTCGGGAGCGGCCGTCCCAATCAACGACACAAGGCACCCGTAGCTATCCCGGACGTCGCCGCAGCTTCACTATCGCCGGCCTTCCTCGAAAAGCGCCTGCCCTGGCTTACTGAACAAGCCTCAGTCGTGACGCTTGCATGCTTCCGCTCGCTGACTCGGGCGCCTGAAGCAAAGATGCTGTTTCTTTCTCCGGTTTTTATGGTTTTGATCTTTGGTTCGATGGTCCTGCGGGGCAATGCGAGCCCTCCCGAGTTGCTGCGGCCATTGATGGCCACCGCTGGAATTGGGATGATCCTTCTCATCCTGAGCCAACTCGCGGGGAATCAATTCGGATTTGATCGCAATGGTTTTCGCTCTTACGTGTTGTCTCCTGCTATGCGGCGAGACATTCTCATCGGAAAGAATCTCGCGTTAGCCCCGATCGCGCTGGGTTTGACGTTCATATTGGTGCTTCTCGTACAGCTCGTCTATCCCATGCGTATCGACCACTTCATGGCTACCCTTATTCAACCGGTGCCGATGTATTTCATATTCTGCATTGTCGAGAATCTTCTTTCGATGCTGGCCCCGATGCCCGTCGCTCCAGGGTCATTGAAACCGGTCAAACCCAAGGGTATTCAGATTCTCATTCACATTGGCTTTTTGTTCCTGTTCCCACTAGCACTTTCACCGACGCTCATTCCTCTAGGCCTTGAGTTCCTGCTGAACTGGTCTGGATGGTCATCGTGGTTCCCTGTCTATCTTGCCGTGATCCTGGCCGAATGTGTCGTCGTAGCCGCTCTCTATCCCGCCGCACTCGACTGGCAAGGCGGATTATTGCAGCAACGCGAACGACAGATTTTGGAAGTTGTGACAAGCAAGTCCGAGTGAGCACAGACTCTTACAAATTTGTAGAACCTGATTTTTCGGCAAAAAATGTACGGAGAATGGCAAAGGCCGCAGTAAGCTAAGCGCGAAAGGAGTCCCAGTGATTCGACTGACGCTTGCGCTTTCACTCTTGGCTGCGGGTTTGGTTTTTGCCCAGCAGAAAGTCACGCCTGAGAAAGAAGAGGCTCTGAAGGCTGAGATGGCCTCTCACATCGACGGCATGAAGAAGCTGGCCCAGGTGATGGTTGACACGGTATTCAGTTTTGGCGAACTGGGATTCCAGGAATTTGAGACGTCGAAGTACTTGACCGGCATGCTGGAGAAGGAAGGGTTCCGCGTCGAACGTGGCCTGGCGGGCATTCCCACAGCGTTTATGGCGACATGGGGGCAAGGGAAACCCATAATCGCTCTCGGTTCCGACATCGACGACATTCCGCAGGCTTCACAGAAACCGGGCGTTGCGTATCACGAACCGATCATCCCCGGCGCGCCGGGGCTTGGAGAAGGCCACAATTCCGGAATGCCGCTCAATATCCTCGCCGCGCTGGACGTGAAGAGAATCATGGAACGGGAGCATCTTCCCGGAACCATCCAGCTCTGGCCAGGCGTGGCGGAAGAACTCCTGGGGACAAAGGCGTACTACGTCCGTGCCGGCGTCTTCAAAGATGTGGATGTCGTACTCTTCGCTCACGTGGGTGACAACTTTCGAGTGGCCGTAGGACCTACCTCGAACAACGGACTCATATCCGTTGAATACAACTTCACGGGCGAGAGCGCCCACGCCGCCGGCGCGCCATGGCGTGGACGAAGCGCTCTCGATGCAGTCGAATTGATGGATGTGGGCTGGAACTTCCGGCGCGAACATTTAAGACTGGCGACTCGCGTTCACAATGTAATCACGAGTGGAGGCGACCAACCCAACGTCGTTCCACCCACGGCCAGTGTCTGGTATTACTACCGCGAAGCGGATTATGAGCACATCATGAACCTCTGGCAGATCGGCGACAACATGGCGAAGGCCGCGGCGCTGATGACTGATACGACTTTCACATCCCGCGTGCTGGGCAGCGCCTGGCCCGGACACTTCAATGTTCCCATCGGCGAGGACATGTATGAGAACGTCAAGCGCGTGGGATTGCCCGAATGGTCCGACGCGGATCAAACACTGGCAAAGGCCCTGCAGCGTGAACTGAAAGCGCCTGAGAGAGGGCTCGCAATGAAAATTCCCGAGTTGAGAACGCCTCGTTCTGGCGCTGACGAAGGCGAAGGCGGCAACATCGGACCGACGGGCGGCGGCTCGGACGATATCGGCGACGTTTCGTGGGCTGTGCCGACCGTCACATTGAATTATCCGTCCAACATTCCGGGCGGGCCGGGACACAACTGGGCGAATGGAGTCGCGATGGCTACGCCAATCGCGCACAAGGGCGTCATTGCGGGCGCAAAGGTTCAGGCCATGACCATGCTCGACATTCTGCTGCACCCGGAATTGGTCCAGAAGGCGTGGGACTATTACAACGACGTTCAGACCAAAGACATCAAATACAAAAGTCTCCTGCGATCAGACGATAAGCCCGCAATTTGGCTCAATCAGAAAACGATGGAAGAGTACCGCCCGCGCATGAAGCCTTTCTACTACGATCCGTCGAAGTATGAAACGTATCTTGATCAGCTGGGAATCAAGTACCCGACGATCCATTAGGATGCTTTTCGGGATCCTGCACGTTACTCCAAATTGACGTCAATTTGTCTAGCCATGCAATCGCTGCCGTAGTCGGCACGACAGCTTGCCAAAACGCGGGCACGTCAGTGTCACGCAAAATGACAGATTGTCGCTCGAAACAGCAGCCTTCTTCTGAAGTAGACATACTGACAATCGATGCAGCCACGTTTCACCTTTGAAATCGACGACTTACATGCTGGCACGGATCATGCCTACAAAGTTGTCTTTACTTGCTTGGAGGTATCAGCAATGAAACGGCTCTGGATCATTGGCGGGATCGTCGTCGCAACGTCGTTTGCGGTTCTAGGTTGGATCGGCAGCAGAATCTATCAGGAGATGCCGCCGATCCCGGATCGCGTTGTAACGGCAGACGGAGTCGACGTGATTCCCCCAGGCGAAATCGCGCGCGGCCAAAACGTTTGGCAATCACTGGGAGGAATGGAAGTCGGCTCAATCTGGGGCCACGGTTCATACGTGGCGCCCGATTGGACGGCCGACTGGCTTCATCGTGAGTTGACGTTTGTATTGGACGAATGGTCCATGAGCGATTTCAACGTCCCCTACGAAAAGCTTACGCTGGAGAATCAGTCCCGTCTGCGCGGCCGTCTTGAGTCGTTATATCGGCCCAACAATTACGATCCGAAGCGCAACGCTATCGTGATCGATTCCATTCGCGCTCGCGCTTTCAAATCCGTAACAGACCACTACGCCGACATCTTCAGTAAAGGCGAAACCGCATATGCGATTCCCGCGGGTTCAGTTCCGGATCCCGACCGGCGCCGTGCTCTTTCTGCTTTCATCTTCTGGTCGGCCTGGTGCGCATCTACGAACAGGCCCGGCGACACGGTCACTTACACGCACAACTGGCCGCACGAGCCGTTGATCGGTAATCGCGCCACTGGTGAAACGGTTCTTTGGACGGGTGTCAGCATCATCATGCTGCTAGCGGGAATTTCTGCGATGGTGTGGTGGTATGCCGCGAGGAAGAATACAGAGCAACTCCCTGGACTGCCCGCGCAGGACCCGTTGATCCGCTGGCAGGCGACTCCGTCCCAACGAGCGACATTGAAGTATTTCTGGGTGGTCGCCGCCCTCATACTTGTTCAAATCGTGGTCGGCGTGGTGACAGCTCACTATGGCGTGGAGGGCGGAGGATTCTATGGAATCCCTCTTGCGAAATGGCTGCCCTACAGCGTCACGAGAACCTGGCACGTGCAGCTCGGAATATTTTGGATCGCCACCGCATGGCTGGCAGCTGGTCTGTTTATCGGACCATTAGTCAGCGGAAAAGAGCCCAGAGGCCAACGTTTCGGCGTCAACGCTCTTTTCGTTGCGTTGCTGGTCGTTGTTGCCGGGTCGATGAGCGGTGAATGGATGTCGATCTCCAACAAACTCTCGGACAGCGTGTCGTTCTACTGGGGACATCAAGGTTACGAGTACGTCGATTTGGGCCGGGGCTGGCAAATTCTGCTGTTCGCGGGGCTGCTTATATGGTTCACGTTGGTCGCCCGCTCGATCCGGCCTGCGCTTCGATCCGAACCAGAGCAGCGGCCGCTCCTCTGGCTCTTCCTGCTTTCGGCCGGCGCCATTGGATTGTTTTACGGCGCAGGACTGACCTGGGGCCGGCACAGCAACCTGTCGCTTGTCGAATACTGGCGCTGGTGGGTCGTGCATCTCTGGGTTGAAGGTTTCTTCGAAGTCTTCGCCACTACCGTCATTGCGTTCTTCTTTACGAGGCTGAAACTGATCCGGCCGAGAGTAGCGGCTGAGGCGGCGCTTCTCTCTGCCATCATTTATCTTGCCGGTGGCATCATCGGAACGGGACATCACCTTTATTTCAGCGGAACGCCAACGGTGACACTGGCCTTCGGAGCTTCATTCAGCGCGCTCGAAGTTGTGCCCTTGATCATGATCGCGTACGCCGCCGTCGATGACCTGCGACGAGGCAGGCTGACGACATGGACATCCCGCTACCGCTGGCCAATCTACTTTTTCGTCGCAGTCGCCTTCTGGAATATGGTTGGAGCCGGTCTGTTCGGTTTCATGATCAACCCTCCCGTCGCGCTGTATTACATGCAGGGTCTGAACACGACGCCGCTTCACGGCCATGCCGCGTTGTTCGGGGTGTATGGCATGCTCGGAATCGGATTGATGCTGGTTTGCTTACGAGTTCTCGTTCCCGATGCCGAATGGAAGGAGGGCTTGCTCAAATTTGCTTTCTGGGCCATGAACGGAGGCCTTCTGATAATGTGTGTTGGCAGCCTGCTTCCGGTGGGGCTTTTCCAGACTTGGGCCGCCGTCGACAAGGGCTACTGGTATGCGCGAAGCGCAGAGTTTCTGACCTCACCGCTTATGCAGACCTTGCGCTGGCTGCGAGTGCCTGGCGATACCTTGTTCGCCTGTGGCGCTGTCGCTCTCGTCATCTTTGTGGCAACCATTCGTCCGCGCAGCCGGGCTTTGGCGGTTCCGAAGGGACGTCCGGTCGAAGTTGCCGGCGACTAACTTGGGAGACGATCGACTGCGAGCAGAGCTGCAGACACACCCTGCGTAACGTCAAGATTTAGAAATGTGCCGGGGAGGTGTTGTAGCTGCGCGGATGGGGTTGTTTCAAGTCACCGATTAAGGGCTTGAAACAACCACCTCACCTATCACGAAATCTGTAAATCGTCCTGTATCCTCTGTTATCGCACTGGCCGAAAATAGCGCTGCGACACCCAACGTGCGACATCGCGAGCAATGATGGATCCATGTACGACGGAAGTTCGATAATGCATGCCGCCGTAAACGCGCGCGTTGATCACTTCCTTCACGATATCGCGAGTGTTGGTGAACGGGTGCTCCGCCAAAGGTACTCCTGGTACCGAGGTGCTGGTTAGCGTGAATTTAACGTTCCTTGTCCCAAAGAACTCTTCCAATGCGTAAGCCAGTGCGCCCGTCACGCACCCATGCGCCGAGGGATACTCGGGGTGATTCGGTGTAACTACCAACGGGAGCCATTCCGGATCCTGTGGGGTTGCGTCATTACCATCAATGTCCGCTGTGCGAATCGCAGTCACAGGTCGCCAGAAGTTGTAATAGTACTTGCTGTCCCAACAGCCGATGGTCGAATCCGCGGCAGTAATGTATACCTGGGCGAAAAGCCGGGCGCTGTCGGCGACCGACCACTGTCTTTGAGAGGCAACGAACCCGCGCAAGCTCCGGCTGCCCTGAGTTGCCGCGGCTTCGGTGAAGAACAATGCGATTTCCGTTTGTTCAGGCGCCCGACGCGATCCGTTCAGGGCGCCGAATTCTTTAGTCTCATTAAAATCTTTAGCCCATTGCCCACTCGTGAGGTTTGGTGGACCGTATGCGCGGAATTGTGACGGGCTTTCGATGGCGAAAGGCTTCATCTTTGCGATCCACGTTGCTGCGGGCGTTGCCGGAGGCGGCGGGGCACCCGGTGTGATCTGATAAACGCCCGGTCCGGGAGGTCGAAACTCATAAGGCACATCCGCGTTCCGACCGTCCCCTGCTCGCAAAGCAAGCAAAGTTCTGGCAACCTCCGTGCCCACGGCCACTCCTCCCGTAATGCCATCGTTGAGGCTCAACAGGTAATTGGAGTAGACCGTGTCCAGGTAAGCTTGCTGCGTTGGAAAGAAAGTCTTCAAAACGGTATATGCCGCCGCCGCGGCCGCTGCTTCCCGTGAAGCCCCGTGGGTTGGACTTCTCGGGACAACGGCAAACACGGAGTGTTGTCCGTCAATCGCATTGACCGCATCGTAGATCGCTACGTGCACATAGGCGAGGTCGACAATGGACGGTGCATTGCCTCTCGCCACGTTGAGCAGAACCGTGTTGGCCACTTCGTTCCAATCAGTCACGGCATCGGCCTGCGCGGTCCTCGACCCAAGGAATGCCAGGGCCAAAAACACAAAAAATACTGTTCGCGGAAAGTTGTGGGGAATCGACATGCTGTCTCCTTTTTTGTTACCGAAACGCCGTTCAAATACGTGTTAGATGGCAAGGCACTTCAGTTCCACAAGACGCATAGTCAGGGCTATTTGCCTTTCTTTTTCAGTTCGCGCGCCAGCCACGCGCGCGCGAGACTCCAGTCGCGTCTCACCGTCGCTACGGAGACGTGGAGGGCTTCCGAGGTTTCTTCCTGGCTCAATCCGCCGAAGAAACGCATCTC
>Ga0126369_10000556_pt1 | contig 24582 bp, 20 predicted proteins | sample PanSoiMetaPlot_1_FD_109646 | JGI IMG/M metagenome (GOLD analysis project Ga0126369, IMG submission 109646) | Tropical forest soil microbial communities from Panama - MetaG Plot_1 | ecosystem: Environmental > Terrestrial > Soil > Tropical forest > Bulk soil | place: Panama | collected 2016-02-17
GCCAATATGAGATAGATGGGCTCGCCTGTCGCCTTGTCCAAGACGATTTCGGGATTGCGGAAAAAGAGCCGGTAAAGACCGACGATCCGCTGCCGCGTTGCTTCATCGAGCTCCACCCCGCTCCACAAGGCGTCCCCAATTCGGGTCGCCTCCGCATCGAGACCGACATACCACGCGAGATTGACGTTGCTCGCTTCGACCAGCGGCTCGATGTCTACGTCCGCCGAGAGCAGATGCGCGATCCATTTCTCGATCACTTTGCCGAGCGAGTCGAGCCCGCGTCGGCCGGCCGTGAGGTCGAGCGCCATGTCGAAGAGATCGCTGCGGTTCCAGTACGTATCGGCGTTGGCCTCGTTGAGCACGTCGATCTCGCCGGCAGTCGGCAGGCCGAGCATGGCGACGAGCGGCGAGACGGGCTGAGGATTTGCGCCGGAGACTTTCTCCTCGTCGGCTGCAACGAGCGACCCATCGTGCACGTTCAGGCGCTGCGGCCGGAAGAACAGCTCCGCCGCGCGCAGCATGAACACATCTTCGCAGCTATCGAAGATGTTGCGCAGGATGACGTGCACCAGTTGATCGATGAACAGCGGGGGCGTGCCGGCCACGCCGCGCCGCACGAGATCGAGATAGGCGGCCTCCACCGTTTTGTGGCGAACGAGGCGGTCGCGAAAGCCTGTCATCAGACTCCAATTCTCGCGTGCATCGGTATCGGCGAGCGCTGCGATCTCTGCGCTCGTGACGGGCCGGCGCGGATCAGCAAGCAGCGCCGCGTACAAGCTGCGCTCGGCAGGGCAGGCGTCCGGCGGCGGCGCGAGTTCCGGCCGTGCCAGGTAGGCCTTGAGGAACTCGTCAGTGACCAGGAGGCCGCCATCCTCGTCGCGATCGAGCAGATGATGGCCGCAGGAGAGCCAGAAGTCCGGCATCACGCCTCATCGAGGTTCGCTTGCGTTTCAATCGGTTTGCTTATGCTGCGCCAGCGCGACCAGGTTGACGTCCTCGTGCGCTTCCTCTTCGTTCTCGACCTCCACGAACGAGAAGGCGCGCATCGGTTTGCGCGTGCCGCGCGGATGCAACGTGCGAAAGGCCTCGCGGATCGCGCCATCCTCGAAGGTGCGGCGCACTGCGATAAGGGTGTCGCGGGGATGGTCGCAGAGCGAGGCCGCGAACGCGACCTCCTCCTCGGCCGCGGCGCGCGCGGCGGCGCGATCGGGCGCACCGAGGCGCTCGTGCAGTTGCCGGCCCAGCGTACCGACGAGTGCGTCGCGATCCGCCTCGCTGGCTTCCACGATCTGCACCAGCGTCGACCAGCCGAGCGAGGCCACGCCAAGAAAGCCGCCGCGAAAGGCGGCGCGCCATTTGCCGCCAAGCGCATCCAGATCGGCGTGCGCGAACATGAAGGCCCCCGACACCGCCCACTCGCCCGGATCGGCGACGCGCTCGAATACGAACGTGTCCGAAGGGTCGAGCCGGATGGTGCGCAAAAGCTTCACCTTCGTGGCCCTCCGGTTGCAGGATCGAGCCACGACGGCTCTGCAAGCGCGCGCAGGAGCGAGCGCCGCTCGGGCCCTCCCGCATTCGCCGCCATACGCCGGACAATGAGATCGCCGTTCTCGGCGATGTCGCTGCGCATGCCGCTCCCGGGAACAAGCCGCGCGAGATAATTCTTTGCGACGGCGCTGAACCCTTGCTCCTGCCAAGCGTCGACCGCGACCATGAAATGGCGTGCGAAGCTTTCCACGAGCTTTCCCGAACCGAGATCGTCGAAACCTTCGTCCTCGAGCGCGGCCGAAAGCGGGCGCAGGCCCGGCTCTTCCTCACCCATTGCCACAGTTCGGATCATGGCGGCGAAAACCAGCCAGGCCGGCGGTTTGTCTTCATCGGCGTCCTGCGGCCAGGCGAGGCGCGCTCCGCCGACGAGGCCGCCGTTCACACGCACCGCGTCCGGCCAATCAAAGGTGATTGGCAGCTCGGGCGGAGCATGCACCGCCAGAGCGTCGCCTAGCGCGGCGAGGCCAGCGTAAAGGCTACACCGTGCGCTCGCGAGCGGCTCGTCTGGCTCCAGCACCAGCGCAAACTCCACGAGGTCGAAGCGGCCCACATAGACGAGCGTGCCGGCTCCCTCCTCGGCCGCCAGATGGCTCGCATGCGCGAAGGCGTCGCCCACCTCGCGCAGCGTCACGAGCCGGAACGGCGGCGGCAGATCAAGCGTGGGCTTCGATGAGCGGCGCACGCGCGTCGGCTGTTGCAGCGGCATTTTTCGGCGACCAGGCTCGCAATGGCTGTTTGTGATACTTATAACGTGATACGCACCGCGGCCAGAGCCGCACTCAGTGCTATGCCCCCGCAGGCAATATCCTGTAGCCGGAATTGCCTCGAGCGTTGCCGCGACGGCGCTTACCTGGCATCCAGTTGCGCGGATGCGAGGCCGAAAACGGGGTGCCTCGACCACAGCCGGAGACGACATGGCCGATCGGCCGCCAAAAATCTTGATCTGCTCATGCGAAGACACCATGCCGCTCGACAAGTCGGCCGTTGAGCGTGGCTGTCGCGGCGCCGATGTTTCGACCGCGCGGCAGCTCTGCCGGGCGGAGCTGGAAAAGTTCCGCGCCACGGCGGCCGGGGGCGAGCCGGTGATCGTCGGCTGCACGCAAGAGGCGCCGCTGTTCTCGGAGACCGCCGGCGACGCCGACGTCACTTACGCCAATATCCGCGAGACGGCCGGCTGGTCAAAGGATGCCGAAGCAGCTGGTCCCAAGATGGCCGCCTTGCTCGCGGCCGCCGCCGAGCGGGTGCCTGAGGTGCCCTTCGTCAGCCTCAACAGCGAAGGCGTGATCCTGATCTATGGCTGCGATGAGCAAGGGATCGAGGCCGGCAACTTGCTCAAGGATCATCTCGACGTCACGGTGCTGATCAAGCCGCCGGCGGGAGTGGTGCCACCGCGGGTGACCGAGTTTCCGGTGGTGATGGGCGCGATCCGCGCGGCGAAGGGCTATCTCGGCACGTTCGAGCTCATCGTGGATGGCTACGCCCAGCCAACGCCGTCCTCGCGCGGCGTGCTGAGCTTTGCAGCGCCGCGTGACGGCGCGGTATCGCGCTGCGATCTCGTGCTCGACATTTCCGGTGACGCGCCGCTTTTCAGCGCAGCCGATCTGCGCGACGGCTACGTGCGCGCCGATCCCGCAGATCCGGCGGCCGTGCTCAAGGCGGTGCTCAAGGCGCGCGACCTTGTCGGCACTTTCGACAAGCCGCGCTATGTCACCTTCAGCGAGGATCTGTGTGCCCATTCGCGCTCGCGGATCATCGGCTGCACGCGCTGTCTCGATCTGTGCCCGGCCGGCGCGATCGCGCCCGCCGGCGATCACGTCGCGGTCGACGCCTTTGTCTGTGCCGGCTGCGGACAATGCGCGGCGGTTTGTCCGACCGGGGCCGCCGCCTACGCGCTGCCTCCGGCAGACACGCTGATGCGCAAGCTGCGCGCGCTGCTCACCGCTTATCGCGAGGCAGGGGGACGAAAACCCGTCGTGCTCGTCCACGACGAGCCCCATGGTACGCCGCTCATCGAGGCGCTGGCGCGTTTCGGCGATGGTCTGCCAGCGAATGTCTTGCCCTTCAGCGTCAACGAAGTGACTCAAATCGGGCTCGAAGCCATTGCTGCCGCGTTTGCCTACGGCGCCGCGGCGGTGCGCTTGCTGCTGCGCGCAAAGCCGCGCCACGACGTGACCGGCTTGACGCGGACGCTCGTGCTCGCGGAGCCCATTCTCGCCGGCCTCGGATTCGGCAGCGCGCGCATCGCGACGATCGAAACCGACGACCCCGATGCACTGGCCGAGGCTTTGCAAGCAATCGAGACACACGAAGACACCCCGCGCCCCGCCACCTTTTTGCCTGTGGGAGGCAAGCGCGACCTCATGCGGCTTGCCTTGCGGGAGCTGCAGCGCGCGGCTCCCGCGCCGGTCGATGTGGTCTCGCTGCCCGCAGGCGCGCCTTTCGGCGCGGTCGATATCAAGGTCGAGGGCTGCACGCTCTGCCTCGCCTGCGTGTCGGCCTGTCCGACCGGCGCGCTCGGCGACAACGCCGAGCGGCCGATGCTGCGCTTTGTGGAAGATGCTTGCGTACAATGCGGACTGTGCAAAGCCACGTGTCCGGAGAAAGTTATCACGCTGCGGCCGCAGCTCGATTTCCGCGCCGCGACCGCCAGCGCCCGCGTGCTCAAAGAGGAAGAGCCGTTTCATTGCATCCGCTGCAACAAGCCGTTCGGGGTCAAGAGTACGATCGAGCGCGTCGCCGCCAAGCTCGAGGGCAAACATTGGATGTTCCAGGATTCCGCACAGCGCTTCGACTTGATCAAGATGTGCGAGGACTGCCGGGTTGTGGCGATCACCGAGCAGGAGTTCGACCCTTACGGGGAAGCAGCGCGGCCCAAGGCTCGCACCACCGAGGATTATTTGCGCGAGTGCGAAGAACCGGGCCGCGCCGGCAAGTCTGAACGGCCCGCATAATTGTCAGCAGCCATTGCGGGCGCGGGTAAAGCGCGCAGACGCGCAATCCATAGCACTGCCGGATTGCGGCTCCGCCGGAACGACGGCACGTGTTCTCACCTCGCCTTCGTTGCTTTCTCGAGAAATTTCACCAGGGCCTCACGGTCCTCGGCCGAGCCGATGCGCTGCTCCGGCATCTTGGTGCCGGGCGTATACGCCGCCGGTCCGATCTCGAACAACTTCGCGACGGTCTCAGGTGTCCAAACGATAGTGAGCTTCTTGAGCGCCTCGGAAAAATTATAGCCAGGAAGTGTTGCGATCTTGCGCCCGAAGATCCCGGCGAGGGTGGGGCCGGCACGCCCGCCCTCGTCGGCCTTCAACGTGTGGCAGGCCACGCAAGCGCGAAACACCTCAGCGCCGGGATCGCCGGCGAAGGCAGCGAGCGGGTCCTCGGGCGCGCCCATGACTACATTTCCGATCGGCTCGCCCGTCACCGCGTCCCAGCGGCGGATCATGCGGTCGCTGCCGCCGGTGAGGAGGGTGCGCCCGTCGGGAAAAAAGGCAACCGACCAGACCGGCAGTCCCGGTCCGACCAGGGTGCGCGCCATCTTGCGCGCAAGCCTGTCGATGATGGCCACCGAACCGCGCATTCCGGCTGCGGCAATGAGCCTGCCATCGCGCGACACCGCCACCGCGATGATCGGCGCTTGCGCCGCGTCGATGTCGGAAACGAGCTCGCCCGCAGCGGAAAGGACGTAGACCTTGCCGTCGGCACCGGCGGTGACAATCTCGCCGTCGAGCGCAATGGCGACTGCGTTGAGCGGCGTCGGCAGCGATGTGACAATCGGAGCACCCCCACCCGCAAGTGGCGAGATCCGCAGCGTCGCGTCATAGCCCACGGTGACGAGCGCGCGGCCATCGGGCGCGAATGCAACGCCGTTGACATTCTGAGCATGGCCCTCGATCAAGCGCGGCGCGCCGCCAGCGAGCGGCCACAGCCGCGCGGTATGATCCCAGGAGGCGGAGGCGAGCGTCGCTCCGTCGGGTGACAGGGAAAGGGCGACCACGGGACCTTCATGCCCTGCGAGCACCTGTGCCGGCCGCGGCTCGCCCGGCCTCCAGATCGCGATGCGCGCATCCTCGCCGCTCGTGGCAATGCGACCGTCGCGGAGGAAGACCGCGGCGTTGACGGCACCGTCATGGAAACGCAGCACCTGCTCGGCCGCGTTTCTCGCGAGCGACCAACGGATTGCCGACGTGTCGAAGCTGCCGGAAACCGCCTGCTTACCGTCGGGCGAAATCGCCAGCGCCCGTACCGGCCCGCCGTGGCCGCGCAATTGTGCGTGCGCCGTCGCGGGCGCAACCAGCAACAGCGCAAGGACCGCAAACACGGGGACCATCATCGCAGGTCTCGCGGAATACTCAGCCATCGGCAGGGCGAATACCCAGCGCGCAGATTGTTTCCCGCGCCGTCTCTTCGCGTAGCGCGGCGACAAAGGCAGCCACCGCAGGTCGCTCGCGACGGCTTTCGACCAGGAGAAAATCGTAGTCCTCGGGCGCGATAGGCAGAAACGCAAGACCGTAAAGGCCGGCAGCCGATTCGGTGGCGATTCCCCAATCGGCGCGACGCTGCGCCACCGCGGCCGCGACCGCATTATGAGAGCGCGGCTGATTGCTGTAGCCGGGGGGCCGCGCACCTTTAAGCATCCGGTCGATGAGCACGCGCGTGCCGGCGCCGGTGTTGCGATTGACCATGAGGCACCCCGGATCCGCGAGCGCAGCTGCGAGCGCGTCGGCGGCGCTGCGTCCGGAGAAGCGGGCGTCGTCGTGGCGGTGCACGAAGCCTTGCATGCGCTGCCAGCCCTTCACCAGTGCGAGGCCTTCGCGCAGCAGGTGTGCGTTGTAGACTCCACTTGCGGGATCGAGGAGATGCACCGGCGCCAAGTCGCACTCTCCGCGCTCGGCCGCGGCGAGGCCGCCCAGGCTGCCGACCGCGATGGTGCGCGCGGTGAACCCGCGCTCGGCAAGCATGCCGAGCACGACGTCGAGCGCGATACAGTGGCTGCCCATGACCACGAGATCCGGCATGGCGGCGGTTTCACCGATCAGAGTCACGCGCGCCCGCGTACCCGCGTCGACGGCCGCAGCAAGCGCATCGACCTCGAGAAAGCCGTCAGCCTGGGAGAAGCTCGTGACCGCGCCCGAACCCTTGGGGGTAGGAAATGCGACCGGTCCGTCCTTGCCTGCGGCGAGGGCCACCAGGACGAACTCTTTGCGTCCGAGCTCGGAAGCGATACGCACCGGCACGCTCGCTTCGATGCTGCGCGCCGCCTCTGGTGCCGTGCCGGCGCGCGCACGGATCACCGGCGCGACGAAGGCATGGAAAGTGAAGATCGCGGAGGTCGGAAAGCCCGGCAGCACCGCGAGCGGCTTGCCATTGATCGTCGCGAGGCAGAGCGGCTTGCCTGGCTTGAGCGCAACGCCATGGACGAGCACATCGCCGAGCTTCGAGACGATGCGGTGAGAGAGATCGCCCGCGCCTTTGGACGTCCCGCCGGAGAGCACGACGATGTCGCAAGTGGTAAGGGCGCTCCGCAGGGCGCGCTCGAGCAGCGTCTCGTCGTCAGGATACGCCCCGAAGGGCACCGCTTCCCCGCCCGCTTCCACCACCGCAGCCGCGATGATCGCGCCATTGCTGTCATAGACGTGCGCCGGGGCGAGTTCGCCGCCCGGTAGAGTAAGCTCGTCACCGGTCGAGAGCACCGCGACCTTCGGTTTGCGCACCACCTCGATCTCGCCGAAGCCGCAGGCGGCAAGGATGCCGAGCTCGCGCGAGGAAAGCCGCGTCTTGCGCCGCAGCAGTACTTCGCCGCGCGCGATGTCGGAGCCGGCATAGGAGATGAGCTGTCCGGGCGCGGCCGCGCGGCGCAGATCGATCGCGGGCACTCCGCTCTCCTCCACCAATTCGGTGTGCTCCACCATGACGACAGCGTCGGCGCCGCGCGGGACCACGCCGCCAGTGGCAATGGTGGTGGCAGAGCCTGCGCCGACTTCAAGGGCGGGCTCATGCCCGCAGACGATCACTTCGCCATTGAGTCGCAAGCGGCGCGGCGCGCCCTCTCTCGCGCCGGTGGTGTCGGTGGAACGCAGCGCAAATCCATCGACATTGGCGCGGTCGAACGGCGGCACATCGATCGGCGCGATGACGTCGGCGGCGAGGACGCGGCCAAGCGCCGCCGTCAGCGCGACTGCCTCGCCCGGCAGCGGCGCGAGATCGGCCGCGCACATAAAACGCGCGCGCGCCTCCTCGGCAGAGACGACCTCCAGGAATTGCTCCTGCCTCGCAGCGCGGCGAATCGCGGCGAAGAGATCATGCTCGCGTCCAGCTGATCTGGTGTGGAAAGGCGCCGTCATGGCCAAGGTCTTATCACGACCTCGGTCTGCGCCGGATGTCCTTCGCTTTCTGCCGGAATGAAGACCCACCCATTGGCTTGCGCGAGCGCCGCGAGCGGCACATAGCCCGAGGCTATGGCAGTCGCGGAGACGCCCTCGCACCGCACTGGCACGAGTTCCGCCAGGCCCAGGGAAGAGGACACTTTGTGCGTGAGCCATGCCGTTCGCACGGGCAGCGTCTCCCGGTTTCCTGCGAGCCGCGCCATCATGACGCGTCCCAACATGTGCCAGGCCGCGAGCGCGGCATCGAGCCGCCCTGGCAATCCCAACACCGGTCGCGCGCCGACAGTTCCCAAAGCCGTGGTCTCGCCCGGGAGCAAAGCAACGCCGTGAACGATCACCTCACCGAGCGCCGCGAGCGTGCGAACACTGGCATCGCGCCTGCCGCTGCCGGTGCCACCTACCACAACGACCGCATCGGCATCGGAACCGGCGAATGCGCCGGCGAGATTCTCATATGCAGCGACCGTCGCGACGCCACCCTCCGAAGAAATGGAATCGCCGATGCAAGCGATCGCGGCATCGATCACCGCATCGCTCCCTGCGCCCGCACGCGCCAGGCGCAGCCGCGGCGCGCGCACGCGCACCTCGCCCACGCCCGCCGCCGCTAACACCGCGATCTCGATCCCGCCGAGCCGCCGACCCGAGGAAAGCAACGTCGCCTCGCGCGCGGCATCGGCGCCGACGGGCAAAACGCCTTCGCCGGGAGCAACCGGAGCTAGCGCTTGCGCCGCGCCGTCGCGGATCGCCACCGTATCGAGCGGTGCCACGGCATCTGCGTCGCGCGGCAGCATCTCGCCAACGTCGATGCGCATCGCGAATGGCAGCGGCGCCGGCGCATAGCCGCTGGCATCGGTGGTCAGATCGGAGCGCAACGCCCAGCCATCGCGCAGCGCACGCGCCGTCGGCGGGATCGGGGCAGCAATGACGACGTCTTCGGCGAGAATGCGCCCAAGGGCGCGCGACAGATCCGCCACCCGCGGCGTTGCCGGCTCGACCAGCGTATCGAGCCGGGCGAGCGCGTCGGCGAGCGGCGTCAGCCGAGCAATGCGATGCGGGCTATCAGTCTCTACGACCATCGTTCCGGTCCGTTATAGTGTTTCTCCTTGCGTGCCTCTGGCGATACCGGGAGCACAGAGGGAAAGAGTCGTGGCCGAGAAAATACTCAACTTGCGCGGGCTCAAATGTCCCTTGCCGGCGCTACGCGCGCGCAAAGCCCTCACCGGATTGAAGGCCGGCGACATGCTGATTGCCGAATGCACGGATCCCCTGACGGCCATCGACATCCCGAATTTGTTGCGGGAGACCGGCGATACGATGGTTGCGAGCGCGCGCGAGGGAGACGTGCTGATCTTCCGCATCCGCAAGAGCTGAGGAGACGCCATCGCCGATAAAACGGGTCGCCGGCAATGCGCCGTGTCAGCCTTTCGCACGCTGGGTGAGGTGAATGACGTCGAGCGCGTTGTTGTCGGGATCCGCAGGCTCATTCACGGCACGTTGAGTTGGCGCAACCGATCAATGACACGCGGCGGGCTACGGTAGACGCGGTCCATCACCTCCTGCATCTGTTCGCCGGTGCGCGGCGCGTTGACACCAAGGCCCATCGTTTCGGCCTCGGCCAGAAAATCCGGGTCTGCCATGGTCGCCGCGAACGCCTTACGCAGCACGACCACGCGTTCGCTGGGAACGCCGGGCGGCACGAGAAACGGCCGACCGAGCGCGAGCGGCGCAAATGCCGCCTGCATCACCAGCCTACCGTCATCGCTGGCAACGAGATCGGGAGCAAACGGCACGTCATCAAGCTCAGCGAGCTTCTGCGGCCCATATTGCAGAATGGCCCTCGCAGTCTTCTCGCGTAGCCAGCCCGGCCGGGTTGTGCGAACGGAACTGAAAAAAGCGCTGGGATGGCCATCGAGCTCGCGCCGTTCCATGGCAAGCAGGACATCGTTCTGCCCGGGATAGCCGTTGATGGGCTTCATTTTCGTGCCCAGCATCGCATTCATCAGCCGGGTGAAGAAGGCCGGCGTCGAATTGGCGCCGGAGACGCCGACCGTGACTTCGTGTGTCGTAAGATCCGCAACCGAACTTACCGGCACCGTGTGCCAGATGAGGACCATGGCAGTCTCAGGGCTCGGCGAGCCGAGCCAATTGAACTTGATGGGGTCGTAGCGTGCCTCCTTCGTGCCGAACAGCGGCTCAAATGGCGTGTTGTTCTGAACAAGGCCAATCACGCTGCCGTCCCTCTCGGCATTGTTGTAGAGAAAATTGGTGGCCGTGATCCCGCCAGCACCTGGCATGTTTCGGACGATAAACGCAGGATTGCCGGGTATATGCCTGCCTATGTGCCGCGCGATCACGCGCGCGAGCGTGTCGTAGCCGCCAGCGGCGCTAGAGCTCACCACGACCGTCACCGTCCTCGCCCGGTAGAATTCGGCGACCGCATCGGCTGTCGCCTGCGGCACGGATGTGGCGACGAGTCCGCAAAGGGCGAACAGAGACGCAGACGCCATCCGCAGCATCGTAGCTAGAGTTAGCAATGCTCGCATCGTTCATTCCGGAGCGGCACAGCCGCGGAAGCTCCACGCAAGGGCCCGGCGATGCAGTTCACATCGTCAGAACAATTTTTCCGAAGTGCCTGTTCTCGCGCATGTGCGTCTGCGCCGCTACCGCTTCATCGAGTGGGAAGCGCCGGTCGATCGGTAATTTTAGCTTGCCCGCCGTCACCGCATCCCACAGATCGGCGCGCATACGGCGACTGATCTCGCGCACTTCCTCGAGCGTGCGGGTACGAAAGGTCACGCCGATATATTCGATGCGCCGCAGCGCGTGCAGGTCGAAATCGAACTCGGCCTTCATCCCCGCGAGGCGGCCCACATTGACGATGCGCCCGAGAACCGCGGTCGCTTTCATGCTCTGCACGACCAGCGGACCCGACAGCATATCGACGACGAGATCAACGCCTTTGCCGCCGGTGGCGGCTAGCACCGCATCGACCCACGCCGCATCGCGGGTGTCGACGGCGAGGTCGGCGCCGAAGTCCTTCAAGCGCGCCCGCCGCGCGCCATTGGTGGACGAGCCGATCACCAGTTTCGCGCCCATGAGCTTGGCGATCTGCAGGCCCATCAACCCGACACCTGAGCTCGCCCCTTGGATCATGACGCTCTCACCGCGGCGCAATCGGCCGGCGGTGATAACGGCGTTGTGCAGCGTGAGGAGCGCGACCGGAAGCGTCGCCGCCCGTTCGAAGCTCATGCCCTCCGGAATCGGATTGACGCGTCCCCAGTCGGTCACGGCATATTCGGCATACCCGCCGGTGCCGGAGCACATGACACGCTCGCCCGGCCTGTAACCCGTAACTTCCGCGCCGGTTTCGACCACCTCGCCGGCCCATTCGAGCCCGACGGCCGCCCCGATCCCGGCATGGCTGCCATGCGGGACGCCGCGTGCAGTGGCAAGATCGGCGCGATTGAGGGCGGCGGCGCGCACCCTCACCAGCACTTCATTGGGCTTCGGTTTTGGTTGCACAATGTCGCGCAACGCGAGTCCTTTGTCCGTCGCAATGCCGGCTTTCATGTCCTGCTCCCGGTCACTGGTGTCGCCTCGCGCTGACCACGCTCGCCAAAACATGCGAGCGGGGCACCTCTTCTCGTGGAGGCGTTAGTCCAATGAGACATTTGCCTGCTTGGCGACGTTGCTCCATTTACGCCTTTCGCTGCCGAGAAACGACGCGAATTCCTGTGGGGAACCAATCCGCGCCTGCGAGCCGAACCGCACGAGCAGCTCCTTCATGTCGGGTGCGGTAAGGGTCTCATTGATCGCGCTGTTGAGCTTACCGATGATCGGAGGCGGCGTGCCCACCGGCGCCACGACGCCAGTCAACAGCGTTGCCACGAACCCGCTCATCCCGCGCTCGACCATGGTCGGCACATCGGGGATCTCTGCTTGGCGCTCCGCGCTGGTGACTGCAAGCGCGCGCAACTTCCCCTCCTTGATCAACGGAAGCAGGATGACCGGACTTTCGAGCGCGAAATCGACCTGGTTGCCCAGGACGCCCTGCACGGATTCGTTGCCGCCCTTATGCGCCACGTCGACGAAATCGACCTGCGCAAATGTGCGAAACATCTCTCCAGCGGGATGCGTTACGTTGCCGGCCCCGGCATGTGCATAGTTGAGTTTGCCTGGATGCGCCTTCGCATAGGCGAGGAACTCCTGAAGCGTCACGGCCGGAAATGACGGGTGGACGACCAAGATCATGTAGCTCTCCGACACGCTCGCGACCGGGGTGTAGTTTTTTGCGGGATCGTAGCCGGGGTTCTTAGACACTGCCGGAATCACCGCAAGCGTGCTGGTATTGCCGTAGAACAGCGTGTAGCCGTCGGGCTCTGCGGCCGCGGCGGCTCGTGCCGCGAGCGCGCCACCCGCGCCAGCGCGATTTTCGATGATGACGGTCTGCGCTAGCGACTGCTGCATCTTTTGCGCCATCAGGCGCGCCATAACGTCGGTCTGTCCCCCGGCCGGCGCCGGCACGATCATCTTGATTAGCCGCTCGGGATAGATGGTCTGGGCAGGCGCCGATGCAGCAGCCACGGCCGCAAGACCCGCGGCAGCCACGGCAGATCGCAGGTATCCCTTCATCGTCTCCTCCCGCGCAGCCAGTTATATCGACGGCTTTGATTTCAACGCGCAGTCTACATGAGACCGATGCCGCGTGTGATATCGTTTCCCCGACCCGACCATTTCCTGAAAGCCACCCCGATGGAGCGTGCCAATCCTCCCTTCCGCGCCGAGCACGTCGGCAGCCTCATCCGGCCCGCCGCCCTCGTCGAGGCGCGCGAAAAGGCGGACAGCGGCGAAATGTCTGATGCCGAGCTCAAGCGCATCCAGCACGAGGCGATCCGCGACATCGTGCGCCTGCAAGAGGACCTTGGACTCAAGCTGGTCACGGACGGCGAGTACAACCGCCGCTCCTGGCATCGCGATTTCATGCTGAAGTTTCGCAACGTCCGAATGATTGCGTCCAAGCTCGCCGTGCAGTTTCATTCTGCCGATGGCGCGCGCCTCCATAGCCCACCCACCATGCAGGTGATCGGGCGGCTCGCCCGTCCCCACGGCGGAATTTTCGTCGAAGACTTCGGATTTCTCGCGTCGATCGCGCGGGCGATGCCGAAGATTACCCTTCCCTCACCAACCGTGATGCATTTCCGCGGCGGCCGCGGGGCGATTGATGCTGATGCTTATCCCGACATCGCCGCTTTCTACGAAGATCTCGCCCGCCTGTACCGCGAGGAAGTCCGCGATCTCGGCAAGGCCGGCTGCCGCTACCTGCAGATCGACGAGGTCAACCTCGCCTATCTCTGCGATCCGGAGCTGCGCAAGCAAGCGGCCAATATTGGTGAGGACCCGACCGCGCTGCCGCACACCTACGCCAAGCTACTCAATGCGACGATCAAGGACCGTCCCCAGGGCATGACCATATGCATGCATCTCTGCCGCGGCAACTTCGCCGGCGCATGGGTGGCGGAGGGCGGCTACGAGCCGATCGCCGAGCTCATCTTCAACGAGATCGGCATGGACGGCTATTTTCTAGAGTATGACAGCTCGCGCGCCGGATCATTCGAGCCGCTGCGGTTTTTGCCCAAAGGCAAGGTCGCGGTGCTCGGCCTGGTCACCACTAAGAGCGGTAAACTCGAATCCAAGGATGAGCTCAAGCGCCGCATCGATGAGGCGAGCAAGTACGTCCCGCTGGAGCAGCTCGCATTAAGCCCGCAGTGCGGATTTTCCAGCGGCATCGGTGGAAACGCGATGGATGTGGCGGATGAGATCGATAAGCTGCGCCTCGTGGTCGAGACAGCGCACGAAGTCTGGGGCTCGGCGTGATACATCCGACAGTGGCCTCTGCGTAGCCGCAGGCCTTGCGGTCTGATAGCGTCCGGTGCGCAAGGCAATGGAGGCGACCCGTGCAAGAGCTAGTCGCGACCAGCAGAGCCACCAAAACGTCCGAGCCCAAATATCGGATCAAGATCGAGAAGGACGTCGACGTCTCCATGCGGGACGGCGCTAAGCTCAAGGCCGACGTCTTTCGGCCGGACGACGGCGGGCATTTTCCCGTTTTGATCAATATGGGCATCTATCAGAAGGACAAGCTGTGGATCCCGCCGGCCGATCTGGAAGAGAAACCCAATCCCCACATGAACTGGGAAACCGTGAACCCCGAGTGGTGGGTACCGCGCGGATATTGCTGCGTGCGCGTGGACGAGCGCGGCTCCGGCAAGTCGGCCGGCCAATCCGTGCTCTATTCACCGCAGGAGGCGATCGACTTCTACGACGCCATCGAGTGGGCTGGCCATCAGCCCTGGAGCAACGGGCGTGTCGCCACCATCGGCATCTCCTTCTTCGCCCGCACGCAGTGGTGGGTGGCAAACCTCAGGCCGCCATCGCTCACCTGCATCGTGCCGTGGGAAGGCGCCGCCGATCAGTACCGAGATATTCTTTATCACGGGGGGATTTTCGGCTCGGGCTTCATCGTCGGCTGGTTCACGACCCACATGGCACACCACTTGCTCGGACGCGCCTACCGGAACAACCCTGACGCTTTCCAGGACAACGTGCTGTGGCGGTTCATGCGCAACAGCCTGGACAGTGGTGTGTTCAAGAGTCAGCAGGCGCAGTGGGAGAAGATCGATCTGCCCATGTGGGCGGTTGGCAATTGGTCGGGCATGGGATTGCACCTGCGCGGGGCGACCGAGGGCTACATGCGCGCCGCCTCGAAGAACAAGAAGCTGCGTATTCATTGCGGCACGCACTACCACCCGTTCTATTCCGAGGATGGGCGGCGCGACCAACTCCAGTTCTTCGATTACTGGCTCAAGGACATCGACAACGGTGTGATGCAAGAGCCGCCGGTGAAGCTCGCTATCCGCACCGGTCACGGCGCGTATCATTTCCGCTACGAGAACGAATGGCCGATCGCGCGCACGCAATGGACCAAGTTCTACCTCGACCTGTCCGGGGCAGGGGCCAACGGCATGGCGGGGACGCTGAGCAAAACCAAGCCCGCCGCGACCGCCAAGCAGAGCTATTCGGCGAGCGGCGCGTCCCATGCCGGGCACGCCTCGGCCTCGTCAACGTCACTTGCCGCTGGTGCCGGAGGGGGCATTTCGCTGATCACGCCGCCGCTCGAGCAGGATACGGAAATCACCGGTCCGCTGGCCGCCCAGCTCTGGATCTCGAGCACAACCGAGGACATGGATTTGTTTCTCACGCTGCGCAACATCGACCCTGCCGGTAACGACGTGTTCGAGATCGGCCAGCAAGGCCAGCCGGTGCCCGTGGCAAAGGGCTGGCTACGCGCTTCACATCGCGAACTCGACCCCGACCTTTCGCGTCCGTATCGGCCTTATCACAAGCATCTGCGGCGTCAGTGGCTTGAGCCCAATCAGATTGTCGAGGTGCAAGTGGAGATTTGGTCAACTTCGATGGTGTTCAAAAAAGGCCACCGCATCCGGCTCGACATTCAGCCGCGCGATGGTATCGGCAGCGCCCCTTATACGCACTACCACGCGGACTATAATATCGGCGAGAACGTGATCTATTCCGGCGGTGAGAAGGAGTCGTTCCTGCTCGTGCCGATTATACCGCCCAAATAGTCCCGCGAGCCATTGAATCGACCGCAGTGCGCATCGGCGCGAACAGGCGCACTGCAATAAGGAGGACGTCGATGCCGACAACGGTCAGGCGGCGCACACAGCGTTCGCGAACATCCGACCGGCGCACCTCTTCCAGGCAGCACAAGCCGACACGGAGGGCAGCAAAGGGAGCCAGGGGTCCGACTCCCAAGCCAATCGTGATCGACGTGCATGCCCACGTTCTCGTGCCGGAGGCGATGAAGCGCACCTATACGCATTCACAATATGCACGGGCCGTAGCGGGAGCAGATGGCGTGCCGGAGCCGCTGTTCAAACGCATGACGGAGATCCCGCTGCGGCTGCGCGAGATGGATGCGACCGGCGTCGACCTCCAGGTCATCAGCCCGAGCATCATGCAGCAATGCACCTATGCTCTCGACCCGCAGGAGGCGCTCGAGACGGATCGTTACAGCAACGATCGCGTCGCTGAACTCGTTGCGCAGCATCCGGACCGGCTCATCGGGCTTGGTTCGCTGCCGCTGCGCGATGTCGCGCTCTCGGCGGCCGAACTCGAGCGCTGCGTACGCCGTCTCGATCTTCGCGGCGTCATCATCTCATCGCATGTCAATGGCACCGAATTGGGCGATGCGCGCCTGCGACGGTTCTGGGCGAAGGCGGAGGAGCTCGGCGCCGTGGTCTTCATTCATCCCGCCGGCAGCACCGAGAAGCGGATGCTCCGCAATCGGCTGATGATCACGGTGGGACAGCCTTTGGAGGAAGCTTACGCGCTGTCATCGCTGATCTACGAAGGCGTGATGGATAAATTCCCCAAGTTGAAGATCCTGGTCGCGCACGGCGGCGGATATCTTCCATTCTATACCGGGCGGCACGATAACGAATATCGCTACGGCCGCGCGCCGCAGCTCAAGGGCGACTTCAGCAGTTACCTGCCGCGGTTTTTCTACGACACGGTACTGTTCAATCCCGACATGCTGGAGTTCCTGCTGACGAAGGTGCCCTCAAGTCACGTCATGCTCGCTTCCGACTATCCCTTTGCCGAGAAGAAGCCGGTCGAATATGTGCAGCGCGCAAAGAGAATCGGCAAAAGCGAGCAGGATGCGATCTTGGGAGCCAATGCGGCGCGGCTGTTCAGCATCTCAATCTGATGGGCGAAGCCATATGACCGCCCGTGCGCGGGGGGACGCTTCTATTCTGCAACGGATGGGTTTTTGATGAGCGGCGTCGATATTGTATTGCATCCGATTCCGACTCCGCAAAGCAAGCCTTACATCATCGTGTTCGGGCCCGACCAGCACCTCTGGTTCTGCGAGAGCGGAACATCGAAGATCGGAAGACTGAATCCCGGCAACGGCGCTTTCACCGAGTTCTCAACGCCGACGCCGAACAGCCGCCCGATCGGCATTACGTCTGCCGCCGATGGGGCGTTGTGGTTTTGCGAAAACGCCGGCAACAGGATCGGGCGGATCACCATGTCTGGCGCGATCACCGAGTTTGCTCTGCCGACGGACAGCGCCGGGCCGGACGGCATCGTCGCGGGGCCGGATGGAAATGTGTGGTTTTCCGAGGCCCACGTCAGCCGCGTCGGCCGCATCACGCCCGGCGGCGCGGTGACGGAATTTTCGCAAGGACTGACGCCAGGCTGCCGGCCGCTTTCGTTGGTGGTGCGCGGCGGCCAGTTGTGGTTCAGCGAGTACGAGGCTGGGCAGATCGGCCGGATCAGCATCGACGGTCATGTGACTGAATACAAGATTCCGACACCGAACAGCGAGCCCCGCGCCATGACGGTGCATCCAGACGGCAACATCTGGTTCGTCGAGACCCAAGCCAATGCGCTAGGACGCATCGACGCGCAGGGGCGGATCACCGAGTGGCCCGTGAAGACTCCGGACGCTTCTTTGCGCGGCGTAACCGTGGCGCCGGACGGCGACCTCTGGTTCACCGAAAACTTTTCCAACAAGATCGGCCGCATGGCGCCGGATGGCAAAGTGGTCGGCGAGTATGCGATTCCCGTCGAGGGTTGTGGCGCGCGCGCCATCATCGCCATCCCCGATGGCCGTCTGTTCTTTTCCGCCCACGATGCTGGCGCCATCGGCGAGGTCATCCCGCGGCGATGACATGGGCGACGCGAATACCGATGGCGAGGTACTGCCCTATCTGCGCTAGGAGTAGGTCATGACAAGCTCCAAAAGTCTGGAAGATCGAGTCCGCGCTATCGAAGACCGCCTCGAGATCTACAACATTATTGCCAGCCATCCGCCCAGCGCCGATACCGGCGGAAAGGACCACATCGCGGCGAGCTGGGTGGAAGACGGGGTTTTCGACCGCGGCGAGATTCTCTCGAGCCCAAGCGGGCGCGAAAGCATCGCCAGCCAGGTGCTCAGCGCCGAGCACCAGGCCGCGATCGAGCGCGGGCTCGCGCACTTCACGTCACTGCCGCATGTTGTGATTGACGGCGATACGGCGGTGGTCACGTCCTACTTGCAGATCCTCGTGCCGCAGGCGCAAGGCGACCCGATTGATGTCCCGAACCACGGCCGTTCCAGGGGTTTTCGCGTGCATCGCATGACCGCGAACCGCTGGGAGCTCATTCGCACGGCGCAGGGTTGGAAGATCAAACGCCGCACATTGCGTCAGCTCGACGGCACAGAGCCCGCACGAAAAATCTTGCGGCAGGCGATCGCGGGTTAGATGGGGCACGGGTTAGATCGGCCGTCCCACGCCCGCGGCGATCGCGCGCTGATGAACGAGCTCGGCGAAGGCGACATCTTCGAGCGCGATGCCGAGCGACTTGAACAATGTCAGATCGGATGCCGATGTGCGGCCGCCAGCCTTGTCCGTGACGAGGTCGCCGAGCTCGCAGATCGCGGACCAGGCGAGCTTGCCGGCGGCTACCAGCTGGCGAAACTCGCCGGCTTCCTCTTTGGCTTGGGCGACATGGTCGGTTGCCTTGACCGCGGCGCGCAATACGGTTTCCGCGTCGACCTCGCGACGGCCGTGGGAATTGGCGCCGGCGACGTTGACGTGCGCGCCTTCGGCGAGCCACTCCGCCCGGCACACCGGCTCGGCTGACTTGGTGATGGTGACCACCACGTCGGCCTCGGCCACGCAGGCCTGCGCCGAGGATGCCGGCAGCACCTCAAGGCCGAGCTCGCTTTCCAGCGAATTCGCATAAGCCTCGCGGTGCCCGGCGGTGCGGGAGAAAACCTTAATTCGCTTGATCGGCCTGACCGCGCAGACGGCGGCAACTTGCATGCGCGATTGCTTGCCGGTGCCAATGACGCCGAGAGTGCGCGCATGCGCGTTGGCCAAGAGTTTGGTCGCAATCCCACTCGCCGCGCCTGTGCGCATCTGCCCGAACAGATCGGCCTCGATCACCGCCTTAAGGGTGCCATCGAGCGAAGAATAGAGCAGCGTGTGATACTGCGCCCCCTTCACCCCGGCATAGGCTTTGAGCCCGTGCACGCCCTTGGCGCCGTAGGACGCGCCCATCAGGTTGAAGGCACCGCCCGGCAGCGGCGCGCGTTGGCGCGGCAAATTGGTGGTCGACGGTTGACCCCACGTCGCGAACAGCGCTTCAAGCGCCGCCATTGCGTCCTTGACCGTGACAAGACGTCCGACGTCCGCTTCGGTGAGATAGATCGGCGGCATGATTCTTGGCTTCCCACGCAGGCGTGGCGTTAGCTCTCCGGCGTGAGCACGTCTTCGAGCCAGTCCCACATGTAATGCACGCCGATCGTGACGTTGTCGACCTGACAATGATGGAAGCCGCCCTCGTCGCGGTTGAAGACCTTGAAGGTCTTGTGCTGGGAGCCGACAGCGGCGAAGCATTTCTCCGCGAGCGAGAGCGGAATCTGTTCGTCGCCCGCGCCATGCAGGAGCAGAAACGGGCACCGCATCTTCTGCACGATCCCGTCGAGCCGGAAAGCTTCGAGCTTCTTGAGCGCCGCCGCTTGGCTCGAGACGCCGAGCACCCACTGCAGATGTTCCGGCGGGACGGAAAGCGAAAGCACTTTGCCGGAGGCGAGCTCTTCGAGCCGCTTCGCCCAGATGGCGTGATAGTCCCACTGCGCCCCCCAGGCGACGCAGCAGGCAAAGCGCGGCTCGAGCGCGGCCGCTCGCGGCGCGTAATAGCCACCGAGACTGAGCGCCATCACACCGACACGGCGGGCGTCGAACTCGCGGCGACCGCTGAGATATTCGTAAGCCGCGGTGGCGTAGCGCTCGGTCTCCGCGATCAGTGGCAGATTGCGAAAGCGCACGCTCTCACCGTTTCCCGGGCCATCCACGATGAGACAGCCTATGCCGCGCGCAGCAAGATCGGGAATGCCGTAGCCGTATTGGAGCTCCTTGGTGACGTCGAAGCCGTCGAAGAACACCATGCACGGCGCCGGTCTCGACCCGGCCGATGCGGGCTCGGGATGCACAAGGAGCGCCGGCAGGCTCGTGCCTTCGTACGGCACCTCGACCGGTTCGATGCGCGGCCGGCGTACCATCGCGGCGGCGGCCTTGAAGAGTTGCACGGAGGTCGCATAGACCGACATGCTGCGCTGCGCACGGGGATGAATAAAGCGCTCACCGGTCTGGTAGTAGCGCGTCGCGCGCATGAAGCACGACGCTGCGGTGAGCTTATGGCCTTTCGCCTCTGCGTCGCGCCCGCGGGCTGCGATCTTGTCGCCCATGCGAGTCCATTCTTCGAACCACGCGGTGTCGTCGCCTATGCGACCTTCGAGCGCACGGCCGACACGATGCACCTCGTCGATTTCGATGCCTGTCCAAGGCGCAGCGCCAAGACAAATGAGCAGGCCCATGGACCAGCGGTAATTGGCAGGAAAATAAAGGAAGGCGGGGTCGTCTTTGCGGCCGATCACGTTTACTCCCCTGTCGTCGCGCGTGCGCACCAGCATCAGCCTTGCATCCTCCCCGGTCCACTGATGACTGGATCACCGGCTCGTCTGGCGTGTGAGAAGGATCGACGGCGCTAGTGTCATACCGGCTTTTCGCCGAGGATAGTCACCCGCCGCATCAACCGTCGCTCGTTCGGGCTGAAGTCCGTGCGCGCATGCAGCGTGCACCGATTGTCCCACATTAAGAGGTCCCCGGCACGCCAGATGTGCTCGTAGATGAATTCGCGCCGCTCCTGGTGCTCGAACAGGATCGCGAGCAATTCGTCGCTCTCCTGCGCGGGCAGCCCCTCGATTCCCACCGTCATCAGCCGATTCACGTAAAGCGCCTTGCGTCCGGTCGCCGGATGCGTACGCACCATCGGATGCGCGTAAGAGGGCACGCTCGGCGCGAGCCGCGTGCCGCGCTTGGTCGCTGCGGTGTCGTAGTCGTAGGCATTGAGGGCTTTGCGCCCCTCGATGCGCCGCTTGATCTCCGGAGGCAAGGTCTCATATGCCTTGTAGCCGTTGGCGAACAACGTGTTGCCGCCCGTGCTCGGCACCTCGAGCGCGTATAGCATCGAGGCCATCGCGGGCTGCGCCTGATGGCACTGGTCGGTATGGAAATGCATCTCGCCATCGGGCAAGGCGCCGATCGGCTTGCCGTCCTCACGAATGTTGGAGATCAGCATCACCGCAGAATGGCTGCGCACGAACTGCTTGGTGTGGATCTGCGCAGGAGGTCCGAATTTTGCCGCGAACCGGACCTGGTCCTCCTCGCTCAGCTTCTGATCGCGCAGCAGAATGACGAGGTTCTGGTGCCAGGCGTCCCGGATAAGCGCGAAGAGACCGTCGTCGATCTCTTGCCTCAGGTCGATGCCGATGATCTCGGCGCCCAGCGCCGCTGATAACGGTCGCAAGGCCAGCGCCGGCGGATGACGTTCGGCCTGGGCGCGTTGCATTGGAGCCGCTCCATCGATGTCCGACCGCTAGGTGCCGGCGGCGCTAGCCGCGATTATGGGCCGCGGGGCCGCCGACGCTCAAGGCTCCTTCGCGTCGATGAGCACGAAGGCGATACGGCAGGGCTCGGTCCCGCGATTGACCCAGGCGTGATTGGTGCCCTGTTGCACCAGCACATCGCCCGCCTTGAGATGAATCTCAGAGTCGTCGAGCAGCATGTCGATCTCGCCGGTCATCACCACAGCGTAGTCCACGGTGCGCGTGCGATGCATGGCGGGATGCCGCGGCGGCAATCCGCGCTTGGGCGCACCATCGCCGAGGCTTTGATGCATAGTACTGGGGTCGAGGTTTCGCGTCTGCGCCGTTTCCGGCGGGAATTCGACGATACGGAACACGGAGCCGCCGCGTGGCGGCATGATGCCGATGTCGATTGCGGCGCGGTCAGCGCGGCCGGAGAGGTCGGCCGGCGTCTGATCCGTCACCCACAGTAAGCGCGAGACGGTCTGCGTCTGCGGGCGCACTTTCTTGTGCGGAGTGGGGCCGTCGAACAGCACCACGGCCTTGTCCTTGGTGTCGATCGTGGTGACCACGCGGCGAACGTCTGCGCTCAGTGCCATAACGGCGTCTCCTCCGGCGTTTGGGAGCAATAGGCGGGCAATTTGTCATCGTCGGCCTCGACTGCGCAAGCCGAGCCCATGTCAGCCGCGAGATATCGGCTGGGCCGCCCAGGTGCAGGCGGATCACATCAATCGCGGATCACACTTGCCGCTCGACCATCATACGCCTGATCTCGGCGATCGCCTTGGCCGGATTGAGACTCTTCGGGCAGGCTTTGGCGCAATTCATGATGGTGTGGCAGCGGTAGAGGCGGAACGGATCTTCGAGATTGTCGAGGCGTCGTCCGGTCGCTTCGTCGCGGCTGTCCTTGAGCCAACGATGCGCCTGCAACAGCGCGGCTGGTCCCATGAAGCGCTCGCTGTTCCACCAATAGCTCGGGCACGCGGTCGAGCAGCACGCGCACAGGATGCACTCATAGAGGCCATCGAGCTTCTGGCGATCTTCGTGGCTCTGTTTCCACTCCTTCTGTGGCGTCGGCGAAGTGGTCTGCAGCCACGGCTCGATCGCGGCATGCTGCGCATAGAAGTTGGTGAGGTCGGGTACGAGATCCTTCACCACTGACATGTGCGGCAGCGGATAGATCTTTACAGCGCCCTTGATATCCGCCGTCGCCTTGGTGCAGGCGAGCGTATTCGTGCCATCGATGTTCATCGAGCAGGAGCCGCACACGCCTTCGCGGCAGGAGCGCCGGAAGGTCAACGTCGGATCAATGTTGTTCTTGATCCAAATCAGCGCATCCAGGACCATCGGCCCGCAATCACCGCAGTCGACGTAATAGGTGTCCATGCGCGGGTTTTTGCCGTCATCCGGATTCCAGCGGTAGATCCGGTATTCGCGCACGTCCTGCGCGCCGCTGGGATACGCCCACGTTTTCCCGTCAGTGACCTTGGAGTTTTTAGGCAGCGTAAACTGAGCCATCTGACCGTCGCCTGGACCTCTAATACACGCGTGGCCTGGGCTCGATGTATGCCGCCTCGTTCGTCAGCGTGTAGGCATGCACCGGGCGGTAATCAATTCGCACCTTGCCGCTGGCATCCAGCCAAGCCAGCGTGTGTTTCATCCAATTCTTGTCGTCACGCTCGGGGAAGTCCTCGCGGGCATGGGCTCCGCGGCTTTCCGTGCGATTCTTCGCGGAGTCCATTGTGACGACCGCTTGCGCGATCAAGTTGTCGAACTCGAGCGTCTCGATCAGGTCCGAGTTCCAGATCGGCGAACGGTCCGTGACTTTGATGTCGGCGACGCCACCGTAGACCTCGTGGATGAGCCTGTGGCCTTCTTCCAGAACCTCGGCGCTGCGGAACACCGCACAGTTGCTCTGCATTACCCTCTGCATCTTCAGGCGCAGTTGCGCGGTGGATGTCTTGCCCGCGGCATGACGGAATTTGTCGAGCCGCGCCAGCGCGCCGTCGGCAGAATCGTTCGGCAGATCGGGATAGTTTTCCCCCGGCCGCAAAATTTCGACGCAGCGCGAAGCCGCCGCCCGGCCGAACACCACGAGATCGATCAGCGAATTTGAGCCCAGGCGATTGGCGCCATGTACCGAGACGCAGGCCGCCTCCCCGAGCGCCATCAGACCCGGCACCGCGAACTCGTCATTGCCGTTCTTCTTGGTCAGGGCTTCGCCATGATAGTTGGTGGCGATGCCGCCCATGTTGTAATGCACGGTCGGAACAATCGGGATCGGATCGGTGGTGACGTCGACGCCGGCGAAAATGCGGGCGGATTCGGAAATGCCGGGCAGCCGCTCGTGCAATATTTCTGGATCAAGATGGTCAAGGTGCAGATAGATGTGGTCCTTGAGTTTGCCGACGCCGCGCCCCTGGCGAATCTCGATGGTCATTGCGCGCGAAACGACGTCGCGCGAGGCGAGATCCTTGGCGGAGGGGGCATAGCGTTCCATGAAGCGCTCGCCTTCGGAATTGACGAGGTAGGCGCCCTCCCCGCGCGCGCCTTCCGTGATCAGGCAACCCGCGCCGTAAATGCCGGTGGGATGAAATTGCACGAATTCCATGTCCTGTAGGGGTAACCCGGCGCGCAGCACCATGGCGTTGCCATCGCCGGTGCAGGTGTGTGCCGAGGTACATGAGAAGTAGGCGCGCCCATATCCGCCAGTGGCGAGGATCGTCATGTGGGCGCCAAAGCGGTGGATCGAGCCGTCGTCCAGCCTGATGGCGACGACCCCGCGGCAGCGGCCCTCTTCGTCCATCATCAGATCGATGGCAAAGAATTCGATGAAGAACTCGGCGGCGTGACGCAGTGCCTGGCCATACATGGTGTGCAGCATGGCATGACCGGTGCGGTCGGCGGCGGCACAGGTACGCTGCGCGGTGCCTTTGCCGTAGTGGGTGGTCATGCCGCCGAACGGGCGCTGGTAGATCTTACCGTCGTCGCGCCGCGAGAACGGCAGGCCCCAATGCTCCAGCTCGTACACGGCTTCCGGAGCATTGCGGCACATATATTCGATGGCGTCCTGGTCGCCGAGCCAGTCCGACCCTTTGACGGTGTCGTACATGTGCCAGCGCCAATCGTCTTCGCCCATATTGCCGA
>Ga0126369_10000557_pt1 | contig 24508 bp, 18 predicted proteins | sample PanSoiMetaPlot_1_FD_109646 | JGI IMG/M metagenome (GOLD analysis project Ga0126369, IMG submission 109646) | Tropical forest soil microbial communities from Panama - MetaG Plot_1 | ecosystem: Environmental > Terrestrial > Soil > Tropical forest > Bulk soil | place: Panama | collected 2016-02-17
ACCAAAACTGGAAACCGCTTTTGCGCTGCTGCGTAAAAGGGCAAGCATGTTGCGCATCGATAGAGTTACCGCGGAACACCGCGCTTCGGCTATTCGACTGCTGCAAGCGCAGTTTGACGAGCACCAGATCTTGCTTTCGCCGGACCGTCTCGATGCGGCAGTGTCAGGGATGATCGAAAATCGCGAGCGCGGCACGATGCTCCTTGCACACGAGGACGCGCAACCCGTCGGACTGGCCGCGCTTTCGTACACCTGGACACTCGAGCACGGCGGCCTGGTGGCTTGGCTCGATGAGCTGTACGTGCTTCCTCCCTGCCGCGGAAGAGGGCTGGGCACGGCGTTGCTCCACGCTGCGCAAAACATCGCGAAGAGCGCCGGCTGTGCTGCGCTCGAGCTGGAGGTCGAGGCGACACATCGCCGCGCCGAGAACCTGTACCAGCGCGCCGGTTTTGAGCCGCTTCCCAGGGCTCGCTGGGCGCTGTGCCTTGAAGCCTCGGGCGCCTCCGCGAGCGCCGGCCGGAGCCGGTCACGTCTTTCGGGGAGCGGGCCGAGTTAATAGCGTCCTTGCGGACGGGCGCTCGCCACTCTCGATCCCCGATCGGTCCCAATCGTACTCCGCCTTGGTCCCACCCACGTCCGGATCTGCACGTTTCGTGAAACTCAATGGTGCTCGCGGCGTCGCCGATCTGGTAGGGATCGCCCTCGACGGAGAACTTTGAGCATGAACGCACGTTTCTTCGTTGTCTTCTCGGTGCTGTTGTTGATCGTTTCTTGCCGCAAACCGGCGGCGCCTCCACCACCTGCCCCCACGGTGCAGGTTACCGACGTGATTCAGCGGGACGTGCCCGTTTACGGCGAGTGGGTCGGTACCCTTGACGGGTTCGTCAACGCCGATATCAAGCCTCAGGTGGGAGGGTACGTCCTGAAGCGGGTGTACCGAGAGGGGAGCTCTGTTGGGGAGGGTCAGCTACTGTTCGTCATCGATCCACGCAACTACAAAGACGCGCTCGACCAAGCCAGCTCGACGCTCGATCGGAACATCGCGACGCTTGCCAAGGCGCAGCTCGATGTCAAGCGTGACAAACAGCTGATCGGTAATCAGGCCATTACTCGCCAACAGCTCGACAACGATGTCGCCGCCGAGCTCGAGGCAGCCGCCAACGTTGCATCGGCCCGCGCCGCCCTGCGACAGGCCAAGCTCAACCATGGGTGGACGCAAGTCACTTCGCCGCTCGCCGCGATCGCGGGCATCGCGAAGGTCCAAGTTGGTGATTTGGTCAACACCTCAACGGTCATGACCACGGTATCGCAAGTTGACCCGATCAAGGTCCAGTTCAACCTGAGTGAGATCGAGTATCTCCATTCCGTTCAGGGCAACAAGCGGTGGGTGGAAGCGGGCGAGTCTGGTGAGCGAAATCTCCAGCTGATGCTTGCGGACGGTACCGTCTACCCGCACCCCGGCGTGGTCATCGTGATCAATCGTCAGGTGGACCAGCAAACCGGAACGATCGCGGTACAAGGGGCGTTCCCGAATCCCGGAAACGTCCTCCGCCCAGGTCAGTACGCAAAAGTCCGAGCCGCACTCAACACTCGTAAGAACGCGCTTCTGGTACCGCAGCGTGCGGTCAGCGAACTGCAGGGCTCTTACCAAGTCGGCATTGTCGGGTCAGACGACAAGGTCGATATCCGCGTCGTCCGGACCGCGGAACAGGTCGGCCCCCTGGTGGTCATCGAAAACGGGGTGAGCGCGGGGGAGAAAGTGATCGTGTCGAATCTGACTCGCCTCAGGCCCGGCGTGCAGGTGCGCGCGGTGCCGTCGTCGGACAACGCCACCGCATCATCGGCGGCGCCGTCGCCTGGCGGCCCGACTCCCCGCGGGGAGTAAGCCATGTCCCGCTTCTTCGTCGGCCGACCGATCGTCGCAATGGTGATTGCCATTCTGACGATGCTCGTCGGCGCCGCGGCAATGTTTAGCCTGCCGATCGCTCAGTACCCAAACATCGTCCCTCCGCAAATCCAGGTGCTGACCAGCTACACCGGAGCGGATTCGGTCAGCGTGGAGCAATCGGTCGCCACGCCGATCGAGCAGCAGATGTCCAGCGTCAAGGACTTGCTTTATATGCAGTCCACCAACGCCAGCGACGGCTCCTTTATCTTGCAAGTGACCTTCGATGTCGAAAGCAACATCGACATCGATCAGGTGAATACACAAAACAAGGCGTCCCAGGCGCAGGCCCTCCTGCCGCCGGAGGTCACCAATTACGGAGTCACTTACCTGCAGTCGACCGGGCTTCCGCTGCTGATCTTTTCGCTTTACTCGCCGAAGAGCACTTACGACACGCTTTTCCTCGGGAACTACGCGACCATCAGCTTGAATGACACCCTCCAGCGGGTGCCGGGCGTGGGGCAAATTAGAGTCTTCGGGACCGCGGACTACGCAATGAGGATTTGGGTCAGGCCGGATCGGCTTGCCGAGCTCGGTTTCACAGTCTCGGACCTTGTCGCGGCTGTGCAAGCTCAAAACAACGTGAACCCTTCCGGCCGCCTCGCCGCGCCGCCCTCTCCCGCAGGGCAGCAGTTCACCTACACCGTCCGAGCCCAGGGGCGGCTCCTCAAGCCCGAGGAGTTCGGCAATGTGGTGCTGCGCCTCAACCCGGACGGCTCTACGGTGCGCCTACGCGACGTTGCCCGGATCGAGCTCGGAGCGCTGACCTATACCCAAATTGCTCGGTATGACGGGAAGCCGGCGATTGCCATCGCTCTTTACCAGACGCCGGGCTCGAACGCTCTCGCCGTTGCCAAAGGCGCCAAGGCGACCATGGCGGAGCTGAAGCAACGATTCCCAGAGGACGTCGAGTATGCGACTTCGTTGGACACCACGCTGCCTGTCACCGAGGGGATCCGCGAGATCCTGATCACCCTGCTGGAGACCACGCTGTTGGTGGTCTTCGTGGTCTTCATGTTTCTTCAGAGCTGGCGGGCCACACTCATCCCTCTGATCGCCGTACCGGTTTCATTGATTGGGACGTTCGCGGTGTTTCCGGTGCTCGGATTCACGATCAACACGCTCTCACTGTTCGGCTTGGTACTCGCCATCGGGCTGGTGGTTGACGATGCGATCGTCGTCGTGGAGGCGGTCGAACGTCACATCGAGGAGGGGTTGTCACCCCGGGAAGCCACCCTTGCGGCGATGAAGGAAGTGACCGCGCCGGTGGTCAGCGTGGCGGTGATTCTCGCGTCCGTTTTCATTCCTATGGGCTTTATCAGTGGAATCACCGGCCGCCTCAATAAACAATTCGCGCTTACCATCGCGGTCTCGGTTCTGTTTTCAGCGTTCAACGCCCTGACCCTCTCTCCGGCCCTCGCGGCGCTGCTTTTGCGCCGGCGCGGCGAGTCGAAAAGCCTTTTGGCGCGCTTCTTTGGGGGCTTCAACCGCGCCTTCGATCGGGTGAGGGAAGGATACGTTGGAATCTCGGGATTTTTGATCCGTAAGGCGGTGATAGGGGTTGCAATCCTTGCCAGCTTTTTCGTGATGGCAGGGTTGGCCGGTCAACGGGTCGCCTCCGGCTTCTTGACGGACGAGGACCAGGGCTTCTTCTTCTTGAACGTTCAGCTTCCCGACGCGTCTTCGCTGGAGCGGACCGACGCGGTCTGCCGCAAGGTCGATGCAATCCTTGCCGCGACGCCCGAAGTCAAATCGTTCAACACGATCGCCGGCTTCTCACTGCTGAGTTACAGCTCGGCGACCTACAACGGTTTCTACTTCGTAACCCTCAAAGAGTGGTCGGAGCGCCGGCGCGCGGAACAGATCGCCGCGGCAGTGGCCAATCGCCTTAACCGCGAGTTCGCCGGAAAGATCGACGAGGCCATTGTGTTTGCCTTTACGCCACCAGCGATTGTCGGCCTCGGCTTCTCGGGCGGCTTCACGGGATGGGTCCAGGACCGTAGCGGCGGTGACGTTACCTTCCTCGCCACCAACCTGCAGAAGTTCATCGAGGCCGCGCGCAAGCGCCCCGAAGTGGGGGCGATCAACACGGTATTCCGTCCTTCGGTGCCTCAGGTCTACGCCGATGTCGACCGCGACAAGGTCCTTAAGCAGGGCGTCAACCTGAGCAGCGTCTACCAGACGCTGCAGGCCTACCTGGGTGGCCTCTACGTCAACCAGTTCAACCGGTTTGGCCGCCAATGGAGGGTGTATCTACAAGCGGAGGGGGACCAGCGCCTCAGCGCCAATGATCTGGCCGGATACTACGTCCGCAACGCGAACCGTGACATGGTCCCGCTCTCCGCGTTCGCCTCCACCCGGCGCGTTTACGGTCCGGAGTACACCAATCGCTTTAATCTTTATCGTGCCGCTCAGGTCCTTGGCAGCGCGGCGCCAGGCTACAGCTCGGAGCAGGTGATGACGGCGCTCGAACAAGTCGCCAACGAAGTCTTGCCAAGAGAGATGGGCTTCGCCTGGGATGGCCTCTCGTACCAGCAACGTGCGGCCGCCGGTACCGGCAGCATCGTCTTCGCCCTCGCAATAGTCTGTGTGTTTCTCATTCTCGCCGCGCTCTACGAGAGTTGGTCGCTGCCGTTTAGCGTCCTCCTTTCGGTGCCGATCGCGGTGGTCGGGGCCCTGGCGGGTTTGCTCCTGCGGCATTTCGAGTTCAACGTTTACGGCCAGATCGGGTTGGTAATGCTGGTTGGCTTGGCGGCGAAGAACGCGATTCTGATCGTCGAATTTGCGAAGGGTGAGTTCGAAAAGGGCCGGCCGCTGGTGGAGTCCGCGCTCGAGGGGGCGAAGCTAAGGTTCCGCCCGGTGTTGATGACCTCGCTCGCCTTCATCTTCGGCTTACTGCCGCTTTGGGTAGCGTCGGGTGCCGGCAGCGTATCGAGGCGACAAATGGGAACCGCAGTCATCTCCGGCACGGTGACTGCGACCGCGATTGCGATCTTCATTATCCCGATGCTGTTCGTGCTGGTGGCGCGTTTGAGCGGAGCTGAAAAGCGCCGGGAAAGCCAAGCTGCGGAGGTGGCCGGCGGACAGGGCACCGCGGTCGCTCCGGCGGGTCCACAGTGAGCAGCTGCGCCGCTCGGGCTTGAGATCACAATGGCACCATCTCGTAATCGTGGGTGACTCTGATAGAGGCTCGTCGGGGACGGGCGCCGGTGTTAAGCATCCAGGCATGGAATGGACATTCGAGCCTGCTCATACGGCGGCCCAGTTTTGCGCTCGCCACATGATGGTCACCTGCGTCCGTGGGGATTTCAAGAACGTGCAGGGCACCCTGCGGTTTGATCCCGAGCATCCGGAGAAGTCCGCGGTCTCGATCAAAATCAACGCCCGAAATCTTCGGAGCGGCGAGCCCCAGCGTGACGACCACCTTCGCAGCGCCGACTTTTTGGACGTGGAGAAGTATCCAGAAATCACTTTCACGGGGGATCAGGTCGAGTTGCTGGGTGCTCGCGAGTATCTGGTGCACGGCGATCTCACCATTCGGGGCGTCATGCGCAAGGTCGCACTGAAGGTAGTCTATCTAGGACAGTGGCAGACGCCGTGGTGGGAGGGCGGGGTGGACAAAGGTCCGAAGACGCGCGCCGGCTTCCTTGCCACCACCGAAATCAACCGCCATGACTTTGGAGTGAGCTGGAACTCGCCGTTGCCCGACAATGGGATCGTCGTGGGCAATATCGTGGAGATCACGATCGATGCCGAGGCGATCCTAAATGAGAATCAAAAGAGTTGAACGATAGGGTTTTTAGAAACCTCTGATTCGGAACGGCGCAGCCGGGTTACGCCGGTGCGGGCGCCCTGTCCACTTGCAGGCGGCGAGTGGTGTCGCGCCACCAGGTGCGCAGTCTCACGGCGAGAGCAAGCATTAAGGCGCCAAACACGACTGCATAGGCGCCGATCCAGTAGATCACAGCTAGGGCACCCGCGCCCGGGTAGATAAACAACAGAAGGCCAAAGAGGATGGAAAGAACGCCCGTCAATGCCAACAGCCATTCGTTTTTAATCAGCTTCCGAAGTCGAATTGCAGCGCTGATTTCCATGATGCCGGTGACCAGCGCCCAGGCTGCGATGAAGTAGAGCAGCACCAAACCCGTGATGTTCGGATAGAAAAAAGTCAGCACCCCGACAACGATGCTGAGGATCCCTTCGAGAAGCAGCGTCCCCCAGCGCGGCGCTTCGCGAGGCAGGCGAAAGGCAAGCGTCAGGTTGAAGGCGCCATCCAAAATTGCATAGAAGCCGAAGAGCAGCACCAAAGAGTACAGGCTCGTTCCAGGCCAAACAAAGCAGAGAATCCCAAACAGGATCGCGACGATCCCCCTGAGGAGAAGACTCCACCAACGGGCAGCGAGAATATTAACCATTGCTAGGTCCTCCGACGAATGACGTTTAGAACTGTTCTTCCGTAGCGCATCGCCAACTTGGTTGAAAGCTAGGGTGTACCCGAAACTGAACGGATGTCCTAAATAGCACTCACCCTCGAGCCGAGGGCGGGCGGGGAACTCGTGCGCTTGGTCTGTGTTGCGTGTCGGGGACGCCCTAACGGGGCGTCGATTCGGTCGACGGCGGGGACTTGGCGGTGTTCGGCTGGAGGTTGGCCATCACTTTGGCTCGGACTTGGCTGCGCAGCGCTTCGAGATCCGCGTCGCGAGGTCCGGGGCTGCTCACCTGCTCCCCGGTGCGTTCCGCCAACAGCACTGTCAGTAGGCTCTCGAAGAGATTCGAGGCCGTCCCAGGAGCGCCGTCCTTTCCGCCTCCGGCTCCAACCATGATGCGAGGAACCAAATCCACCCCCGCGCGCTCGACCGCTTCGGCAAAGCGACTCATCACCTGCTGGGTGAGCTGGAATCGCGGGCCGCCGTAGGCCCGCACCTGCTCTTCAATCGCCAGGGCCTGGGCGATTCCAACCCGTGCGGCGCGTTCGGCCTCTGCCTCGGCGAGCACCCGCACCCGCCCGGCCTCTCCAGTTCCGAGTAGCTTGACTTTGTCGCCTTCCGCCTCCGCCAAGGCCCGGATCTGCGCGGCCTGCTGCAGTGAGCGCTGATATTCGGCCTTGCCCTGGTTGGCCTGGATGTTGATACCCAGCTCGGACTCGGTGAGCTGCTGCTGTACCCGGGCACGGGCTTCCGCCTCGCGAAGCTCGCGCTCCTTGCTCGCCGCTTTCTGCATCCGCTCGTAGGTGCTCACTTGTTCTTCCGCGACTTGGCGATCTCGAAGCTGCCGAAGGATTTGTTCAATCTTTTCGTCGCCGGCGGTGGAAGCGGGCGTTCCGATCAGCACTTCCTCGAGCTCGAGGTTGTGTTGCGCGAATCGCGCCTTCATTTGCTGATTAGAAGTCTCTTGGATTGCCGAGCGCTCCTGAATCAGTTGGATCAGCGTTCGGGTTTGCCCAACGTTCTTAAAATACGCCGCCACCATCGGGTCCAGCGTCTGCTCCACCAACCGTTTGATATCGCCGAAACGTTGGATCACCAGCGGCGCCTTCTTGTAGTCGATGTGCAACACCACCGAGAGCGGTAGGGACGGCTCGAAGGCGTCTTTGGTAATCAACGACACTTCGGAGAGATTTTCGTCGAGCCGGTGCGAGCCGACCTCGTTCTTGATCCATTTGAGGATGATGTTTGTCGTTGGAACGATGATCACCTTGCCTGCGTAAGTGTTGAATGCATACTTGCCGGGCAACAATGGCGTGCTCCACACCCCGCGACTTCCCTGGACGACCAACTCTCCATGCTTGAATTCCTCGCCCGAGAGATCCGGCGTGATTTTGCCGGTGTAGCTGACCACCACGCCCACGTTGCCGACCTCCACCACCGTCTTGGCGATGGTCTCGACGGTGGCGAACAGCCGGTTGATGTAGTAGGTGCCTTCCACCAGTACCTGAAGCTGCCGCCCGCGCATTCCACCGGCGGCGAGGAACTTCTCGGGATCCTGGAAATTGTTGTGAAACATCTCGGGCCGGTGCGGATCGTCGCCTACCGTGGGAGCGATGATCTCCCCCTGCGGCAGGGAAGGGCCATCGTGGACGGTGACGATACCCACCAAGTCATCCGCGTCCTTGATGACCAGCGGCTGGAAGCCTTCGCGTTCGTTGATGACGTCCGCCATGCGCCTGAAAGTCTCGAGCTCATCCGAGTTCAGCGGAAGGTACCGAACGCCATCCTCGGTGATCACCACGAACTGTGCCAGATTGATCGCGTAGGTTCCTTCCCGAAGGATCTGCCGCTGCGGGCCCCGCTGACCGACCGAGGAGAGGAAGTTGCGAACGTCTTGGAAGTCGCGGGCGGTGGTGTTTGAAGCCAAAGCTTGCATCGGCTGCAGAGGAAGGCCGTCGCGAGCAAAGATGTAGCCGATGTGGCCCTGCGGAATGGTGACCAGGGGAACGATGTGGATGTGGTACTGGAACGGCATTAGGACGTGCCACCCACCCCGGAGCACGTCGGGCTGAAACCCCGCCTCTCCATTGAGTGCGATCAGTCCTTGCCGCACCGAGCCTCGACGGGAGATGCGCTTCTCGAGAATGCCGATCCGATTGTTCGGGATGTACCGAAAACTCTTCACGATCAGGATCAGCACCACGAGAAGAAGTGCGTCGAGAACTAGGTTCTCGACGGTAAGCGCGGGTAGCGACATTGTCGTGACTCCTGTGCGTCTTGCCCCAAGACGCTGCACCGGAATGAGCGCCGCGAAAGCGACTTCGAGCAGATGAAGCGTAGATCAGCGAAGCAGACGTCGCCAAGTGCCGACGGCTGTCGCGGAAGCGCGCTGAGCCCAGGCGAGTGCACCCTTTCGGATGCTGCGAACGAGGCGAGTAAGTCTGGGACTTAGCAGCTGGGAACTCCACCGCCGCGTTCGAGATCGACGCAGTCGTCTGCGCAAGCCCAGGGTGGCCTCGACAGCACTCACCTCAGCCGGCGTCCGTAGATGCGTTGGGGGCTCAGGTACGTTGGCCAGTCGAAAGGCATAAAAGTTCCATGCTTCCTTAAGCTCAAAGCGCTCCAGCTCGGGTTGAATTCTCCTGATGACCTCTGCGCAGGGAGCGAGTCCTGCCGCTTCAAAATTGCGAATCCACCACCGGAAAGAGGCAATCGTCAGATGTCCTTTCCAGCGGCTGCCCCGCCGCATCACGTGCTAGATCTTCAAAAGGAATCGGCCCATCGTACTCGTAACCGAGTGACACGTAGTGGTCGATGAGCTCGGAGCGCACCTTTCCCCCAAAGAACCCTCCGACTCCAAATGGGTTGGGGCCGAACGAGGGGATCGTGGCTACTACGTATCTACGTGTCAGGCGGCGGATCTCTTGAAGAGCTCGCGGGACATCGACGGGAGCAAGATGCTCGAGCGTTTCGAAAGCGCAAATCAGTTCGGCGGATCCAGCTTCGAAAGGGAGGCCCTTTGTGACGTCGCCCCAGAAGACATGGCTTCGAGCACCCGGACAGCAGCTCTCAATCGCAAAGCGACTAAAATCTACGCCTTTCGCATTTAGTCCGCATTGGCGTAGGGCCTCAACGAGGAAACCAAGCGCACAGCCAATCTCGAGCACGCTCGATACATCGAAGTACTTCCACATCAGGTAGGAAGCGACGTCCGCCTGCGAAGAGGATCGGGTGTAATCCGGATAGCCGCTTACTCGGCCCCTTTGTGAGTGCGAGTAAAAGTAGTCGCGGCTGTAGAATTCCGGCGTCGGCACAGCCATAGGCCGAACGTAACACTTCTCTACAATCAACACCCCTTCGGAATGAAGCAGCGGGCAGTTGAGCCGTTGGACAAAAGTTGCGTTTTTCGCGTCCTCTCGACCGAAGCCTCGCTTCGAGAATGGACTAATCGCCGTCGCAAGGTCGATCCACCCTTCGCTGCGGATTTAGGATGGCTCAGCCGGTGTGAGCGATGGGTGCCGCGCTGACGTTGCGCTCACCTTTCGAGACATACCGCTGAGCCGCCCAGCTGATCGGAAGGCCCACGAAGAGCGCGTGGCCGATGACACCATTGAGGAACAACGGTAGGGAAAAGGGGGAAGGCGGAATGCGGGAGAGTGGGATCACCACGAGATTCATGAATGCCCACACCGCGGTTCCAAATAAGAGCCCCGTGAGCACGTAGCGCTGACGAAGAGCCGGTAAAAGGAGGCTCGCCTGCACATAGATCCAGGCCGCGGTAAACGCGATGAGAAAATGGATCGCCAGCCCCAATAGTGCGGACGACAGTCCCAACTGATAGGCGCGCGCCCCCAGCAAACCACTGGCTATGAATTGGTAGATGGGCACGGGGTTGAAACCCAAAACAAGCTTGTACGCAATCAACGCGTCCACTTCCACAACAATGCCTGCGAGAAGGCCTCCGCAAAGCACCGCGCGCAGGAACCCGCTCGGCAAAGCCTGATTTGACTTCAAGGTGGTCATCGAACCCCGCTCCTTTCGCGCCAAGTCTTATGCGGCTCCAGTCGGCTCGCCGGCCCTTGAGGGCAACTCGTTGTTGCTTTAGGAGAACGCCAATTCAGCCTTGGGCGCCGCTGGTTCAGGGGGTACTCTGGCCCGCACGCTGATTGGCTGGGGGGCTTACGATGAAGAACTCACTGAAAGGGTCTGTTCTCCTACTCGCCCTGGTCCTCAATCCAATCGCCATAGGCACTGGAGGAGCAAGTGGCTCGGCTCAGGTGCAGCCATCTTCAGTCGACGTGAGGTTCTATCCCGACAGCATTTACAGTTACCCGCTCGATTCGGTCCGGGGATGGTACTCGGCGCTGCTTCAGAATTCGACAGTGATCTGGCGGGGAGAGCAGCCGCTCGTTCTGAGCGGAATCCAGCTGGAGCTGCTTTCTGGCAACGACCTGCTCGAAGTACGTCCGTTGACGGTGCCCGAGCTTGCAAAAATTGCAGCCCGCGGCCAACGCCTCGTTGCATCGGGCATGCTCAGTGCGGTCAAGTTCCAGTTCGACGGCGAGGCGTTGCTCCCTGCCGATGTACGCCTTGCGAAGGAGGCCACGCTCGCGAAAGGGGAGGCGCTGCTGGTTGCGCAACAGCTCTTCGCGTACCGCGGCGACGCGACTGCGATTCGCCTGCGAGTCTGGGGAAACGCTGGAGGAAACGCGGTCGAGGGCTCGGGCTCGATTTCGATCCGCAAAGCGGAGGGCAAGACCGCGTTTCGCTTTCCGCTCAAGGGGCGGTGGTACATCGGAGCGGGAGCGAGCTTGCACTCACACCACCGCTGGGGCGTTCCTGAGGAATTCGCATTGGACATCGTGAGACTAGGCATCGACGGAGCCACCTATAAGGGGAAGGGGACGCGCCGTTCGGAGTACTTCGCGTATGGCGCGCCGGTGTTAGCAGCAGCCAGCGGTCGTGTAGTCGTTGCCGTCAACGACGAGCTCGAGACGGATACGGATCTGCGTCAGCCCGGCGAGGCAGCTGACGCGTACCTCGCTCGAGTGACGAAAAACCAGGGTGAGCGGCTCGCGCGCGGTTCTCGAGGCATCGCCGGAAATCACGTGGTGATTGCACACGCCGAGCGGCAATTTTCGGTCTACGCCCATTTGAAGCCTGGAAGCCTCAAGGTGAAAGTGGGTGACGCGGTGAACGCCGGCCAAACCATCGGCCAGCTCGGCACTTCCGGCAACTCGACCGAGCCGCATTTGCATTTCCACGTTTGTGATCAGCCCGATCCGCTGATGTGCGCGGGCATTCCGGTTGACTTCGCAAACGTGGAGTTGCTGGCGGAGCTGATGCCGCGGCCGCTGCAAAGCGGCGATATTGTCATCGCAAGCGACTGACTTAAGAACTCGGCGAGACCGTCAGGGGGAATTCCAGCCATGTCTCTCGCGCTCATCCTTGTTTTGCTCGCCGCTCAACCCGAGGGGGAGCCGGGACTCGTCGCTTTCGAGGACGTCAACGTGCTTCCGATGGATGCGGAACACGTGCTCGCTCACCAGACGGTTTCGATCCGCGACGGCTTCATTGAGGAGATCTCTCCTTGGATGTCCTCGAAGCTCGCGCCCGGTGCGAAGCGGATCCTCGGAAATGGAGCCCTGTACTTGATGCCCGGGTTAGGCGACATGCACGTGCACGCCGAGCGTGCCGAGGACCTCCTGCTCTACGTTACCCATGGAGTCACCACGGTTTTGAATCTGGGAGGGGCTCGCGGAGATCTGGCGCACAGCCTCCGGGACAAGATTGAGAAGGGCGAGATTCTGGGTCCTCATTGCTACGTATCATTCATCATCGATGGGTCCGGCCTCCCGGATATTTTTTTCGTGAGATCAGCCGAGGAGGCTCGTGCCGCGGTTCGCTTGGCCAAGACGAACGGGTACGATTTCATCAAGGTCTACAACACCCTCTCCCGCGAAGCGTTCCTCGCGATCATCGACGAGGCGCGCGCGCAAGGTCTGGCGGTGGGGGGTCATGGGGTTCGTTCGGTGGGACTCAAAGAGCAGTTGGCGGCGGGCCAGGTGATGGTCGCTCATGGAGAGGAATTCATCTATTCGGCGTTTTGGGACAAGCTCGACGAGGCTCAAGTCCCCGAGGTGGTGGCGTGGACCAAGGCTTCGGGCGCCTACGTCATTCCCAACTTATCGGCGTTCAACGCGATTACTCGTCAGTGGGGAAAGCCTGCTGAGGTCCGCGAATTCTTGAAGCAGAAGACAGCGCCGGACTTGCGAGAGGATCTGATACTCGATTGGCTGCGCTCGCGGTACGCAAAGCGTCAGGGCTCGCTGTCCAAGGAAGCAGCGTTTCTAAAGAAATTGACTCGCGCCTTGAGCGACGCGGCCGTTCCCCTGATGACCGGTACCGACTCGCCTGTGATTCCCGGAATGTTCCCAGGCGCGAGCGAATGGGTTGACATCCAGCTGTTGATAGACGCCGGACTCAGCCGGTTCCAGGCACTTTCGGCGGCAACTCGGATTCCCGGGGTCTTCATTAATGCCAATGTTGCGGGTGCCCCTCGCTTTGGAACTGTCGCGGTTGGAAATCGCGCTGACCTGCTGCTCGTTCGCGGCAATCCGCTTCAGGACATTTCGGCGCTGACGAGGATAGAAGGGGTGATGGTGGGAGGACGTTGGTATGCACGAAGCGTCCTCGACGAAAAGCGAAAGGCCCTGAGAGCGCGGTTCGAGCAAGCCGATCGCCTGAGGCGCAATGCGGCGGCCGGGGTCGGCGCCTTCTGAAGCACTTGCTTGCGCCGGGCCCTCCGCCGCACTGCGTCGGCGATTGCCGCCGGGAAGGTAGACCTGCGATTGGTTCGGCGGAGCAGTTGCCGAACTTTGGCCAGCGCTTTAACAAGGTGTTCGCTGTGATCATCGCGGCGATTTCGGGAAGTCTTCGGGCGGGTTCGTCGAACAACGCGCTCCTTCGTGCCGCGGCCAAGCTCGCGCCGGAGGGTGTTCGGGTACTCCTGGAAGAGGACCTCGGGAAAATCCCCCACTTCAATCCGGACCTCGACTTCGAGGGAGCACAACCGCCCGCGCCGGTTGCGACATTTCGCGCCTTCTTGTCCGGTGCCGACGCCGTGCTCATCTGCACACCGGAATACGCGCACGGCGTGCCGGGATCGCTCAAAAACGCGTTCGATTGGATCGTTTCGAGCGGAGAGCTTCGAGGCAAGGCCGTTGGATTGATCCTGGCGTCGCCGGGCGGCGGCGAATGGGCCAGATCCTCACTGACGGCTACCCTCGAGGTCATGGAAGCTCGCCTGCTTCCGGATACCTCGATCTCGGTGCGTCATGCTCGCAAGGCCGTGGACGACGAGGGCAACGTCCTGGATGACGTCTTGGCGGAGAAGATCCGCAGCATCTTGGTGCGGTTGGCCGAGGCTGCGCGAAGCGACTCGGAGCAATCGGAGGTGTCTTGAGCTCAGAAAAGCGAATCGCGGCGGTAACTGGAGCAGCACAGGGAATCGGGCGAAGGGTAGCTGAGGTATTGGCGGCGCGAGGATACCGAGTCGCGCTCAACGACTTGCGCATGCCCGATAGGACGATCGAATCGATTCAGTCTCGAGGAGGCGAGGCCCTTGCCCATGTGGGGAACATCGCCGACGAGTCCATCGTCGAGGCATTCGTTCGCAAAGTCTACGATGCCTGGGGTCGAACCGACGTCCTTGTCAACAACGCCGGAATAAGCTTCATCGCGCCTGCGGAGAGTACTTCGCGAGACGACTATCGCCGGGTGCTGGAAGTGAATCTGGTCGCACCGTTTTTGCTGGCAAAAGCGTTTGGCGCGAGGATGATTGCGGCCAAGCAAGGCAGCATCGTCAATGTCGCCTCGGTGGCCGGGCTCTTGGGCATTGCCGATCGAGCGGCCTACAACGTTTCCAAGCATGGATTGGTTGGGCTGACGCGGACGCTGGCGGCGGAATGGGGCGGGCGAGGCGTGCGCGTGAACGCGGTCTGCCCCGGTTGGGTCAAGACCGAGATGGATGCGGCGGATCAAGTCGGAGGTACCTACACCGACGCCGATATCACCGGCCGCGTGCCGATGGGACGCTTCGCAACTCCCGACGATGTTGCCAGCGCGATCGCGTTCCTCGCCGACGAGAAGCAGAGCGGCTTCGTCAACGGGCACACGCTGGTGGTGGACGGTGGCTGGACGGCGGACGGAAGCTGGCAGTCGTTACGACTGCGGCATCGTTGAGGGCGCCCCTTCTACTGACACTGCGGGAACGGTATCGGAGTGACGTCGATCTCCGAAAGGTTGCGCGACCAGCAGTTGTTCTCGCCGAGTCCAGTCCAGAAAAGATCGGAGCCGGGAGTATCCGGTGGAAGTCTCTGAACGTCCGGATTCTGGCCGTTCCCCAGAGCAATGTTGCGCTCGATTCGATTGCCGTTGGGGGGATCGATCCCAAGCAGCACGCAAAGTTCTTGAGGCTCTTGGATCACGGTGCACAAATCCACCAACGCAATCCCCACGCTGTTGTCCCCGAGGGCGACGTTGTCGCGAACTTGATTGCGCTGAACCGATACCAGCAGGATGCCCGTGCCGATCGGAACCAAGCAGACGTCCCCTCCGGGGGTGCAGGTATTGTCCTTGTTGTTCAGCACCGAGGTGTTGTGGTGGATGCTGTTGTCTTCGTTCACGTTTACGTCGAGGAAGGGGAGGGTGAAGGAGAGGATTCCAGCGGTGTTCCCGACCGCGAGATTGTGATCCAGCTCAACCCGCGTGCTGTTTTCGATTTCGAAACCGCTGACGTTTCCATGCGCGGTGTTGTGCTTCACCCGCACGTCGTGCGACTCCCCGACGTAGATGCCGGTGTCATTCGAGCCGGTCGCGACGTTACCGATGATCGACCCGAAAGCCGAGTGCGACGGGAACAACCCGTACTCGACATTGTCGTGGGTCTCGCAATTTCGAATCGTGAAGTGATCCACGCAGAAGAGGTAGATGCCATTGTCGCCAAAGCCGTTGACGGTGAGGCCTTCCAGGGTTGAACCCTGGATACGCTGTGATGGGTCATCGAGGCACGTGTCGCCCCGCGCGCTTAGCAGCGCGACCTCGATGCCTTCGTCCTGAGTGCCCGCGTTTTCGAGCACCACCGGCTGCCCCGGTTGCCTCGCGCCAACGATGCGCAGGTCGTCCTTAGTGATCAGCACGCCGCATAGCTGCCTGGGGTTGGTGGGGCTGGGGCAGGGCCGCCCAGCTTCGCGATAGGTTCCAGGCAAGACGCGGATGGTATCGCCGGGATCGGCTTGATCCACGGCATCCTGGATGGACTCGCCAGGATTGACGATCCAAGTTGCTCCGATTGCTGGCAACGAAACGGCGAGCGCCGACAACACAACCAATTGCAGCCCTTGCATAGATGCCCCCTTTCCCCTGGCGGTAGGGGTACCACAGTTCGCCCGGCGATGGCCGGCGCCTCAAAGATGGAGTCGTGTGGACGTTAAACCGGAGTCATGGGCGAATCGCGCAAGGAAGTATGAGCTTGGTCGCTTGGTGCGAGATGTCACAGGAAATTGGGTTTCCAGCGCCCTGCCTGAGCATCCCCGTTCGCCCGAACTGGCTCCGGTCAATTGCGCTGCGGAGCTGGTCAAATCCGTTGAAGCAATCCTAGGACGTGTCACAGCTCGCCCGCTTGCTTATTAGTTTTGTTTAGATATTGAATTATGGTTAGCGTGCCTGCCTGCTAACTCCGTTGTGTCACGCTAGCCATCGCTCAACACACGGACGCCCTGCGCGGATCGGCTGCTCGGTCCGCCACGTCGTTAGACAGGACGCGCAACTTTCGACGGTCCTATCAGGACCTGAGAGGCGTCACTGCTCGCCTGCCTGGTATAGCTCCTACGCGGCGCGGGTCCCAAACAAGGCGGCCATGGACGCTGGTCGTCTGCCGGAATGATGCAAAGCACGACGCGCGCGAATTGATACGTGCGACAGGGTCGCGATTTCCATGTCTCACCCTTGGTCGATGTAGGTGCTTGGCATTGGCTTTGCTGATTGCCTAGTCCATGCGCTTTGTCGGGCTCAGCCTGAAAGCACTCGTCGTGCTCGGCTACGGGTTAGTGGCCGATCAGGGCCGAGCGAGCTCGCGAGAGCTTGAGCCCTCCGGCACATGTGGGGGCCCGCATGCGCACGAGCGCTTCAAGATCCTTTTTGAGCACGTCGAAATCGAAAAGCTGATTCAAACGGTGGCCGATGCTACCTGCCGCACCTTCATTGTTCCGGACACCATCAAGGGAAAAATCTCGGTCATTGGTCCGGACCGCGGAACAGGCGAAGTGGACGCCGAGGGATTCTACGCCGCCTTTTTGGCAGCCCTGGAGGCCAACGGACTGACAATCTTGCGCAGCGGCAGGTTTTTTCGAGTCATTGAGAAAACAAGGGCCGGCAAATCCGCGATCGCGACCGTGGTTGACCCGGACGAACCGCACCCTGCCAACGACGAGATGGTGACCCGCCTCTTTCGACTCAGGAACGTGGATCTCGAAGCAACCCGGGCGGTGCTTGCGCAGCTGCTCTCCCCAGGGGCGGAGATGGTGCCTTTCCCGCCGGACGTGCTTATCGTCACCGAGGTTGGCTCCAACCTAGAGCGCATCGAGAAGCTCCTGAGCCAATTGGACGTTGCGCCCGCCGATCCGCTGCGCGTGATTCAGGTGAGGTTCGCTTTGGTTCAGGATGTGGCGGATAAAATCCAGCGGATCCTCGACAAGGGCGGAGGAAGCGGGGGTAAGCCGTCAGCTCCGAGCGCCGTTGGGCAGCTGGTCGTGGCCGACGAGCGCACCAACAAGCTGATTGTCCGATGTAGTCCAGGGATGCTGGACCGCATCCTGCAACTTCTAACCGAGCTCGACGTGCCGCTGCCTGGAGACGGCCAGGTGAGCGTCTACCCACTCAAGAACTCGGACGCAAAGGAAGTCGTCGCCACTCTCGATCCTCTGCTGCAGGGTGCGCGCGGGAAACAGCCACCCGGCGCGCCGCCCAATGTTGCCGCCACCGGCCCGGTTGCCTCCACCGGCGCGCTGTTCACGGGAGAGGTGAAAGTGTCTGCGTCAGAGGCAACCAATGCGGTCGTGGTGATGGCCAATCCCGCCGACTACCGCACTGTGGCGCGGCTGATCGAGCAGCTGGATTCGCCTCGCAAGCAGATTTTCCTCGAAGCGGCGATTCTCGAGATTGACCTCGAGCGGGACAGCGACTTCGGCGTCAGCTTCCACGACGTTCAAAACATCGGAGGGGTGCCGGTGCTGTTCGGGACCAACTATCCCGGCCAACCGAACTCGTTCAACCCGAGCAGTCTCACCAGTGCCACCGGAGCGCTCGCCGTGCTCGAAGGTCCGGTCTTGACGAATTTGTCCAACCGTCTCGGCTTAAACATCACCCAGTTCGGCCTTGTCCTTCATGCCCTGCAACAGAGCTCGGACGTCAACGTGATTTCCACTCCTCACCTGTTGGCGATGGACAACAAAGAAGCGGTGATTCACGTGGGTCAAAAGGTTCCATTCCAGACCGGTTACGCGCCCGCTGCCTTGCAACAAGCGCAGAACGCTGGAGTCAACCCCGCGGTCAACAGCATCTCTCAACTGTACGCGCCGATCACTCGAGAGAACGTAGAATTGAAATTAACGGTGAAGCCGCACATCGGCGATGGGGACGAGGTGCGCCTGGAAATCGACGAGCAGACGGAAGAAATTGCCAGCACCGACCCAGTGCTCGGGCCGACCACTTCCACCCGTGGAACAAAGACCACCATCGTCGGCCACGATCATCGGACCGTAGTGCTCGGCGGAATCATGCAGGACCGCGTCGTCGAGACGGTGGAGAAGACCCCGATCCTCGGAGATATCCCGCTGCTGGGACATCTGTTCCGCAATACGACAAAGAAAAAATCGAAGATGAATCTGCTGCTCTTCCTGACGCCGCACATCATCCGAACCCGCGATGACTTCGAGACGATCGCAGAACGAAAGAGAGAGGAGAGGCAAAAGTTGATCGAGCAGTTCTGGGGGGAACGCGGTACCGGTGAGCCGCCCCTGGATTTCACCTACAAGGTCGGGCCACTGGCGGCGATCGCGGCGGCGATTCGCTACGAGGAGAATCGTCCGGAAAACGGAGGAAGGGGCAATCCGGGAGAGCACTTGGTTGCCCCCACGCATTCATCACCCCTCCCGTTTTCCGACGGTTCAGACTAGGACCACTGAGCGCTGCCCAATTCTCGAGCTTCGTCGATCTCCGCCTGGAGATCTTCCATCAGCTCTTCGTAGTTGTTGCGGTCGATCAGTCCCGCTTTGAAATCCCGAAGGATCTGAGCGCGGATTGCCTTGAACGCGCGTGGACCTACGATCTCGCCGTAGTCATCCAAGGTCCTGTAGGTGCCCATGTGGTCTCCGTGTCGAGTGGTTGGTGCATAAAGGTTGAGCAATATCCACACCAGCCAATCGACAGCGACGATCGCGGTTTCGTTAGGGGCTGCTAGGGCTGCAGCTGGACGAACTGTCGCTGGGCGGACGACAGAGCTTGTCAGTTCGTCTCTGGGGAGAGGCCGGCGGGGCTCACCAAAGGACGCATGGATGCTGACGAACCATGGGAGCTTTCGCCGGGCAATGAAAAGCTTCCGCGAACTGTGACATGTTCGAGACGACCACGTTGACACGAGCGCGCCCCGGGGAATGGCCGTCGGTGAGGGTACGTTCACGCATCCAGCGATCGGTGACGTTTTCGCATCGGATCTGCGCCCAGGCCAGGAAGAAACGCTGCGGTGGGTTGAATCCGTCGATCAGCCCGCTGCTCTGGTCCACACCTGAGGCGCGAAACGCAAGTCGCAGGCCGCCATTGTCCGCCAAGTTTTCGCCGAGCGTGAGTTGGCCGTTGAGGTGCAGGTCGTCGACCGCGATCTCGCGGCCGTACTCGTCCACGAAGCACTGAGAGAGCTCCCGGTACCGGCTGGCATCCTGGGGCGTCCACCAGTCGCGCATCGCACCGCGCGCATCGAACTTCCGTCCCTCGTCGTCGAAGAGGTGAATCAGCTCGTGTCCGGCCACCGCGCCGAGGGCCCCGTACTTCAGCGCCGTATCCGCGCTTGGAGCGAAGAACGGTCGTTGAAGAATTCCAGCGGTGAAGGCGATCTCATTGAGCACCTTGGTGGAGTAGCCGTCGAGCTGCTGCGGCAGAGAGTCCCACTCATCCCGGTCGGTGGGCGCGGCGAGCTTCGCGACCTGACGCCGCATCTCGAAGCCGCGGGCGCGCTGCGCATTTTCGTAGGCGAGTCCGCGTTCGATGATTAGCCCCGAGTAGTCCCGCCAGCGATCGGGGTGGCCGATTTTTACCGCGATCGCAGCCGCCTTGACCAGGGCTTCGTCGCGGGTAGCGTCGCTCATCCAGGTTGCGGACGCGATGTCTTGCTGTAACGCCTCGCGGACCGATTCGATGATCGAGCGCACCCGGGTGCGAGATTCCGCAGGGAAGTGCTCCTTCACGAAAAGTTGGCCAACCGCTTCTCCCAGCTGTTCGTTCACCAGCCTTGCGCAGCGCTTCCATCGAGGCGCAATCTGGCGGACCCCGCGCGCGGTGCTTTGAAAGAAATCGAAATCGGCGGCGGCGAACGAAGCCGGCAGCACCTGGGTGAATTGCCGAACCAAGTGCCATCGAAGTAAGGCGCGCCAGCTGCTGGGATCTTCTTTGGCGCTCAGCGCCTGCACCGCTTCGAGAAATTGCTGCGAGGTGACGTTGACCCGCCTCACCGGCGAAGGAACCGCCAGCAGATCGAAATAGCGGCGCCAATCGATTCGTGGGGCACGCTGGCGCAGATCTTCGGGCGTCAACGGGTGGTACAGCGCCAGTCTGCTGCGCCGGGTGAGCACGTCGGGAGCGGCGCGCGCCAGGGAGGTCTCCATGGCGATCACTCGGTCCGCATCTGCCTGCGCTTGCTCCTCGGATTCCCCCAGGAGCATGAACACCCTCCGCAAGTGGGAGCCATAAGCCGCCCGCAATGAACGGGTGTGTTCGTCGTCCCGCAAGTAGTCATCTCGATCGCGGAGTCCCATTCCGCCGACGTCCAGTTGCAGCATCATCTCGTCCGGAGAACGAACGTCCGGATCCGCATACACCGTGAACGGCGCGTTCACGCCCTGTCCCCCAAAGCGGGCGAAAATTACAGTCCAGTCCCCGGCGTGGACTGCTGTTTCGATCGCAGCGAAATCCGCGGCGAGGACGGACAGTCCACGCCGGTCGATGGTCTCCTGATCGAGACACGAGGCGTAGGCGTCGCCTACTTTCTGCTCCAGCGCGGACGGGGCGCCACCCTGGGCGGCTGCTCGTTCGAGAATCGCCTGGGTCCAGGCCTCGTTGCGGTCGACCATCTCGTCGTAGCGGCTGACGCGCGGCTTGTCGGGGGGAATCGGGTGGCTCGCAAGCCAAGAGGCGCAAGCGTAGGCGTAGAAGTCGCGACATCGGATCCGAAGAACGATCGACTCCCGACAGCTCGAACCCGAGTGGATTCGCGCTGGGCGAGCTCGGAACGACCGGTGGCTTCCGGCTGGCCATCGAACACGAGAGTACGAGGACCACTGCCGACAGTGGCAGGCAGCGTTGAATGAGCATCCACCCAGGGTGCGCTGAGGGTCCGCGCTCGTATTGTATCTGGTTAAGGTCGCGCAGCGTTTTCGGCCAATGCCTTCCGATAGAGCCCCGGCGGGATCTGATGCTGTCTCTCGAACGCGTGGGTGAAGTGACTCTGGTCGAAAAAGCCACAGTCGACGGCAATGGCGCCGATGCTCGTAGCGGATCTCAGCAACTCGGTCGCTTGAAATAGCCGAATTGCTTGCGAGTACACCGACAACGTTTGGCCGAAGTAGTGACGAAATGCGTGTGACAGATATGCCGGATGAACACCGGCGAAGGCCGCCAGCTGATTGAGCCTAATGGGTTCGGCCCAGTGTTCCACGACGTATTCGCGCAGGCCATCCAGCCAGGCAGGAGGTGGCGGCCTCCGACAGCCGCGGATGCTCGCCAGAAGCCACCGCACCGCCATGCGCAATGCAAAGGTGCGATCGCTTTGACGTCGGAAAGCCCGGACCACCGACGTAACGGCGCGCATAGTCTCTGGGCATTGCACGGCGATGCCTTCGACTCCTGTTAAGTCGCCCGCAGATCGATGATCCGGCGGTATTTCCAACAGGAGAGACCGAGCACCTCGCCCGCCGTACTGGTTCGCATGAGCTCGTCTCGATCCACGAACCAGTACGTCCAGGGCCCTCGGCGAGCGGATGTTGAGCCGATCACGCTCCGTGAAGGCGCCTTCCAGGAGGATACAAATTTTCAACGCATCATGTTCGTGCGGCGAGATGCACAGCGTTGGCCGGTGCGTCACTTCCGTGAGACGACAGCCGTCGATGTGCACGTCCTCGAGGGGCAAGCCGTGCGTTGCGGAGAGCTGAATCACGGCGCCACGCTACCGCCTTCCCCTTGGCTGTCATATGGCAATTCGCGGCGGGGCCTGCGACAACCCCCTGGCACATTGACTGGATGTACGACGGAACAGCGGTGACAACATTGTACCGCTAGTGTATACGGCTAGTATTACCCCTACCCAACGCACGAGGCCTTCATGAAATCAGTAGTGGCACTTTTCTGCTCTATCCTTCTCGCTTTGTTGGCTGGTTGTGCCACCTCGTCGAATCAGGTTCAGCCGAGCGGCAAGCAGGGTGCTATCGCGCAAAACGGGCCGGCCAAACCCTATGACCCTGACGAAATCATTTGCTTTACGGAGCGCGTCGTTGGAAGCAACATCCCCGAAAAGATCTGTCGGACCCGAGGGTCGTTGGATTCCAACCGGGACGCGACCCAACTCATGATGGAGACGATGAACAACAAGGGCGCTCTGAGGGGGAACTGAGCATCGGTACCGACGTCGGATATTGAAGCGCAGAGCCAGTAGAGCAGCCGCAGCCATCCAGGTGGTCGAAAAGCGCGCGGGGTCCTGACGGCGAGGCGATCCTACTCAGCTCGCGAGTGCCGTGCCGCGCACCACGCTCGCTGGGGAGAGAGCGTTTATCACCACCTGACCGCGAGAGCGGGGGATGAACTGCTGACCACGGGTCAGAAAATAGTCCTGGAAATCCCCCTCGCAGGTGATCCAGAGAATGCCAGTGAGGCAAGTCAACCGGACCAGGGGCTCGCCACTGGCCCAAAAGCTGATGGTCTCCCCCCGAGCAAGAGTCTGGATCTCCGGATTGGCCGGGAACCTGAGCTTGGTTCGCCCGGCACGAGAAGACCTAAAAAAAGACGCAATGACCCTGTGCATGTGACAACTGTGTTCATGGTGAGAGCAGAGGACCAGTTTGAATTGCTCATCTTGGAGTCAAGCAAAACCCATTGACATTGATCATTGGGCCGGCACTAGCATCCAATGCTGACTCGCGCTCGCGCCGTCGTGATATTGAATGATTCTCGCTCCCGCGTCGGTCGAGGCATCCACCACATCAGCGAGCAGGGTGCTGTTGCTGTTGAGCAGCTGAACGGTTCCGTCTCCTAGGTCCAGCAGGCTCCACCGCTGGTTCAAGGCATCGTGGTCGTGGAACTGCACGATGTTCGCCCCGTCATCGGGCGAGGCATTCGATACGTCGAGGATCAGCCCGCTGTTGCGATTCACCAGATTGTAAACGCCACCGCCAAGTCCCACGATCAGCCACTGCTGGTTCCAGCCGCCGTTGTCCGGCCATTGAATCAGCTGTGCGCCGTCGGAGAGAGAGGCGCCGGAGACGTCCAGCAGCAACCCACTGTTGACGTTGACGAGCTTGTAATAGCTCGTGGCATCAAAGCCGGTCGGGCCGGTGTACGTGACTCCCGAGAACACGTACGTGGTGACCGATGCCGCCTTGGCGGGAGAAGCGAAGACCCCGTCAACGACGTGCGCCGGCGGCAGTTGTGCCAAGTCCTCGTTGGCTGAGGTCCGGTAGGCTGTGACGAGACAATCGACCCCATCGAACATCGATAGGTCGTAGGTGACAGCGAGGTCGGACGGGCCGCTGTTGGTCGTAACAAGGATCAGTGTGCCGGAAGCTGAATCGTAGGCGGCCAGCGAGTTGGGATCGGTGATGGCGATGAAGCGGTATCCAGGGCGGATGAACCGAGTGTAATTGGCCATCACGAAATATTTCTTGTTGAGCGTGTAGTCGGTGTGAGTTCCGTCGGGCAGCGAATTTTTCACAAGGCCCCAGCCGCCACCGTCCACCGCTTGCCAATACACCCAGAAACTCGGTCGCAGATGCTTCATGTCGCTGGCGATGCGTTGCGACGTCATCAGTCCGGTTGCGTCCGCGTCGCCGTACTCGGACATCCACAGCGCTTTCCCGCGAGAGTTGGCTTCATTGGCCAGCTGGGTGCGCTGACTGCCTCCGTAGCTGTGGGTGTTGATCTGCGACACCATCGACCCGGTCGCCGCGCTGTAGAAGCGAAACGAGCCCAGCGTGAGGTCGATGGTGTTTTCATCCGGAGCGCTCACAGTGGTGCTCAGCCCCTTGCTAGCGAGCGACGCGCCGAGGCGCTGGATAAGTGACGACTGGCTGTCTCTATCGAAGTGACAGCCCTCCTGCCTGCCACCGAAACGCCACCAACGGCTCACCGGCTCATTGAGCGCCTCGACGGTTTGGAAGGAGATCCCCCATTGGTCTCGAAAATGAAGGACAACTTCCGAGAGGTAATCGGCGAATGCGTCGTAGTAGGTGGAATTGAGATTGTCGCCGCCACCGACCGCGCCGGTGACGCTGCCGCTGTTGGTCATCCAGTAGGGAGGCGAATTGGAAAACGCTTCTACGGTATCCACGCCAGATGCGATCGCGGCGTCCAGTACCCAGCGCTGGTTGGCATCAGCGCTCCAATCCCAGACGTCTGGCGAAGGCTTGAAGCCGGGGATCGCCGCTCGGTATTCCATGAAGTGATAAATTGGATTTTCACCGCCGCCGATGTTGTATCGAACGACGTTGAAGCCCAGGCCTTCGACGGGATCGAAGACCCTGCGGATGTATTCGCTGCGCATCGGCTCCGGGAAGCCGCCCACAACGTTTCCCCACCAAGCCAAGGACGTGCCCCAGCC
>Ga0126369_10000558_pt1 | contig 24502 bp, 24 predicted proteins | sample PanSoiMetaPlot_1_FD_109646 | JGI IMG/M metagenome (GOLD analysis project Ga0126369, IMG submission 109646) | Tropical forest soil microbial communities from Panama - MetaG Plot_1 | ecosystem: Environmental > Terrestrial > Soil > Tropical forest > Bulk soil | place: Panama | collected 2016-02-17
GATGCAAAGGAATTTGCCCGCGCGATCATCGACGCATTGAGCCTCGACGATGCCGCGTACCGCACGATGGCCGCACGCGCACGCCACTTCGCCGAGTACATGTTTGCTCCGCATAGCGCTGCGCGCGCAACCCACGCCGTTTATAGCGCGCTGCTGCAGCGCGACCTTTAGCAAGACAGGAAGAACGCGCGACCTATATCCGCAGCGCGGCCCGGTGGATCACATCGCCGCGTTGGCGGCGAATGAGCCGCATGCCTGGAGCAGGGATGATCGTGGCCCCAGGGCCGGTTCGGTCACGAAGTGATGGAAAGCCGTTGACTTATGCACGGATTGTCCCGATCTTTCTTAGGCCTGAAGCAGCAGGACTGTTGCAACGACACGAGGAGAGCAGAGCCATTCGTCGCCCAACGAGACCCGCGCAACCCGCCCCAAAGGACGGCCCGCGCATCAACGAGGAGATCCGAGTTCGTGAAGTCCAATTGATCGATCACAGCGGCCACAACCTTGGTCCTGTTGAAATCCAGATCGCCTTGGACAAGGCCCAGGAGGTCGGACTAGACCTCGTCGAGATTGCCCCTAATTCGTCTCCGCCCGTCTGCAAAATTCTCGATTACGGCAAATACAAATACCAGGCGCAGAAGAAGGCGGCAGAAGCCCGCAAGAAGCAGAAGATAGTCGAGGTCAAGGAGATCAAGCTTCGGCCGATGATCGACGACCACGATTACGACGTGAAGATGCGCTCGATGCAGCGCTTTTTTGAAGATGGCGATAAGGTGAAAGTGACGCTGCGCTTCCGCGGGCGCGAGATGGCGCACCAGGAGCTTGGCTACCAGCTCCTCAATCGCGTCAAGGATGACACCTCCAAAGTCGCTAAGGTGGAGCAGGAACCACGCTTCGAAGGTCGCCAAGTGGTGATGGTGCTGGCGCCGAGGTGATGGGGAGCGAGGCCCGCTGTGGGCGGCATCCTGCGCGTGCGCGACCAAAAAGGGCCTCGATCGCTCACGTTCCATATTTGAAGGCGCCGCTAGCTCCAACGGTCGAGCGCGGCTTGGCCCATTAATCGGCGTTTGGGTTGTATTTCGCGGTGGCCTCTGCCATAACGCCGCCCTTCCGTCGCCCGGCCGAAAGGGCTGCCGTGGCGACGGTGAATCAGCACGCTCACAAGAGCATAAAGCGGTCGGCTGCGCCGTTTTGCCTGCCGCCGCAAAGGAGAGCCAAATGCCCAAGCTTAAGACCAAATCGGGCGCCAAAAAGCGCTTCAAAGTGACGACAAGCGGGATGGTCCTTTACCAGCAATCCCGCAAGCGTCACGGCATGATCAAACGGACCAACAAGCAGATCCGCCAACTGCGCGGGACCGCGGTGCTGTTCAAGACCGACGGCGACAAGATCAAAAAATACTATTTGCCCAACGGTTGATGACCCGCTGGCCGCCGCGGCGGTCAGCCAAGCCTGCAGAGGTAAAAGGAGTTAGCCATGGCACGCGTCAAACGCGGTGTCACCGCGCACGCCAAGCACAAAAAAGTATTGAAGGCCGCCAAGGGTTATTACGGACGGCGCAAGAATACCATTCGCATCGCAAAGCAAGCGGTAGAGAAAGCCAACCAATACGCCTATCGAGACCGCAAGCGTCGCAAGCGCACCTTCCGCGCGCTCTGGATCCAGCGGCTCAACGCGGCAGTGCGGCCCTTCGGGCTCACCTACAGCCGCTTCATCGGCGGTCTCGGCAAGGCGGGTTTATTGGTGGACCGCAAGGTATTGTCCGATCTTGCGATCAGAGAGCCCGCGGCGTTTGCTGCAATTGTCGAGAAGGCCAAAGCCGCAATCGCAGTGTGATGAAAGGGCGAAGGATTGAGAGTTACTCATCCTTCGAACGCGACGATGATCGATCCTGGTTATGTGCAATGCATGGCGCGCTATAACCGTTGGCAAAACGAGAACCTCTATGCCGCCGCCGACGCGCTATCCGAGGCCGAACGCCGACGTGAGCGGGGAGCATTCTTCGGCTCGATCCACGCGACGCTGAGCCACCTGCTTTGGGCGGATTGCGCCTGGATGAGCCGTCTTGCCGGCACGCCATTCCCCGGTGGCAGCATCCCCGAATCCGTATCGCTTTATGACGATTGGGGCGAGTTGAAGCGTGAGCGTAAAGCCTTCGATGCAGTTGTCATTGATTGGGCCGACCGGCTCGATTCTGGATGGCTGGAAGGCGACCTCGCGTATTACTCCGGTGCGATCAAGTCCCACCTACGCAAGCCGAAATGGGTCCTGGTCACGCACATGTTCAATCATCAGACACATCATCGCGGCCAGGTCCATTGCATGTTGACTCAAGCGGGCGGTAAGCCCGGAGATACCGACCTGCCGTTCATGCAGATGTGACGGAGCGGGCGAATTCCCTGCGGGACGTACCATGCATGATCTCAAGGCCGAGCTTCTGCGCGGGTTGTGGTACGTCGCGGCCATGGGCGCCGACGTGCCGCGCGGTCGCCTCGTGCATAAGACGCTGCTCGGCGAGCCGCTGATCATTGGTCGGCGCCGCGATGGACAGGTCTTTGCTCTGCGTGACATTTGCCCCCATCGCGGCGTCCCCTTGCACTACGGCCAATTCGACGGTGACACCATTGCCTGCTGCTACCACGGCTGGCGCTTCGACGTGAGCGGCATCTGTGTCGAGATCCCCTCACTGCGGGAGGGCCAAATGATGGATCTCGGCAAAATTCGCTGCGGATCCTATGCGTGCGTCGAACGGCAAGGTTTGGTGTGGGTGTATTTCCCGCCGGATGATAAAGGCGTTGCGCGCGTGCCGGAGCCGCCGCGCATGCCGATCTTTCCCGACGATGCTGCGCCGCTGGCGGCCATCATGCTGCCATTTCCCTGCTCGACCGACCACGCCGCTTTCGGTCTCATGGATCCGACGCATGCCGGGTTTGTGCATACGTCGTGGTGGTTCAAGCATCAGCCGAGAAAGCTGCGCCCCAAAGAAAAGCAGTTCGAGCCAATCGATCTCGGCTGGCGAATGGTGCGCCATCAGCTGCCGCCGCAGAATCTGGTGTACAAGCTACTCGGGCGACGCGTCGAAACTGAGATTTCCTACAAGCTTCCGGGGCTGCGCATCGAGGAGGTGCATGGAGACCGCCACGCCGTCGTGGGCCTTACAGCGATTACGCCAATCACCAACGAGTCTACCGAGGTGCATCAGATATTCTGGGCCTCCCCGGGCTGGATGGCGCCGCTCGCGCCGCTCTTGAAGCCATTCATGCACACCTTTCTCGACCAGGATCGCCAAGTGGTGGTGAAGCAGCGCGAAGGCCTCGTGCATAAGCCGCGCTTGATGCTCATCAACGATGCCGATACGCAAGCGCGCTGGTGGATGCGCGTCAAAGATGAATGGATTGCCGCGCAGGAAGAAGGGCGCACATTCGTCAATCCGCTCGAGCCCAAGACACTACGCTGGCGCAGTTGAGGAGATCGATGACCGACCTGCGTGCGCTCGAGACGGAACTTCTCGCCGCCGTCGCAAGCGCGAATGACGAGCCGGCGCTCGAAACCGTACGGGTTGCGGCGCTGGGCCGCAACGGCTCGATATCCGCGCTGCTGAAAACGCTGGGCACGATGTCGCCGGAAGCGCGCAAGGAGCAAGGGGCCCTCATCAACGGTCTCAAGGACCGCGTCACCGTTGCGATCGCTACACGCAGGGAGGCCCTGAAACAATCGGCCCTCGATCAGCGGCTCAACACCGAGAGCCTAGACGTTACATTGCCGGTGCCCGAACCGCCGACGGAGGTCGGGCGCATCCATCCTATTACTCAAGTCGTCGATGAGCTGACCGCGATCTTCGCCGACATGGGTTTTGCGATCGCCGAAGGACCGGACATCGAGACAGACGATTACAATTTCACCAAACTCAACTTCCCGGAAGGTCATCCAGCACGGGAGATGCAAGACACATTCTTTTTCAAACCGAAGCCCGATGGGTCGCAGCTTCTCCTGCGCACGCACACTTCGCCGGTGCAGATCAGGACGATGCTGGCACAGAAGCCGCCGATCCGCGTCATCATTCCTGGCCGCACCTACCGCAGCGACAGCGATCAGACCCACACACCCATGTTCCACCAGGTCGAGGGTCTCGTCATCGATACGAGTTCGCACCTCGGGCATTTGAAATGGATCCTGCAGGAATTCTGCAAAGCATTCTTCGAGGTCGATCAGGTCAAGATGCGCTTCCGTCCGTCGTTTTTTCCGTTCACCGAGCCCTCGCTCGAGGTCGACATTCAGTGCCGACGCGACAAGGGAGAGGTCAGATTCGGCGAGGGCGACGACTGGATGGAGATTCTGGGCTGCGGCATGGTGCATCCGAACGTGCTGCGTAATTGCGGGCTTGATCCCGACGAATATCAGGGCTTCGCTTGGGGTCTCGGCATCGACCGCATCGCCATGCTCAAATACGGCATGCCGGATTTGCGCCCGTTCTTCGAGGCTGACGTGCGGTGGCTCTCACATTATGGTTTTCGACCGCTCGATTTCCCGACTCTCGCGGGAGGATTAGGCAGCTGATCGCGCCGCTGAAAGTCCTCGCCATGCGCCAATCGCCGGATCGATTGCCGTTCGGGGGAAAGAATAGTCCCGGGTCCGCGGAATGATGAAATTCACGCTTGCTTGGCTGAAGGAGCACCTCGATACCGAGGCGTCACTTGCAGCGGTTGTCGACAAGCTCACCATGATCGGGCTCGAAGTGGAGAGCGTCGCCGACCGGGGCAAGATGCTTGCGCCATTCACCATCGCGCGCGTGATCTCGGCCGAGCAGCATCCGAACGCGGACCGCCTGCGCGTTTGCATGGTCGATACCGGCGCGGGTGAGCCGGTGCAGGTCGTGTGTGGCGCGCCCAACGCGCGCGCAGGCATGAAAGGCGTCTTCGTGCCGCCCGGCGCCTTCATCCCGGGCAAAAACATCACACTGGGCATCGGCAACATCCGCGGCGTCGAGAGCCGCGGGATGCTGGTCTCGGAGTTCGAATTGCAAATCTCCGACGACCACGAAGGCATTATCGAGCTTCCCGCGGATGCGCCGGTCGGGGCGAACTACGCGCAGTGGGCTGGCCTCGACGATCCGATGATCGAGATCAATCTCACCCCCAATCGCGGCGACTGCACCGGCGTCAGCGGCATCGCGCGTGATCTCGCCGCCGCCGAGATAGGCAAGTTGCGGGACAGAAGCATTAGGGCGGTGAAGGGGGAGTTCCCCTGCCCTGTGAAGGTGGCGCTCGATTTCGGCACGACGCCTTCGCTTTGTCCCGCTTTTGCGCTGCGGCTCGTGCGCGGCGTGAGCAACGGCCCGTCTCCGGCATGGCTGCAGCGCCGACTGATCTCGATCGGGCTGCGCCCGATCAATGCGCTGGTCGATATTACGAATTTCGTGACTTACGATCGCGGCCGGCCCCTGCACGTGTTCGATGCCGCAAAAGTGCACGGCAATCTCAGGGTGCGGCGCGCGCGCGATGGCGAAAGCTTGGTTGCGCTCGATGGCAAGCAATATTCGCTCGATCCTACAATCTGCGTCATCGCCGACGAGAAGGGGGTGGAGTCGCTCGCCGGCATCATGGGCGGAGAGTCCACAGGCTGTTCGGAGACGACCAAAGACGTACTGATCGAGTCCGCACTGTGGGAGCCCGTGAACATAGCGCAGACCGGCCGCAAGCTCGGCATCCAATCGGACGCCCGCTACCGGTTCGAGCGCGGAGTCGATCCTGCTTTCATGGTGCCGGGTCTCGAGCTTGCGACCAGCATGGTGCTCGAGCTCTGCGGCGGCAGCGCGTCGGAGGTGACGGTCGCGGGTACGCCGGATACGCCCGAGCGCATCATCGATCTTCCTATCGAGGAACTGCCGCGACTGACTGGCCTTCATGCTGACCCACGCGAGATCGAGCGCGTGCTGGGCCGCCTCGGATTCTCCGTCACTGCCGGCGGCAAGTGTCTAAAAGTCGCCGTGCCGCCATGGCGGGGAGATGTCGAGGGCAAGGCCGACCTAGTGGAGGAGATCGTGCGTATTGTCGGCGTCGATCGCATTCCTCCGACGCCCTTTGATCGAGGTGAGGCTCCGCGCAAGCCGGTGCTCACGCCCATTCAGCTGCGCACCCGCAAAGCCAAGCGCGCGCTCGCCGCGCGCGGCATGCTCGAGGCCGTGGCCTGGTCGTTTATTGCGAAGGAGCAAGCGCAGCTGTTCGGCGGCGGACAGCCCGAACTCGCGCTCGCCAATCCAATCGCTTCGGATCTTTCTGATATGCGACCGAGCCTGATCCCGGGGCTTGTTGCTGCTGCACAAAAGAATGCGGACCGCGGCTTTTCCAACATATCGCTGTTCGAGGTGGGACAGGTTTTCCGCGGCCATCGCCCGCAGGATCAGTTCACCGCCGCTAGCGGCCTTCGCCGTGGACGCGCCAAAGCGACCGGCATCGGACGCCATTGGTCCGTCTCCGACGGCGAAGTCGATGTGTTCGATGCCAAAGCCGACGCGCTAGCGGTGCTGGCCGCCGCCGGCGCCCCCGCGCAGGCGCTGCAGGTGGTGCCGGGAGGCCCGCCGTGGTTCCATCCCGGACGATCGGGCAGCATCCAAATCGGCCCGCAGAACGTGCTCGGACATTTCGGAGAATTGCATCCCCGCGCGCTCGAAATCCTGGATGCCGAGGGCGCGCTGGTCGCATTCGAGGTGATCTTGGAAAAAATCCCGGAGCCGAAGGCGAGGGCAACGCGAGCGCGGCCAGTTCTGCAGCTTTCGCCCTTCCAACCAGTGGAGCGCGATTTCGCCTTCGTCGTCGATCGCGCGGTGAACGCGGGCGATATCCTACGAGCTGCGCAGAGCGCTGATCGCAAGCTCATCACCAATGTCACGGTATTCGACGTCTACGAGGGCGCCGGCATTGAGCCGGGAAAAAAGTCGATCGCCATCACCGTGACATTGCAGCCGCGGGACAAAACGATGACTGACGCGGAAATCGAGGCAGTCGCTGCCAAAATAGTAGCCGAGGTCGGCAAACGGACGGACGGCGTGCTGCGAGTCTGATCGCACTCAGCTGCGTTTGCTGGGCCCGCCGAGCAGCTTCACCACCGCGTCCCCGGCACGCTCGCCCGAGTCCCAGGCTCCGTTGACGGTGCCCCAAAGCGTTTCATGAGTCGCTTCCCCAGCCAAGAAGATACGGTCGCGGAGCGGCTCGGCCAATACCTTGCGTGCGGATTGCGCGCCAGGCGCGGCCGCAGAGGTGGCGCCGAGCACCCACGGCTCGTTGTTCCAACGCGTCGCGTGGCGACGCTTGATGATACTTTTCACGTCCGTGCCGTAAAGACTGCCGAGCCAATTGATAGCAAAATCGATCATCGCCGCCTCGCCCTTGGCGGAGAGATCGCGCCCGAAATTCCCCCCAACATCGACTACGCAAATGGTGGAACCCGCAGTATTGGCCAAGATTGCCGCCGTCTGCTTGCTCTCACTCTTCTCGAATACTAGCTCATCTGAACGCAACCCCAGCGGATTGCCGATCAATTCGAGCGCCACGTGATCGCGGCTGCCCAGCTTGAGCTTGGTGGCGGCCTCCACATGCCGTTTCGGAAGCTCAGGCTCCAATCTGAGCTTTCCGCTGGTGAGAACATTCGTCGAAACGGTGAGGATGACCGCGCCGGTCCTAAACTGGCCTTTCGGCGTATCGACCTCGATGCGCGCGCGACTCCACCATTCGATGGTTTTTACCGGCGTTGCCGAAAGGATCGGGAGAGAAACTGCTAGCTTCGCCAGCAGCGCGCCATAACCCTGGCGGCAGAACGCATTGTTGTCGCGCTCGCCAGAGCGGGAGAGATCGGCGGTTGAGACGTCCGAAAGCTCCTTGCTGCAGCCGTACGGTCCCAGCACGAATTCGACAGTCGGGCGCCAATCGCCGAGCTCCTTGGGCAGCGCCTGGGCACAGGCGATGTCGCTCTTGCGGGCGGCATCCGCAATTGCCGTGTTGGCGCGCACGAGGCTCGCGAGAAAATCCTCCATCTCGCCTTCGCGGGCGTAGCGCCGTCCAATGCGCATCCGCTGCCCAGGTGGTGCCGCATAAATATCGAGCCCCGACTGCCTCCCAAGCTTCGCCAGAGGATTGATATCGGCTGCGTAGACCCAGCGCGCGCCGCGATCGTAGGGGATGCCAAAAGTCTTGGTGTCGGTGATGCAGCGTCCGCCAATTTCGTCGGCCGCCTCGAGCACGACGAAGCGCTTGCCCGCCGCCGCAAGCCGCCGCCCCGCCGCGATGCCCGCGGCGCCGGCGCCTACGACCACGGCATCGACCCAGCCGGAGCGCGGTACGTCGGGGGCTCCGAATACGGGCCCGGCGGCAAGCGCCGCGCCCGAGGAGGCAAGAAACGATCGGCGGCTTAAAATTCTCATGGGTGCGTCTGGGTGTTACGTCTTGCAAAATCTATCATGGAAGGCGTGCTGCGTACGCGTGAAATCTTCTTCATCATTCGCGTCCTTGTGCTCTCTCGACGGCTATTCTCGTTCAGGAGAGGATTCCGATGACCAACGCGGTTCCGGCGGCCACACCAGCCCGGCGCAGCCGAAAGAAAGGATGCAGGCGATGATCGATGCGGCCGCCAAAGCGCTTGCCCAAATGTTCTCGCCCCCATTCCGGTGGGTGCTGTTGAAATCCGCAGGCCTTGCGCTCGCAGTGATCGTGCTTCTCGCCATTGCGCTTCATCGGCTGCTGGTCTGGGCTGCAAGTTCGGGCACGCATTGGGCCGAGGATATGTTCGGTATCAGCGCGCCCGCACCGATCTCAATCCTGATTTGGGTTGCCTCTGTTGCGGCCGGCCTCGGGATCATCGTGGGATCCGTGTTCTTGATGCCGGCGGTCACTGCGCTGGTCGGTAGCTTCTTTGTCGACGACATCGCGCTCGAGGTGGAACGCGCTCATTATCCGGCCGAAGTGGGCATACCGCTGCCGCTGATCCGCGCCCTGGTCCAAGGCATGAAAACGGCTTTGCTCACGGTCGTGGTCTATCTGATTGCCGTACCATTTCTGCTTTTCGCAGGCGCGGGCGTCGTCATTTTTTTTCTGGCCAGCGCCTATCTCCTCGGCCGCGAATATTTCGAGCTGGCCGCGATGCGTCATCAACCAATCGCGGAGGCCAAACGACTGCGCCAAACCCACCACAGCACGGTATTTCTCGCCGGCATCTTGATTGCCGCCTTCGTGTCGATCCCGATTGTCAATCTCGCCACGCCACTATTCGCTATGGCTCTGATGGTACACGTCCATCACCGCATCCGGACCATCGAGGAGGGACAGTAAGCAAAGAAGCTTGAATGAACCTGCGGGGCTTGCGTTCTTTATACAGGCCCTTCTCGGCTCAGGTGTTCTCGTCAATCCGGCAGCTTCGTCACGGCAACCCGCACTGTACCGTCGGCCTCCGCAACGATGCGCAGCGTCTTCGCGTCGAATTCGATGCCGACGAGACGCAGACCGGTGACAGCGGCGTCCACGCGAACGCCGTCAGTGCTTTTACGAAAATCGGTGATGGCTGCATCGATGCTGTTGCGAGCATTGGCCGCGAGCGGCACCAGATCGACCACAGCGTTCTGCGCCAACGTCTGTTCCAAATAAGGCACCGCCGCCCGCGCGGCAGTACCCAGCAACCCGAAAGCTGCCTCGGATTCAACATCAAGAGCGATATCGGTTAGGCGCAGGACCTGATGGGCGGAATCGAGCACCGGGCGGCCCCATACGTGAACAGTTGCTTCGGCGCCGAGGCCAAACCAGCTCTTGTTCTCATTTGCTTTCACGCGCAGCGAGAGCAGCAAGCGGTCACCAGAGGCCGCCAAGTTGACGCTGCGGATAGTCGCGGTAAACGCGCTGCTCTTATCGTCCGGGAAGCTCTTTCCCTTGAGTTGCGTCTCCAGCAGCCGATTGACGTCGGTAAACGGAATGTCGATGGGCACTGCGATATTGACGCGGCCCTGCTCGATCTGCGGCACGAGCTCCAGCTGAGCCGGGAACGGGCAATCAGGCTTGGTCTCGCTGGGCACGATCCGCGTCTGCGCCTCCACGCCGATCGTCAGCATGAGCGCGGCGGTGTCGATGTGCGGCTGTGCGGCGAAGGCTCGCGTGGGGCGAACTTCCAGCCACAGACTGGGCATGCCGGCGGCCACAGCACCGAGCGAGATCGAGCGGCACATCTTGGCCCATTCGCGCCGTGCCGCGAGTTCAAGGAAGGGATCGTCGCGCAGGCGCGCCTGTAACGCAGTCACCTGTTCGTTGATCGCGCGATCGAGAAACGGCTTAAGCTCGTTCGATACGCTCAACCGCACGCCCATAACAGCCAAAGAGGCGTCCTCGAGCGCGACCTGAGCTGCGAGATTGGGCTCGATTCGCCAGGACGGCAAAATCGACGGATGCGACGTCAGCCTGGCGTCGCCGCGGATGTCGGCACGTTGATCGAGCGCTTTTCCCTGCAGGTTCTGAAGCCCCTGTCCAAGACGGCCACCAAGTAGATCTCCGATCGTACCAGCGAGATTGCCCGCTTCGCCGGAAATTTGCCCCCTCGCACGCAAGATTCCAGAAAGCGTGGTGGAGACGACCAGCGCATCTCCCCGGCCGGTGACTGAGAGCGGGCCGCGTGCGACCGTCCAATCGAGCTCGGCATTGGACAGCAATTGCGGGAGGGGGTTATCGCGCTTGCCCGCAAGATTGCGCGGCGCAGCGCCCTCGAGTGCAGTAAGGATCGCCGAGAGCGAGATCGCCGCGGGCGTCACGATCACCGACTGCCGGGTGACCGGCTTCAACGGCGGGATATCGACCAGGGCCGGCCGTCGGTCCTTCGGGCCGGGCCATAGCGAGTCGAAGGCCCAGAGCGCAGCGCCGAATGAGACGATGACGATCAGGAGACCGATAGCAATCTTGCCCCACGGCAGAGGCATGCGGCCGACTTCCTCCGAATCGAGGTCACCTTCCAGTTTCGGCACCGATCGTGGTGCCAGCAAGGCGGCGGCACAACAGTGGTCAGTGCTCCGATGAGCGATGATGAACCACTGTTTTCGCTGGCCATTTACACAGGTCAGCGATCAGGCACTTCTCGCAGAGAGGGCGACGCGCCAGGCACACGTAGCGGCCGTGCAAAATCAGCCAGTGATGAGCATGGCGTTTGTATTCTGCCGGTACCAGGCGATCGAGCTTGGTTTCGACCTCAAGCGGCGTCTTCCCGGTTGCCATGCCGGTCCGATTGCCGACACGGAAGATATGCGTGTCGACGGCGATAGTCGCCTCACCAAATGCAACGTTGAGCACGACATTTGCCGTCTTGCGGCCGACGCCGGGCAGAGCCTCCAGCGCCTCGCGCGCGCGCGGAACCTGACCGCCGTGCTCTTGCACGATTTTCCTGGACAGTGCGACGAGATTCTTTGCTTTGGTGCGGTAGAGGCCGATCGTCTTGATCAGCCCCTGCACACGCTGCTCGCCGAGTGCGGCCATTTTTTCCGGCGTGTCCGCCACGGCAAATAAAGCAGGCGTCGCCTTGTTGACCCCAGCATCGGTCGCCTGCGCGGAGAGCACGACAGCGACGAGTAGCGTGAACGGGTTGATGTGCTCGAGTTCCCCCTTGGGCTCCGGGCGAGTCGCCTTGAAGCGACGGAACGCTTCCGCGAACTCGGCGGTTGTCCACTGCGGCAGCGCTCCGGCAGCCGCAGTGTGGTCGGCTGCTGAGCGTGCGGCTGGGCTTTTGAGCTCAGCCACCGTGCGTGCGCGCGTCCGCCGAAGAGTCTGCGCCGCTCGCCGCGCCGCCTTACGGGTTCTTCTGCGGGTCACCTTGCGAGGTGTCTTGCGAACCATGGTTCCGGTATACTGAGCCTCATGACACCCGACAACGATCCGACGCCAGAACCAGCGATCTTTTCGGCAGTGCTCACCCCACACCGTTCGCTCAGCCGCAAGGGCTTTTTGGCATTGATGCTGCTGGCGGGCGGAATAAGCCTAATGACCGGGACGAGTTTTCTCCTCGCGGGCGCTTGGCCGGTGTTCGGTTTCTGCGGCCTCGACGTTCTGCTGCTCTACTGGGCGCTCCAGGTCAGCTATCGCCGCGCCAAAGCTTACGAGCAGGTCACTGTCACCTCCTCCGAACTGACCGTGCGTCAGGTGAACCACCGCGGCCGTATGAATGAATGGACGCTCAATCCGCTGTGGGTTCGGCTCGATCGCGTCGTGCACGCCGAGTTCGGGATCGAGCGGTTGTTCCTCGTCTCGCGCGGGCAGCGGCTCGCCATTGCCGGCTTTCTCGGCCCGCAGGAGAAGGAAAGCTTCGCGCTCGCGTTATCCGCAGCGCTCGGCGAAGCCAAGCGAGGGCCGACCCGCACGGTATTTGATTAGGCATTTCAGAAATCGGGTGGGCCAAAGCCTCGCCGGCGGCTTAGATAGGCGGCAAACGATGGAAGCGAGCATGCTGTCTCCCGATTCGGTTTGCGATCCTGAATCGCTCAGCCGCACCGCCGCCGACTACGCAGTCGTGCGCCGCGCCATCGCGTTCGTCGCCGAGCGCTGGCGCGCCCAGCCGGAGATCGATGCAATCGCGGCGGCGGCAGGAGTAAGCGCCAACGAACTGCATCATCTGTTCCGCCGCTGGGCCGCAATTACACCCAAAGCTTTCCTGCAGGCGCTTACCCTCGAGCACGCACGCCGACTGTTGCGAGATTCAGCCAGCGTGCTCGACGCCACATTCGAGGTCGGCCTGTCGGGCCCGGGCCGGCTGCACGACCTCTTCGTTACGCACGAGGCAATGTCACCCGGCGAATGGAAATCGGGCGGCGACGGACTCACCATGTCCTATGGCTTTCATCCGTCCCCGTTCGGTACCGCGCTGATTATGTTGACCAGTCGAGGACTTGCGGGCGTTGCATTCGCCGATCCTGGCGAGGAACAGGACGCGCTGAGTGATATGAAGCGCCGCTGGCCGAAGGCGAACACAATCGAAGACTTCGCGCGCACCGCGCCATTCGCGCGCCGTATCTTCGATACGGACTTGTGGCGAGCCGAGCGGCCGTTACGCGTGGTGCTCATCGGCACCGATTTCGAGGTACGGGTGTGGGAAGCCTTGCTCGCAATTCCCATGGGCCGCGCGACGACGTACTCAGACATCGCGATCAAGATCGGCGCGACAAAAGCCGCGCGGGCCGTGGGCGCTGCAGTCGGCAAGAACCCGCTCTCGTTCGTGGTGCCCTGCCATCGCGTACTGAGCAAGCACGGCGAGCTCACAGGTTATCATTGGGGCCTCACGCGCAAACGCGCGATGCTCGGCTGGGAGGCGGGACGAGTGGCGAGTTGATTTTCACGGGGAAGCGCGATGAGAATTCTGATCGCCGGGGCAACCGGTGTGATTGGCCGGCCCCTGGTTCGTCGCCTGAGAGCGAGCCAGCATGAGGTATTCGCACTTGCGCGATCGCCCGATTCCGCACCCGCGTTGAAGGAGATTGGCGCGGAGGCGGTCATTGCCGACGCACTGGATGCCGCCGCGGTGAAGGCCGCCGTCGGACGGGTCCGACCCGACGCTGTGATCAACGAATTGACCCACTACACGCCCGCCGAAATGAAGGCAGCGGCGGAACGCGATCGCAAACTCCGAGTGGAAGGCAACACTAACCTGCTTGAGGCGCTTCGCAATGCGGGCGTCCGTCGCTACCTGCTGCAAAGCTCCGGATTCTGGTATACGCCGGGCGCGGGCCTGGCAAACGAATCCGTCGCGTTCATCTCCAAGCGCGTCCCCGGGAGTCGAGGCCAGCGCCGGCACCTACCTGCAATTGGAAGCGCGCGCATCGGCGACGCCAGGAATCGAGTTTGTCGCGCTACGTTACGGATTCTTCTATGGCCCCGGCACCTGGTACACACGCGAGGGCGATATTGGTGATCAGGTGCGGCAACAGCAGCTTCCGATTATCGGTGAGGGCCAGGGCGTCTACAGCTTCGTGCATATCGACGATGCGGCCGAGGCGACTGCTGCCGCGCTGGAGTGCCCGCCGGGAGCATACAACATCGTCGACGGAAACCCGTCGCCTCAGTACTTGTGGCTGACGGCGTTCGCGCGTGCTGCAGGAGCACCTGCGCCACCTCGCGTCGGTGAGGAAGAGGCGCTTAGGGCGTCAGGCCCGGACGCGGTCTACTACGCGACGAGGCTTAGGGGCGCTTCGAACGAGAAAGCCAGGCGCGAGCTTGAGTTCCGTCCGCGCCCCCTCGAGTGGATTTAGGTCCAAGAGTGGGGCGCTTTTGGAGTGAAGCGGACATCAACTTCGGCTGGTCGCCCCAGCGGATTTATGGGGAGGACGCAGCTGTCTCTTTCAAGACATTCGCAGATCATCACCTCTGGCGGGCGGAGACCTTTCGGCTCGAAAATCCTCCGATCTTCATAGGGCAAGCTGCATGACCATCGCCAATTCAGGCTGGTCTGGCGACACCGGCCAAGGCGCGTCATGTGGCCCAGGCGCCATCTGCCTGCATAAGCCGTTTCATAAGCCAAGAGCTTGCCTCAACGCGATGGCGTTTCACGTCTTCTTTCTCACGTTGATCATCGTAAACGTCGTTCGAACGCTGCGACATCCAATGTGGCGCGATGAAATGGGAACGTTCCAAATTGCCATGTCCAGTGCCTCTTTGTGGGAGTTGCTTCCGAAGCTGCATTACACCACGCACCCTGCACTATGGTACTCGCTCGTTTGGCTCCCGACTCGCTTCACGAGCGACATAAAGCGGGGGCGCCTGACACCGCGGTTCGTAACCGGTGCGGCGATCTACCTCGGCCTCCTGGCGTTCTCGGTCAAGACAGCAGCGCCGGCGCCGGATTTTGGACCATGGGCTACGGACGTTCGGTTCGATGCGGCCAGATTCGGCTCGGCGCTCCTGTTTCCAGTGGGGCCTTTGCTCCGATCAACCCCGCGTGGCTCGCAGACGCGGTATCCTTCGTGGCTCATGCGGGGGCCGCGCCAGTCCCGCACTTTTGGAATCCCAATCCATTCCAGGACTTCATTGCGGCTAGCCAAGCCGACGTACAACATCCCGTCAGGTTAACGCTCGCGCTGATCGCGCCGCTTGCGCTGTGCTGGATGGTCATCCGAGCACCGCTCCCTGCCTTTGGATTTGCGATCTTCTATGTTGGAGTTCTGTTGTTCTCGAATATTTGGAATTTCGGATCGCGGGACGCTCAAGTCTCGACGGTCGCCGGGTACCTCGGACGACATATGTATTTCTTGGAATGCGAGTGTCCCGGCACGTACGTCGTCTATAATTCGCAAAAGCAGTGGTTGCTCTCCCCTCCGGAACGCGCACGACGGCTGCTACGTGCCATGGACTCGCCCGAGCGATCAGACGCGATTGTTATTCTCAACGTCCCATTCAGACAGGAAGAGACAAGCTTAGTCACACCGACGCTTTCGATCCTGTTCCTAAAGGAATTTGTCGGTGCCGAGACAGATGAGAGCTATTGGATATATCAGGTGAAGAAAAAGAGCTCTTGAGCTGTATGTCGGCGACCCTCTGTCTTCCAGTCCGGGGCTTCTTAGTCGCAGACCTTGGCGCTGGGCTTGTCATTTTTGTTGCCCCGCAGCACTTGGACGTTTTTGGAGTGAAGCGGATCTCAACTTCGGCCGGTCGGTCCACCGGATTTGTGGGGACACTACCTATCGCAACACCTGCGCGACGTTGACCTTCGGCGTGGCTACGTGCGCAAAATCACCCCTGCGGTAAGCGGCTAGCGTGGCCGCGTTCTGCCGATCCATGAAGTCGGCGAGCTTGGTGTAGGTGACGCACTGTACTTCCGGCAGGCCGCAGACCGCGCGCGCAAACGATTTGAGCGCCTCGTTGTAGGCGCCCCCTCCGTAATTCATAAAATGGTGCCCGATGTGAAGCGGCGCGCGGTTTCCGGCATAGTTGCGTTTGAAGTACTGAAGATACGTTTGTAGCGTTTGCTCGCGCGTCATGCCGTAACGGCGTGGATCATACGTGGCGCGCGACTGGGCCACGAAGAAGTTGTAATCCATCGACAACGTACCCCGGCCGGAGCCTTGGATCCTCAACATAGCCAAGTTGAATCGCCACAGCCCATCGATCTTTTCCGGCCAGGCGTCGGCCTGGCCGACGCCGCTGGTGTCATAGCGGAAGCCGTGCGCCTTGAGCGTGCTGTATAGCGCTGTGTCTTTGGCGAGATAGGGCGCGCGGAAGCCGATCACATCCGTAATGGGAAACGCGAATTTCGCGCCGGGAAGCCCATTGTTCGGCCCCACGTTTTTCAAGATTTGCCCAAACGCGCGAAATTCCTTGTCCCAATCGCTGGCCGACCACGACCTACCATTGAAGTGACCGACGGCATGCGAGGCAATTCGTGTCCGCTACGGTAAAGGGCGTTCACGTAGTCGACGCGTTTGCGAATCTGCTCGGGCGTGCCGCCGAAGTTGATGCGGGAATAGCCACACCGCTGGTGTGGACCTTCATAGATGTTCCTGCTGGTGTCGGCGATGAAATTGCTGGCGCTGACAAAGAAGGTAAAGTGAATGCGCTCGCCATCCTTGTTCAACTCGGCTGCAAAAATCGGTGAGCTCCTGCCAGCGCTCCAGCTCGGTACAATTATCGAAAGCCGTAACGATGAATTGCAAGCCGGTGTGACGCGAAAAGCACGATCTGCGTCCACGCGCGCGCAGGCGAGCGACCGTGCTGGTTGACGATGAGGCTGCAATCTCACACAAACAGCTGAGCTGCGATCATTGCCGGCTGCCGCGATTTCACCAGCGCTGGCGCGGCACAGAGGATATGGGAACATGCAGAAGCGTCGTCCGGTCATGCTGGTCGTGCTTGACGGCTGGGGTTGGCGCGACGAGGTCGCCGACAACGCTATTCGCCAAGCGCGCACCCCCAGCTTCGACCATCTGTGGGCAACCTGCCCGCACGCCTTGTTGCGAACTTCGGGCAAGGATGTCGGCCTCCCGGAGGGGCAGATGGGCAATTCCGAGGTCGGGCATCTCAACATTGGCGCCGGCCGTCTCGTGATGCAGGACTTGCCCCGCATTGACGCGGCGATCGCCAATGGCGACATCGAAAGAGCGCCCGCACTCAACAACCTGGTCGAGAGCTTGCGGCGGACCGGTGGCACCTGCCACTTGATGGGTTTGGTGTCACCCGGGGGCGTACATTCGCATCAGGAGCACGCCGCTGCGCTCGCCAGCATCCTCACCGAAGCCGCCGTGCCAGCGGTCGTACATGCTTTCACCGACGGTCGCGACACGCCGCCACGCTCCGCCGGGGCGGACATTGCGCGGCTGGTCGCCGCGCTGCCCCGATCCGTTCCGATCGCAACCGTCAGCGGCCGGTACTACGCCATGGATCGCGACCGACGATGGGAGCGCGTTGCAAAGGCCTATCACGCGATGGTGGAGGCCGAGGGGCCGCGCTTCGCAAGCGCAGGGGCGATCATTTCCGACGCCTATGCCCGCGACATCAGCGATGAATTCATCATACCGGCAGTCGTCGCCGATTATGGCGGCATGCGAGACGGTGACGGCGTCCTCTGCTTCAACTTCCGGGCCGACCGCGTGCGCGAGATTCTCGCCGCCCTGCTCGATCCGGCCTTCGATGGCTTTGCCCGCCGGCGCAACGTTCGCATCGCCGCTGCCGCCGGGATGACGCAATACAGCGAACAGTTGGACGCCTTCATGGGGACGATTTTCCCGCCGCAGGGTCTTGCGAATGTCCTTGGCCAAGTGGTCGCCGACGCGGGCCGCACCCAGCTGCGAATGGCCGAGACGGAAAAGTATCCGCACGTGACGTATTTTCTCAACGGCGGCGAGGAGCAGCCTTATCGGGGTGAGGACCGCATCATGGTTCCTTCGCCCAAGGTCGCGACCTACGATCTCAAGCCCGAAATGTCGGCACCGGAATTGACGGAAAGAGCGGTGGAAGCAATCGGCTCCGGTCGATACGATCTGATTGTATTGAATTACGCCAATCCCGACATGGTCGGACACACCGGCAGCTTGCCCGCTGCAATCAAAGCGGTCGAGGCGGTCGACGCAGGCTTGGGCCGCATCGCTGAGGCGATCACAAGAGCGGGCGGCGCTTTACTGGTCACGGCGGACCACGGCAATTGCGAAATGATGCGCGACCCTGACACCGGCGGCCCGCACACGGCTCACACCACCAATCCCGTACCGGCCCTTTTGCTGAGCGGGGACAAGAGCTCCTTGGGAGCGGGGCGGCTCGCGGATATCGCGCCCACCTTGCTCGAGCTGATGGGCTTGCGCCCGCCCCTTGAGATGAGCGGTCGATCGCTTCTGCGCGCAGTGCCCGCAAGCGCTTAAACGTCGCCGAGCCCAAGCACGTCGGCCATCGAATAAAGCCCGGGTCTGCGGCCGCGCGCCCACAATGCCGCGCGCAATGCGCCACGCGCGAAAATCATCCGGTCCTCCGCCCTGTGCGAGAGCTCGATCCGCTCGGCTGGGGCAGCGAAGATCACGGTGTGATCACCCACTACCGAGCCGCCGCGTAGCGATGCGAATCCGATGTCCCCCGCACACCGTGCGCCCGTGACGCCATCCCGGCCACGCACGGAATGTTGGGCGAGGTCGATGCCGCGGCCCGCCGCTGCCGCGCGGCCAAGCATCAGCGCGGTGCCTGACGGCGCATCGATTTTTTTGTTGTGGTGCATTTCCAGGATCTCGACATCGAAATCCTCATCCAGCGTCTTCGCCACGCGCTGAACCAGGGCCGCCAGCAGATTGACGCCCATGCTCATATTGCCGGACTTCACGATCACGGCTCGCTTTGCCGCCTCAGTAATCAGCGCTTCGTTTTCGCCCGTGAGCCCGGTAGTGCCGATAACGTGGACGCAGCCCTGGCGCGCCGCATGCTCCGCGAAGGTAACTGTCGCAGCGGGGACGGTGAAATCGAGAAGCCCATCGGCTTGGGCCAGCAGCGGCTCGACGTCCGTCGCAACCGCAACGCCGTTCCTGCCTAGTCCAGCGAGTTCGCCCGCGTCACGGCCGATCACCGCCGAGGAAGCGGCTTCCACGGCGCCCGCAAGGATTACGCCATCGGTTGCCGCAATCGCGTGGATCAGCGTGCGCCCCATGCGGCCGCCCGCGCCAGCCACGATCAGCCGCATGTCGGACATGGAGCTATCTCCGAGAAAAAACGCTACCGGTATAGAGACACAAATCCGAAGGAAAGTAACGAACCTGCCCGCACCTGAAGCGGTGGGCCGGCTCACGGATAAATCTACGACGCTTGGGCCTCACATCCTTCGATAATGACGAGATCGAACTCGGATTTGCCTTTACGCAACGCGGCTGCGGCTTGATAGTCGGCGGAACGATAGCAATCGAGCGCCAGAGGATAGCTGGGAAACTCAAGCACCACTGTGCGCGCGCGAACCTTGCCTTCCACCACTTCTTGGGCGCCGCCGCGCACGAGGAAGCGCGCGCCAAAGTTTCCCAACGGCACCATGTCGGCGGCCATGTACGCCTTGTAGCCCTCGGGATCGCTGACGTCGGCATGCACGATCCAGTAGCCTTTGCGCATCGCGGCCGCCGGCGGCGTCTTGGGCGGGTGGGGCTGCTCGCCGTCATAACCCTCGACGATCACGAAATCGCAAGTCGAATGCGCAAGCCGTAACGGTTTTGCACCCTGGTATTCCGCAGAACGATAGCAGGCGAGCGCGGTCGCATAGTCGCGAAACTCACGTAGTACGTTGCGGGAGCGCCCTTTACCCTCGACCACCTCCTGCGTTCCGCCCCGCACCAGCGCACGGCCACTATACTTGTCGTGCGCCGCAGGCGTTGCAGCCATATAGGCCTTGTAGCCTTCCGGATTGCTCACATCGATGTGCGGAATCCGATAGCCCTTTGGCATCTCAAGCTCCCATCAGGACGTCGCAGCGCTGATTTCGGCAATAATTGCATCGGCGGCCGCCTTCGGATCGAGCGCTGCGATGATCGGCCGACCGACGACGAGATGATCCGCGCCGGCGGCGATTGCGGCGGCCGGCGTCATGATGCGCTTCTGATCGCCGGCCGCGGCGCCCGCCGGCCGGATGCCTGGGGTGACCAGAATCATGCTGGCGCCGAGGTCAGAGCGCAGCATCGCCGCCTCTTCGCCAGAGCACACCAGCCCGTCTATCCCCACGTCCCGCGCCTGCGCCGCGCGCTCGCCGACGAGCTCTGACACCGTGAAATCATAGCCGGCCGCGGCGAGATCGGCGTCGCCATAGGAGGTAAGGACGGTGACCGCGAGAAGGCGCAGAGTCGACCCTTTGCGTGCGTCGACTGCCGCATGCATGGTTTGAGGATAGGCGTGCACCGAGAGAAACGATGCGCCGAGCCGCGCAACGCCTTCGACGCCTCGGGCGACGGTATTACCGATGTCGTGCAGCTTGAGATCGAGGAAGATGCGCTTGCCGGCGCCGGCCAGCACGCGTGCGAAGTCGATCCCGCCCGCAAAAGCAAGTTGATAACCGATCTTGTAGAACGAGACAGTTTCGCCGAGCCGTGCGACCAATGCCTCCGCCTCGGCGATCGAAGACACGTCGAGGGCCACGATCAACCGCTCGCGCGGGTCAAGCTTCACGGCCGATCTCCTTCAGCGTTCGGCGTCATGCCAGAAGCTTCGCCGTGTCGACGAGCTTGCGTATGACAAGCTTGAGCTGACCGGCGGCGCGCGCATCCTTGAGGCCGTCCCTCTCGTCGAAAGCCTGCTCGGCATTCGGCACGGTCACCTGCTCGGCGATGACCAGCGCCCGACAGCCCACCGCCAAAACCTGGCGCAGCGCCAGCAGCGAATGCGTCGCGCCGGAACGCCCCGGCGAGGCACCGCCCAGCGCGAAGACGCGGTTTTGATACGCGGCGAGTGGTGGCTCGCCGGCCTCGCGCACGGCCGAAATCCAATCGATCGTATTCTTGATCAAGGGCGTGATCGAGGCGTTGTATTCCGGACTGGCGATGAATACGCCTTGGTGCGCCGACATGAGCTGCTTGAGCTTGACGGCATTAGGCGGCGGCCCGGCCGTCTCGGCGCTGTCGGCATCATAGATCGGCAGCGGATAATCAAAGAGCGAAATGCAGGTGACGTCGGCGTCGGCCAGCATCAGTTCCTTGGTCGCGAGCGCGGCGAGCCGCACGTTGTAGGACTTCGCCCGCAGGGAGCCAGGAATGACCAGGATTTTCGGGGCCGCCATGACAGACGCACGAGAGTTGACACGGCATCATACGCACAACTTTCATTGTCTGTCGTCTATCGTCAGTTCCTCCGATAAACCCACACCCGTGCCGGCGGAATATTCATCCACACCCGTTCTGATGCTTCCACGCTCACGCGATCGAGCCGCTTGGGAATTGGGGCAACCGCGTTGTAGGTGAACTGAACGAAGGGAGCGCCCGGCGACATGAGGGCGAAAGCTTCGAACAGAAGCCGCAGGCGTATTCGTAAGGGCTTGGTGAAGAGCGGCAATCCCGAGACCACCCCGACGGCCGGTTGCTTCAAGACGTCGCGCAGCAGTGGCTTGAGAGCATAGGCATCGCCCTGCACAATCATGGCGGCCGGGTAGCGCGCGCGCAACAGCCGGCAGAAGGTCGGATCGAATTCGACAAGCACGAGCCGCGACGAATCGATCCCTTGCCCGAGCAGCGCCTCGGTCACCGGGCCGGTGCCGGGACCAAGCTCGACGATCGGACCCGGCCGGCTTGCATCTATATAGGCCGCCATGGTGCGCGCGAGCGCCCGGCCCGAGGGCGTCACCGCGCCGGTGGTCAGCGGCTTCTCAATCCAGGATCGGATGAAGCGCACCTCGTCGTCGAGGCGAATTCCGTTCTTTTGCTCGAAGCGGCGAATGCGCGTTTCCATCTTCTTCTTTTGCGTGTCGAGCTTCTGCTCGAATTTTTTCTTGTGACTCTCGAACTGCCGCTCGATTTTTCTTTCGAGCGCGCCCTTTCTCTGCTCGAACAGCTGAATCTGCCGCCCGATCCTCCGCTCCAGGGCGCCCTTTCTCAATTCGAAAAGGCGCTTCTGTTTTTCGAGCTTCTGCTCGAGGAGTTGCAGGGAGGGGAGCGGCATATGGAGTTGACACTACGGAATAACAACCAATTTGCAATCAAACCGGTAAAGGGCAGGCGTGGTCAAGCGGCATCTGCCTCAAGCCGCACCGGAACGACTCAAGAACTCCTTGACCCTGCCGAAGAATCCCGCCGTCTCCGGCTGCGTCTCCTGAGATGATAAGCGCTCGAATTCGGTCAGCAATTCGCGCTGTCGCTTGCTGAGCTTTTGCGGCGTCTCGACCAGCACCTGAATGTACATGTCGCCAAATTGCTTGGAACGCAGCGCCGGCATCCCCTTGCCTTGGAGACGAAAGCGTCGCCCCGATTGGCTGCCTTCCGGCACTTTTACCCGGCTGCGGTTGCCATCGATGGTCGGCACCTCGATCTCGCCACCCAGCGCGGCAAGCACCATTGAGATCGGCACCCGACAATGCAGATCTGCGCCCTCACGCTGGAAGAATGCATGTGCGCTGATGGCGAGAAAAATATACAGGTCGCCGGCTGGTCCACCGCGCACGCCCGCCTCACCTTCGCCGGCAAGCCTGATACGGGTGCCGTCCTCGACCCCTGCGGGAATATTGATCGAAAGCGCCCGCTCGCGCGTCACTCGCCCAGAGCCGGAACAGGAGGGACATGGGTTGTCGATCACTTGACCGCGACCCTGGCAGGCCGGACAGGTCCGCTCCAGGGTAAAAAATCCCTGGGCATGACGGATGCGTCCCTGACCGCCGCAAGTCGGACAAGGTTTGGGTCGCGTGCCGGCCTTGGCACCCGACCCCGAGCACGCCTCGCAAGTCACCGAGGTCGGGATGCGCACCTGGGCATTCTTGCCGGAATAGGCTTCCTCGAGCGTGATCTCCATGTTGTAGCGCAGATCGGCACCGCGCTCGCGCCCGCCGCCGCGCCCACGTCGGCCGCCGCCCATGCCGAACAGGTCGTCGAAGATATCCGCGAAGGCGGACGCGACATCGCCAAAGCCGCCAGCGGCACCGGGACCGGCATGTTCAAACGCGGCGTGACCAAAGCGGTCATAAGCAGCGCGCTTGTCCGGATCCTTGAGGATTTCGTAGGCTTCGTTGATCTCTTTGAAGCGAACTTCAGAACTCTTATCGCCCGGATTGCGGTCGGGATGCCACTTCATCGCGAGCTTGCGAAAGGCGGCTTTCAGTTCAGTTTCGTGCGCCGTGCGCTCGACCCCCAGAACGTCGTAATAGCAGCGCTTCGCCATGCCTGCGTCCACCCCCGTCATTTCTGCCGTGGAACCATCGCCGAATCTTACCCGGTCAGTCATGGTGCTTCAAAAAATATGCACCCCGAGGGTTTCGGCCCCCGGGGTCCTAATTGCAATCGAAATGGCATGGCCGGCGCCTCGCCGACGTCAAGCCGACTTTTTGTTCTTCTTGTCGTCGTCGACCTCGGTGAACTCCGCATCGACGACATCCTCAGCCTTGCTGGAGCCATCCCCGCCCGGAGCGGCGCCGCCGGGCTCACCCGCCGCTGCAGCACCCTCCTGAGCCTGCTTGTACATAGCCTCGCCAAGCTTCATCGAGGCTTGTGCGAGCGCATTGGTCTTGGCGGTGATCGCCGCGGCATCGCTGCCCTTGAGCGCCTCCTTGAGATCAGCGATCGCGTTCTCGATCGCCCGCCGATCACCCTCGCCGACCTTGGAGCCGTGTTCGGTGAGCGCCCTCTCCGTCGAATGGACGAGAGCCTCGGCGTGGTTTTTGGCCTCGACCTCGGCTTTGCGCTTCTTGTCTTCCTCCGCGTGCGATTCGGCGTCCTTGACCATGCGCTGGATGTCGGCCTCGGACAGACCGCCCGACGCTTGGATGCGGATTTGCTGCTCCTTGCCCGTCCCCTTGTCCTTGGCGTGCACGTTGACGATGCCATTGGCATCGATGTCGAACGTCACCTCGACTTGCGGCACGCCGCGCGGCGCAGGCGGTATTCCGACAAGATCGAATTGGCCGAGCAGCTTGTTGTCGGACGCCATCTCGCGCTCGCCCTGGAAGACACGGATGGTCACCGCATTTTGGTTGTCCTCGGCGGTCGAGAACACCTGGCTCTTCTTGGTCGGGATGGTGGTATTGCGGTCGATGAGCCGCGTGAACACTCCACCAAGCGTCTCGATGCCGAGCGAGAGCGGCGTGACGTCGAGCAGGAGCACGTCCTTGACGTCGCCCTGCAGCACTCCGGCCTGGATCGCAGCGCCGACCGCCACGACCTCGTCGGGATTGACGCCTTTGTGCGGCTCCTTGCCGAATAACTGCTTAACGACCTCCTGCACCTTCGGCATGCGCGTCATGCCGCCGACCAGGACGACCTCGTTGATCTCCGCCGCGGATACACCGGCATCCTTGAGCGCCAGCCGGCATGGCTCGACCGTCTTCTGCACGAGATCATCCACCAGCGCCTCGAACTTGGCGC
>Ga0126369_10000559_pt1 | contig 24493 bp, 21 predicted proteins | sample PanSoiMetaPlot_1_FD_109646 | JGI IMG/M metagenome (GOLD analysis project Ga0126369, IMG submission 109646) | Tropical forest soil microbial communities from Panama - MetaG Plot_1 | ecosystem: Environmental > Terrestrial > Soil > Tropical forest > Bulk soil | place: Panama | collected 2016-02-17
CCATGCAGAACAGGCACGAGTTGAGCCGTGCCACCTGGTCGCGGATTACCACAGCGGTGCGCGACGGCAGCCTGAGCTTCTTGTCGAGCCTGGAGATCTTGCCGTAGAACGACAGGAACGCGCCCGGCATGCGCGCCGAGTGCACCGTGATCGGCGTGGGCACCTTGCCGAACGAGCGGCGGCAGAAGTAGTACACGATCTTGACGAGCAGGCCTCGCGGCCGGTCGACAGGTGGCAGGTACGGTCCCATGGCGCGGCCTCCTCAGCATCATGGATGCGGCATGGTCTCACTGACATGACACACGCGGCACTGCCGCTGTGACAGGGTCGAACGACCGACGCTGGCCGGGGCGGCCTCAGCGGCCTGGGCGCGCAGCCAGAAGAAGTTCGCCGGCGTTGTCGATTCCAGCGCGGCCCGCCCGTAGGAGAAGTGAGCCGGGCAGTCAGCTGGCGCCGCGCGGCGCCGCTGTCCGTCTCGCCGGAGGTGGGAAAGCGATGCCGCAGTCCCCGATATCGCCAGAGCGGGCCGCCGCCAGCGCGCGCTCGCGACGCGACGGTCCCGCCAGAGTGCCGGCCGGCCCCGGTGAACTGGCGGCAGCCTCGCGGCCAGGCTGGGCACTGGCCCTGACCTCGGTCTCCTTCTTTATGGTCGCGCTAGACGCGCTGGTCGTGATCACCGCGCTGCCCAAGATCCGCGCCGGTCTGGGCGGCAGCCTGGCGACAATGGAGTGGACGGTCAACGCCTACACGCTCACGTTCGCCGCTGGGATCATCGCCGCGGCCGCGATCGGCGACCGGCTGGGCAGGCGCCTCACCTTCGTGGCCGGCCTGCTGCTGTTCACCGCCGCCTCTGCGGCGTGCGCACTGGCGCCGACCACATCGGCGCTGATCGCCGCCCGCGCGGTCCAGGGCATCGGCGCGGCCTTTGTCACTCCGGTCAGCCTGACGATTCTGACCGGAGCCTTCCCGGCCCACCGGCGCGGCACCATCATGGGGATCTGGGGCGGCCTCGGCGGTCTGGCCATCGCCTGCGGCCCTCTGGTCGGCGGCGCCGTCGCCGGGGGCATGAACTGGCACTGGATCTTCTGGGTGAACGTGCCGATCGGGCTGGTCGCGGCCGCGCTGTCGCTGCTGCGGTTGCCGGAGAGCCACGGTCCGGACACCAGGCTGGACCTGCCGGGCGTCATACTCGCTGCGGCCGCCGCCACCGCGCTGGCCTGGGGTCTGGTGCGCGCCGCAGACGTGGGCTGGGGCAGCACGCAGGTGATCGTGACGCTGGCGGCGGGCGGCGTGCTTGTGCTCGGTTTCGCCGCCTGGGAGCGGCGCGCGAGGACGCCGATGCTGCCGCCCGCGCTGCTGCGCGTCCGGGCCTTCACGGCCGCGAACGCCGTCGGCTTCTGCTCGTTCGCGGCGATCACCTCGGCGGCGTTCCTGATGTCGCAGTACTTCCAGCTCGGGCAGGGCAACTCGCCGCTCGCCACGGGCCTGAGGTTCCTGCCCTGGACGGCGACGCCGACCCTGATCGCGCCGCTGGCGGGGGCATTCGCCGACAGGATCGGGACCAAGCCTTTGATGGCGGCGGGCCTGGCCCTGCAGGCGGGCGGGCTGGCCTACATCGCAGCGATCGCCACCATCACCACGGCGTACAGCCAGATCGTGGTGCCGCTGGTGGTGGCTGGCATCGGCATCTCGATGGTCATACCGGCAACTCCGACTGCGGCGCTGAGTGCGGTCGCCCGACAGGACATGGGCAAGGCATCAGGAGTGCTCAACACGCTGCAGCGGTTCGGCGGAGTGTTCGGCGTCGCCCTGGTCAGCGTGGTGTTCGCGGGCAGCGGCCAGCTCGTGAGCGCGGCCGGCGTCACGTCGGGCTTCCGGCCCGCGCTCGCCGTCTCGGCGGGGTTGTCGCTGCTGGGCGCGGCCTGCGCGCTGGCTGTGGGGCCTCGCGCTCGGCGGCAATCCCCGGCGGGAGCGGTGTCACAGGAGGCGCCAGTCCCCGCGACGATTGCGGGAGCGCAGCGCTAGCGCGCCCGCGCGGCGCGGCGCCTCCCGCTACACCACCGATGTGCCGTCGCTGTCATAACAGCAACAGCGACGGCACATCGGCACCAATGCCGCGGCGCTGCTGCCGCTTGTGGCTATGGGGTGCCCCTCGGTTCCCTGCCCGGCTGCCACGGGCCGCCGGTCATTGCCCGCCTGGCGTACTCGAGTACGGCGTCGATGACGGCGCTAGCCTGCTGGCGCGTCCTCGACGCCGCGACCTCGCGGGCGCCCTCGCCGATGAGCGAGGTCAGGATCGCCGCGTAGAGCCGGTCCAGCGGCGTGTCCGCCAGCCTGAGCAGCACGTCGTTCTGGCTGATCCACTCGTGGTTCCTGCGCCGCCGCATGAGCTCGAACCCGGGCGGCCCGTCCCCCGAGGCAAACAGCATGAACAGGTCCCGGCGTGCCCAGCTTCCCTCAAGGAATGCCCGGGCGCCGGCGCAGAACAGGGTGGTGGGATCGGTCTCGCCGTCCTTGCGGGCCCGCGCGACGGCCTCGCTGGCCGCTTGCTCATGGGCGAGTTGATGCTGCTGCCAGAGTGCGAGGAACAGCTCGTTCTTGCCGCCGAAGTGGTGATAGAGGCTGCCCACGCTGGAGCCAGCCCGTTCCACGATGTCGGCGATGCTCGCGTTGGCGAAGCCCTGCTCGGCGAAGACCTCGCGGGCCGCGTCAAGCAGCGTCCGCTGGGTGGTCTTGGTACGCCCCCACTGCCAGGTTCCGCTGCCAGGCTTGCTGGCCTGATCGGTGGCCATCGGCGCCCCCTTGCCCAGACCGCTTGACAGCTCAGGCCCGGTCACCAGAAGGTAATTCCAGAAGATGATTCTAGTAAATCGGTGGGGAGCATGGGGCGATTGGACGGGCGGGTCGCGATCGTGACCGGTGCGGGCCGTGGCATCGGCAGGTCGGTAGCGATTGCCCTGGCCGCCGATGGCGCATCAGTGGTCGTCAATGACCTCGGCGCGGCGCTCGACGGTTCCGGGAGCGACGCCGGGCCAGCCGCTGAGGTAGTCGGTGAGATCGCGGCCGCGGGCGGCAAGGCGATCGCCAACGGGGCGGATGTCTCCGACCATCGCGCGGCCGAGGACCTGGTCACCAGCGCGCTCGCCGAGTACGGCCGGCTCGACGTGCTGGTCAACGTCGCTGGCATCCTGCGAGACCGGATGGTCTTCAACATGACCGAGGCGGAGTGGGACGACGTGATCCGGGTCCACATGCGCGGCTCCTTCAACACCACGAAGTTCGCCGCCGCGCACTGGCGCTCGCTCGGCGATGAGGCGGCGCAGCACCGCATCATCAACTTCACCTCGGTCTCCGGCCTGCACGGGTCGCCAGGGCAGCCGAACTACGCGGCAGCGAAGATGGGCATCGTGGGCCTGACCTACTCGTGCGCGAACGCGCTGGCCAAATACGGTGTCACGGTCAACGTGATCTCACCGGGCGCGGCGACGCGGATGACAGCCTCAGTCCCGGCCGAGCGGCGCCGGGCCGGCTCGCCGGCCAACGCCTCAGCCGATCAGCGGTCGCCCGACAACGTGGCTCCGGTGGTGACGTACCTGGCCAGCGAGCGGTCTGGCTGGATCACCGGGCGGATCATCCATGTATCCGGTTACGAGGTCGCGCTGTACAACAACCCCGAGCCGCTGATCCGCTTGATCGGGACCGGTCCGTGGGATGCCGACGCTCTGGCCGCCCAGGTGGAGCGCTCCTTCGGCCCGCTCCTGGGCAGGTCGGGGTGAGTAGCACGGCAAAGCCCGAGCCGGTGCCGACGCCGGACACCGAGCCGTTCTGGGACGGCTGCGCTGCCGGTGAACTGCGCATCCAGCGCTGCCTGGACTGCGGCCGGCCCTACTTCTACCCCCGGCCGGTGTGTCCGGCATGCGGCTCGGTGCAAGTGGAATGGGTCACCGCGAGCGGTGAGGCGACCCTGCACAGCTACGTGATCAACCATAGGCCTGCGCCCGGATACGAGAACGATGCCCCGTACGCGATCGCCGTGGTTCAGCTGACGGAGGGACCGCGCATGATGACCAGCATCGTGGGCATCCCGAACACGCCAGACGACCTGGTGCTCGACATGCCGCTGCGGGTGCGTTTCGAGCCGCGCGGCGACGTCTTCCTGCCGGTGTTTGGCCCGGTCGCGGACCAATGAGCTGCCAGGGCGTCATTATCGCCGGGGCGGCCGAGACCGACCAGATCGGCAAGCTGCCCGGTCACTCCACGCTCATGCTGCATTGCGAAGCGGCGCTCAACGCCCTGGCCGACGTGGCCCTGACCGTCAAGGACATCGACGGCATAGCGACGGTCGGCATGCCGGGCCCGGTCCAGGTCGCACACTCGCTGGGAATCACGCCGCGCTGGATGGACGGAACGGCCATTGGCGGCACCTCGTTCCTGCTGCACGTGCGGCACGCGGCGGCCGCGATCAGGGCTGGTTACGCGGGCTGCGTTCTGATCACGCACGGGGAGTCGGGCCGGTCCCGGGTCGGCGGCACGCGCTGGCAGCAGGCGCCTTCCTCGCCGCAGGGCCAGTTCGAGGCGCCCTATGGCGTCTTCGGGCCGACCACCGCGTTCACCTTGCCCGCGCTGCGGTACATGAAGGATTACGGGCTTACTCACGACCAGCTGGCCTATGTCGCGGTGGCGCAGCGACGCTGGGCAGCCAAGAATCCCCGGGCGATGTTCCGCGACCCGATCACCGTCGATGACGTGCTTGCGTCCCGGATGGTCGCCTATCCCTTCCACCTGCTTGAGTGCTGCCTGGTCACCGACGGAGGCGGAGCGCTCGTGGTCACCTCGGCGGACCGCGCCGCGGAGTTCCCCAAGCCCCCGGTGCACGTGCTCGGCACCGGGGAGTCGGCCGACACGCCGCTGATCTCGCAGATGGCCGACCTCACCGAGTCGGCGGCGTTCCGCCGGGCCGGGCGGGACGCGTTCGCCGAGGCGGGCATCACCACCAGCGAGGTCGGCCATCTGATGATCTACGACGCATTCGCGCACCTGCCGATCTACGGGCTCGAGGCGCTCGGCTTCGTGAAGAAGGGGGAGGCGGGGCCGTTCATCTCGGACGGCCACACCGAGCCCGGCGGCTCGCTGCCGCTGAACACGAACGGTGGCGGCCTCTCGTACACCCACACCGGGATGTACGGGATGTTCGCCATCCAGGAGGCGGTGCGCCAGCTGCGCGGCGAGGCTGCAGCTCAGGTCGGCGGGCCCGACGGGGGAGCGGTGCCTGGCATCAGCGTGGTGCTCGGCGTCGGCGGCATGTTCGCCACGGCCGGTGCACTCGTGCTGGGCCGTCAGCCGCGCTAGTGCGTCGGCACGCCCCGGCAGCTAGTGACGGTTGCGCTCGGCGGTGCCCAGGCATCTTACGGCTCGGCGTCAGGGATCCGGGCGGCGAGCCCGAGCCTGGCCGCGAGCCTGGCCAGGTAGCCCGTGACCTGCTGCTCCGGCAGATCCGGCAGGCCAAAGACGACATCGGTGACGCCGAGCTCGCGCCAGCGCGCGAGCTGGTCCTGGTCGGGCCGGCCGGCCAGCACGTGAACCTCAGGATGGCCTTCCCTGGCCGCCTGACCCCAGGTGGCGCGCAACAACTGCAGCTTGGCGGCGAGGTCCGACTCACCCGGCGTCGTCAGCCAGCCGTCCGCCGACCTGGCGATCCATGTGAAGTTGCGCTGCGAACCGCCGGCCCCGAGGATGATCGGCACCCGCGGCCGCTGCGCGGGCTTCGGCCACGCCCATGCCTGGTCGAAACTAATGAATTCGCCCCGGTAGCTGGCCTCTTCCTGGGACCAGAGCGCCTGCATGGCCTCCAGGTACTCGCGCAGGACCGTGCGCCGCCGCCCGGGAGGTACGCCATGGTCGGTGAGCTCATCGGTATTCCAGCCGAACCCCACGCCAAGAGTGACTCGTCCGCCGGACAAGTGATCGAGCGAGGCGATGGTCTTGGCGAGCGCGATCGGATCGTGCTCGGCCGGTAGCGCGACCGCGGTCACGAGCCGGATGACCGAGGTCACCGCGCAGGCCATGCTCAAGCTGACCCAGGGGTCCAGGGTGCGCAGGTACCTGTCGTCCGGCAGCTCAGAGCCACCGGTACGCGGGTGCGGCGCCTGCCGCCGCACCGGGATGTGGGTATGTTCCGGCACGTAGAACGAGTCGAACCCGGCGCCCTCCGCGGCCCGGGCCGCCCGGGCCGGTGCGATGCCCCGGTCGCTGGTGAACAGCACCACGCCATGCCGCACGCTCGCTCCTCCCGCTGCCTTGCGCACCATCACCGACTATTTTCAGCAGTATCTGCTGAGGATCATCCATGATCATGAAGGGTGTCGGATGGCTAACTCGAGGGTGGCGATAATCGGGGCCCGGGTCATGCCCGTCGAGGGCGAGCCCATCGACGTTGGCACCGTCCTGGTCGTGGACGGGAAGATCACGGCTGTGGGGCCCGCGGCCGCGGTGGCCGTGCCCGACGGGACGCGCGTGGTCGACGCGACCGGCTCCTGGGTGCTGCCGGGCTTCATCGAGGCGCACGGGCACGTCGGCGTCAGCGAGGAAGCGCAGGGGTGGGCCGGCCAGGACACCAACGAGCTAACCGATCCGGTCACCGCGCAGGTGCGCGCGATCGACGCCATCAACCCGGCTGACCTCGGCTTTCGCGACGCGATCAGCGGCGGGGTGCTCGCCGTCAACGTGAACCCCGGGTCGGGGAACCCGATCGGCGGTCAGACGGTCGCGCTCAAGTGCTGGGGCCGGACGGTGGACCAGATGGCGCTTCGGGTGCCGTCGGGCATGAAGTCGGCGCTGGGCGAGAACCCGAAGCGCGTCTACGGCGAGCAGAAGAAGACCCCGTCCACCCGGCTCGGTACCGCCGCGGTGATCCGCGGGGCGCTCGTGGACGCCGCCAACTACCTGGCCCGGATCGAGGCGGAGCAGGCCAAGCCGGAAGGCGAGCGCAAGCCCGTCGACCGGGATCTGAAGCTGGAGGCACTCGGGCTGGTGCTGCGCGGCCAGATCCCGTGGCGCCAGCATTGCCACCGCGCGGACGACATCGCCACCGCGCTGCGCATAGCGGACGAGTTCGGCTACGACCTGGTGATCGACCATGGCACCGAGGCGCACCTGCTCGCCGATGTCCTCGCGGCGCGCGGTACGCCGGTTGTGATCGGGCCGTTGTTCACCAGCCGGTCCAAGGTAGAGCTGCGGAACCGGTCGCTGGCCAACCCCGGCCTGCTGGTGCAGGCCGGGGTGACGATCGCGATCACCACCGACCACCCGGTCGTGCCGATCCATTTCCTGGTCCACCAGGCGTCGCTCGCCGTCAAGCATGGCCTGGATCCGGCCGCGGCGTTGCGGGCGCTGACCATCAACCCAGCACGCATCGCGGGAATCGCCGACCGGCTCGGTTCCATCGAGCCGGGCAAGGACGCCGACCTGGTGATCTGGTCTGACGATCCGCTGGATGTACGCAGCAGGGTGGTGCGCGCATTCATCGACGGCGCCGAGGTCTACACGCACGAGCCGGACGCCGAACCGCTGTTCGTCGAGCCGTGATCGCTGGGCGACCGGTCTCGATCGACCGCTCCGGCCAGCAAGGCCGAATGGCGACCACATTGGCGGGGGCTACCTTCGGCCGGCTTTTGACCTCGTATGGGCCAGCCGATTCCGGGACAAGGCCGCGCGAATGGCTAGGAACTGCCGAGTTACGGCCTGACACACGGCAGATATCTATTTGGTAATGCGGCTGACAAAGGAACTTCACACGGGCACGATGAGCCGCAGCGGCTTCCGCCATCGCAGGCGGAGATGAACGCCGCCGTCGACGTCCGGCGGGTGAGTCTGCTATGCGGGTTCACCCGCCGGCAGCCATATCGGCTCGGCCGCGTACACGGCCATCAGCAGCGACGGGCTCACGCGGAGGCAGCGATCTCCATGACGCGTGCACTGATCACCGTGACGGGGGAGCCAGGCGGGGGGGTAGCCCGATCCGCCAGGGCCGCTTCGGCGGACTCCAGCGAGTCGAAGAATTCGACCGCCAGGCCCTGCGCATGATCGGGTGTCCGCATCCAGTATCCGCTCGCGAATCCGGGCGAGGCCTTCGCCTGCGGGACGACGACATTGTTCAGGATCGCCGTGGCTTCCTCGCCCCGGGACGAGTCGAGCTCGACGATGGCGACTATCGCATGCATGGCAAACCCCCCACTTCGTGAAATGGCCCGGCCCACCCGGGCTAGCCGTGGCTACGTTACCGGCAGGGCCCGAACGGCCGTCGGGGTGGCTCGCGAAGTCGACGCCGAACATCGCAGTCAGCCGCTCCGCCGCCAATTGCGCCTCCGCGAGCGCGCTGGGTAAGTTCATGGCGACGACTCGGGGGGCCGAGAGAGGTGGCCAGGGGTGCGGTGGCGGACGCCCGGGCGTGTGCGCAGCACGAATAGGCCTGCCCTGGGGGCGGGCGGTTCCCCGGCGGCTCGGTCGCGCGCGGCCCAATGGGCGCCGTTGCCGCCGCTGCTTCCGCCCAGATTCTTCGACGCGTGCCTTGCGCTTGGTGCTGCCTTCGTCGGCGTGGCCGGCGAGTACGGCAACATGCGCCACGACCCGCACGTCCTGACCGCCTCAGCGATTCTCGCCGTGATGGGCCTGGCGCTGGCTGGCCGGCGGCTGCTGCCTGGCACTGTCCTAGCCGTGGTCGCGGTCGGCGTCGTCATTATGTCAGTCTTGCGATTCTCGCTCGAAGCAGGGTTCGTGACCGTGCTCGTCGCGTGCTACAGCGCGGCGGTGTACGGGACCCGCAGGCTGGCGGCCGCGCTGGTCGCCGCCGGAATCGCAATCTTCGCCGGGACAGCAGTCGCCAGTGCCTTCGGGGGACGCCTGCCCGGGGGAGCCCACCCGCCCTTGACCACGCTCCTGGCGGCAGCGGGCGCCTGGCTCGTCGGATTCGTCATCCGCAGGCAGCTCGACCTGCGTGCCGCGCAAGTCAAGCTGGCTAATGAAGCGGCCGAACTGACCGCGGAGCGACAGCGCGAGGAAGCACACCGGGCCCGCCTTGCCGAGCGACTGCGGATCGCACGCGAACTCCACGATGTCGTCGCGCATCACATCAGCGTCGCCGTCATTCAGGCCCAGGGCGCACAGCGGATCGCCGAGCACGACCCGGCGCGGGCCGTCGCGGCAATGGCGGAGGTGGAGCGGACGGGCCGTTCCGCTCTTGATGAGATGCGCAGGCTGCTGGGGCTGCTGCGATCGGGCGAGCCGGATGCCGCCGAGGCTGCGGCGGAGCTGACTGCCGCGGAAGTTGCCGCGTCGGCCCGAGCCGGGCCAGATGTCGCCTGGAATCATCCGGCCGAATCCTGGAGCGAGCCAGATGCCACGAGCGCCACGTGGCTTGCCCATCCCGTGCCGCCCGGCCTGGGTGACATCGAGGCGCTGGCCGAGCGCATGCGCTCGGCCGGCCTTGACGTGGCGGTCAGGACCAATGGTGAGCCGTGCACCGTGCCCGCCGACGTCGGCCTGGCCGGCTACCGCATCGTGCAGGAAGCACTCACCAATGCGCTCAAGCACGCCGGTCCCGCCCACGTCGCGGTGTGGCTCGACTTCACCGGCGGCCTCACCATCCAGGTTGCCGACGACGGCCGTGGCGCGGCCGCTGCCCTCGATGGTGCTCGGGTGCCCGGCGCGGGAACGGGACTGACCAGCATGGCTGAACGGGCCAGGGCGGTCGGCGGCACGCTGATCGCGGGCCCGCGGCCAGGCGGCGGGTTCCGGGTGCACGCGTCTATTCCGGTCGTGCCGGAGGCGCGCGAAGCTGGCGGCGTGCCGGAGGCGCGCGAAGCTGGAACCGCGCGATGATTCGGGTCCTGCTCGCCGACGACCAACAGCTGGTGCGGGCGGGCATCAGGCTGATCCTCGACTCCGAGCGCGACATCGAGGTCGTGGGGGAGGCCGGCGACGGAGCGGACGCGGTGCGACAGGCGGCGCGGCTGCGGCCGGACGTGGTGCTCATGGACATTCAGATGCCGATCATGGACGGGGTCAGGGCAACCGAGCGGATCTGCGCCCAGGGCAGCGCGCGGGTCTTGGTGCTGACCACCTTTCACGTGGACGAGAACGTGGTCGGAGCGCTGCGAGCGGGCGCTAGCGGGTTCCTGCTGAAGGATGCCCGGGCGGACGCGCTGACCGACGCGATCCGGGTGGTGCACTCTGGCGAGGCGATCGTGGCGCCCGCGGTCACCCGGCGGCTGCTCGATCGTTTCGCACATCAACTCGACCATGTCCCACCGCTGGGGCTGGCGGCCGCGACAGGCGCGGGACGCTCGCATCTGCCCGACATCCTGACCGAGCGCGAAACTGAGGTGCTCGGCCTCGTGGCCAAGGGCCTGAGCAATGCCGAGATCGCCGCTGAGCTCGTTCTCACCACGGCGACCGTCAAGACACACGTGCATCACCTGCTGGACAAGCTCGCCGCCCGCGACCGGGTGCAACTTGTGGTGCTCGCCTACGACACCGGCATGGCAAGCGCGGCCCGACCGGGCGGGCGCGCTCCATCCCAAGAGTGACTGCCCGCCTCGCCTCACCCTTGCGATTGAGATTCAGAACGCATCTGACGGCCGGCTCGCCGCGGCCGCGCCTGCCCTAGCGTCGGATTCATGACCACAATGGTGACCTCGTCCGCCACCGATGCCGCGCGCGCCGCGGCCAGGGTGGAGGACCTGGTGAAGCGGTATGGCAGCGGCCAGGCCACGGTGACTGCCCTCGACGGCGTGAGCATGCAGGTCCCGCAAGGGTCGTTCAGCGCCGTGATGGGCCCGTCCGGCTCGGGCAAGTCCACGCTCATGCAGTGCATGGCGGGCCTGGACTCCGTCGATTCCGGGCGAGCCTGGATCGGCGACCAGGAGATCACCGCGCTGCCTGACCGGCAGCTCACGCGGTTGCGCCGGGACCGGATCGGCTTCGTGTTCCAGTCGTTCAACCTGCTGCCTGTGCTCTCGGCGGCCGGGAACATCACGCTGCCGCTCGACATCGCCGGCCGCGACGCGGACCGAGACTGGCTCACCACGGTCGTGGATGCGGTGGGCTTGGCCGACCGGCTCACCCATCGGCCTAGCGAGTTGTCGGGCGGCCAGCAGCAGCGGGTCGCCATCGCCAGGGCGCTGGTCAGCCGCCCGGAGATCTTGTTCGCCGACGAGCCAACCGGCAACCTCGATTCGCGAGCCAGCGCCGAGGTGCTCGATCTGCTGCGGCGCTGCGTCGGGGAGTTCGGCCAGACGGTCGTGATGGTCACGCACGACCCGGTGGCAGCCTCATACTCGCAGCGAGTCGTGTTCCTGGCCGATGGCCGGATCGTCGGAACCCTGGACCGGCCGACGCCGGCTGCCGTGCTCGACCGGATGCGCGCGCTCGGCGAGCCGGCCGGACCGGGCGAGGAGTGAGCCGCCATGTTCAAGGCGACCGTACGCGGCATGCTCGCGCACCGGGTCAGGCTGGCCCTCACGGCCCTGGCCATCGCTCTCGGCACCGGGTTCATGGCCGCGAGCTTCATCTTCACCGCCACCCTCACGCACAGCCTCGACTCCCTGTTCAGCCAGGGCGCCAGCGGCACCGACGTGGTGGTCCAGCATTTCGCGCCGGCCGGAGCCGGGCTCGGCGCGGGCAGTGCCGGAAGCAGGCCTGTTTCCGCCTCGCTCATCGGCGCCATCCGAGCGGTGCCGGGCGTGGCTGCGGCTGACGGCGTGGTGTCCGGACGAGCGGTGCTGCTCGGCAAGGACGGCAAGCCGCTGGGCACGAACTTCGGAGTGGCGCTGAGCTGGCCGCCCGATGCCCCGTTCCAGGCCAGCTTCACCCGCCGCTCGGGCGCGCCGCCGGCCGGTCCGGGGCAGGTCATGATCGACCGGGCTTCGGCGGCCAAGGGCGGCTACGCCGTCGGCGACCAGATCCACATCGCGATCGGCGGCCAGGCCAGGGCCTTCACACTGACCGGGACCGCCGGGTACGGGTCCGCCGACAGCATCGGCGGCGGTTCCATGGCGATCTTTGACACCGCGACCGCGCAGCGGCTGTTCGGGCTGACCGGGCAGTACATCTCGATCGAGGTCAAGGCCTCGACCGGGGTGACCGCGACGCAGCTGCGCGACCGGGTGGCGCGGGTACTGCCGGCCGGCGTCCAGGCAGTCACTGCGGCGAGCGCCGCCGCCAGCCAAGCGCAGCAGCTCAACAACCAGCTCGGGTTCCTGCGCTACTTCTTCGCGGGCTTCGCTGGCGTGTCGCTGCTCGTGGGAGCGTTCGTGATCTGGAACACGTTCTCGATCATGGTCGGCCAGCGGGTGCGGGAGCTGGCGCTGCTGCGCACCCTCGGCGCCAGGCGCGGCCAGGTGTTCCGTGGGGTGCTCGCCGAGGCGGCACTGCTCGGCGTGGCGGCATCGGTCCTCGGCGCACTGCTTGGCGTGCTGCTCGCCAAGGCGCTGCAAGCGCTGCTGTCGGCGTACGGCCTGTCTCTCCCTGCGACCGGGCTGGTCCTGCCGCCTACCGCCATTGCGGGCTCGCTGGCCGCGGGGATCGCCATCACTGTGATCGCGGCGGTGCCGCCTGCTTGGCGTGCGACCGGGGTGGCACCGGTCCAGGCGCTGCGCGATGCCGTGCCGAGGGCGGCCGCGTTCTCGGGCCGACGGCTGGCGGCGGGCCTCATCGTGGCGGTGGCCGGGGCCAGTCTCGTGCTCGCCGGGCTCTTCGGCGGGGCGCCGCTGCTCGTCACCGCGGCCGGTGCGGTGACCTGCTTCGTCGGCGTGACCGTGCTCGGGCCGCTGCTTGCCAAGCCGCTCGCATCGGTCGTCGGCCTGCCGCTGACGGTGCTGCCGGGCCGAACCGGGGCGCTGGCCCGCGGCAACGCTATGCGCAACCCCAAGCGGACAAGCGCGACCGCCGCCGCGCTGATGATCGGCTTGGCGCTGATCGTCGCGGTGGCCGTGCTCGTGGGGTCGGCAAAGGAACTGATCAGCGGCCAGATCAGGGCCGACGCCAAGACCAGCTTCTACGTCCAGGCCACGAACGCCGACGCGGGGATCACCCCTGCCCTGGCCAGCGTGCTGGCGGCGGTGCCCGGGGTCAGGGAGGTGACGGCCGTGCAATCGACCGACGCTACAGTCGCTGGATCGGCGCACCAGAGCGTGGACGGGGTCGACCCAGCGCTGATCGCGGACTTCACCAGCCTTGGCCTGCGCGCAGGCTCGATCGCCTCGCTTGCCTCGGGCGAGCTGCTCGTGAGCCAGGCCACGGCCAGCAGCCACCACTGGCGCGTCGGCGACGTGGTGACGATCGGGTTCGGGTCCTATGGTCGCTCACGGCTGCGCATCGGCGGGATCTTCGGCACCGTCGGGCCGCTGTCGGCGTACCTGGTCTCGTACGCGACGTTCAGCACGGACTCGGGGATCCGCACCGACTCGGTCGACCTCGTGCGGGCACCGCGGGCGGCCAGGCGGGCGCTGCTGCACGCGCTTGCCGGGTACCCGGGCGCGCAACTCCTCGACCAGGCTGGCTATGCCAAGAGCCGCGCCGCGATCCTGAGCACGATACTCAACCTGATCATCGCGCTACTCGCGCTCGCGGTCATCATCGCGCTGCTCGGCATCGTGAACACGCTGGCGCTGTCGGTCGTCGAGCGCACCCGGGAACTCGGCATGCTGCGCGCGATCGGCATGCGCCGGTCCCAGCTTGGCCTGATGATCGCGGCCGAGTCGGTGATCATCGCCGTGATCGGCGCAGCGCTGGGAACCATGCTCGGCCTCGGGCTTGGCGCCGCGCTCGCCGTGGCGCTCACCAGGTCACAAGGAGTGACCGTGGCCGTGCCCGCCGGTCAGATCGGGCTCTACGTGGTCGCGGCCGCGCTGGCCGGGCTGCTCGCCGCGATCGCTCCCGCCAGACGTGCGGCGCGGATGAACATGCTCGCCGCGATCGCCGCGGAATGAGACTACGCGCCGCTGACGCAGCGCAGCCACGAGCGCGCCCGACCGAAGGGGTGGCCCGCAGACCTACGAAGGTCGTCAATACGGCGGTTTCGCGCCGGTCGACGCTACGATCCTGGCATGAGCACCCCGCCCCCGTCGGCGCGAGATCTACGAGCCGCAGCCGGAGCCCATCACGAATTGGGACCTGAGTACAGCGATGCCGTACTTGATTCGTTCCTGGAAAAACTTGAGTACAGGTTCGAGGAACGCCTAGGCCAATCCATTCCTCGCAAGCGAGTGCAGGCCAAGCCGCTTTCCGAGCGCACGCGCGCAGTGCTATCGGGCATGGCACTCGGAGGCGGCGCCGTCGGAATCCCGCTCAGCATCCTGGGTCATGACTACACAGCGACTTACCACCCAGTCGTAGCCGACCTGTGGACGCTGATCCTCGTAGGGTCGATCATCTCGTCCGTGGCAGGACTCGCAAAGGTACGCCGCCGCCGCGATTGAGCGACCTGGGCTTTATGCCGGGCCGCACGGGCGGGCCGAACGTGCCGGGGCCCGGGCTGGCACCCTGGCCATGCTCAGTTCGGCGTCAGCTTGGCGTGATCCCAGGAAATGATCCGGTCGGGCTGGACGGTGAACGCAATCCGCTTTCGGGCGGCGCGGGCAACGTATTCATCAAGCTGGCCAGCGTCGGCAAGCGGGCCAGGACCGGCGGCGCCGCCGCCCGTCAGCACGCCGGTGATCAGGCGGCCGATCTCAGCCACCCGCGCCGGGTCCTCGATGCGCCGGGCCAGACCCTGGACCAGCACGCCACGCAGGTCGTAGTACTCCTGTCCGGACTCCACGAGGCAGGAGATCCGCGGGTCCCGTTCCAGGTTGCGCGCCTTCTGCGAGCTGCGGTAGGTCCAGAACGTGATCTGCCCGCCCTTCATCACGTAATACATGGTGACCAGGTGCGGGAACCCGCCCTGCCCGTTGGTCGCGAGCTGGACCTTCCGGCCGGCCAGCAGGAACACCGCCACCTCCTCGGCCGTCATCGCCACCAGGTCGCGCTGCTTCACTGGCCGCCACCGAAGCCGATCGTCTCGGAGGCCAGGGTCAGGGTGTCCTCGCAGGCGAAGCCCGCCGGCGGCGGCGAGGCCGCCGAGGCATCTGAGCCGAAGACCGGGCCGAGCGCCGCGGCCACCGAGTCAAGCGTCCACATCCCGTCGGCCGAGCCGTGGTCGGCCGCGCGGAATGCCGCCCGGACCCGTGGCGGGTCCATCACCGCCGCGACCCCGCCGTGCACCACGAACACCTCGCCGTTGATCGCCGCTCCCGCCGGACCTGCCAGGTAGGTGACCAGTGGGGCGACATGCTCGGGGGCGAGCGGGTCAGGACCTTCCGGTGGCGGCGCGCCCATGAGGTCGGCGGTCATCGCGGTCCTGGCCCGCGGGCAAATCGCGTTCGCGCGCACGCCGTACCTGGCGCAGCTGCGGGCGGTGGTGACCGTCAGCGCGGCGATGCCGGCCTTGGCCGCAGCGTAATTCGGCTGGCCGGGCGAGCCGAGCAGGAACGCCTCGGAGGAAGTATTGACGATCCGGGCATAGACCGGGCCGCCCGTGGACTTGCTCTGCTCCCGCCAGTGCGCAGTGGCCAGCCGGGTGATGACGAAGTGGCCGCGCAGATGAGTGCGCAGAACCAGGTCCCACTCCTGCTCCGACATCGAGAACACCATCCGGTCGCGCAAGACACCAGCGTTGTTGACCACGATGTCCAGGCCGCCGAATTCGCTGAGCGCGCCTGTGATGATGGCCTCGGCCGTCGCCCATTCCGCGACATCGCCCGCGCAGACCACCGCCTGTCCGCCGAGCGCGGCGATCTCGTCGGCGACGGCCTGCACCGCCGGGCCGGGCAGGTCGTTGAGCACGAGCCGCGCGCCCGCCGCGGCCAGCCCCATGGCCTCGGCCCGGCCAAGGCCCTGGCCTGCCCCGGTCACGATCGCGGTCCTGCCATCCAGACTCGGGCCAGCGGCCATGTTCGAAACTCCCTGTGATCGATGCATTCGCCGAAGGCTAGTAGCCGGGCCCGGACAGCAGCCCGCCGTCGATAAGGAACTCGCTACCGGTCGAGTACGACGAATCGTCGCTGGCCAGGAATGCGACCAGCCTGGATACCTCGGCGGGTTCGCCGAACCTGGCGATGGGCAGCGCGGACACGTAGTCGGCGCCCCGGCCCGGTTCCAGCGTGCGGGCGGATTCGGTGATCATGCGGGTCAGCACGCCGCCGGGGTGGACCGAGTTAACCCTGATGCCGAACCCGCCGAGCTCCTGCGCCGCCGCCTTGGTCAGGCCGCGGACGGCGAACTTGCTGGCGCTGTAGGCGGACAGCCCGGCGGCGCCGGTAAAGCCCTCGACCGAGGAGATGTTGACGATCGACCCGCCGCCTGCCGCGGTCATCGGCTGGACCACCGCCTTGATGCCGAGCCAGCAGCCGACCGCGTTGACCTCAAGTACCTTGCGGAAGTCGGCCAGTGACATGTCGGTGATGGGCGCGAACATCAGCACGCCGGCATTGTTCACCAGGATGTCCAGCTTGCCGAACGCGCTGACCGTGGTGTCGACGGCGGCCTGCCAGTCAGCCTCGCTGGTCACGTCATGGTGCAGGTACCGGCACGCGGCGGGGCCGAGCTTGTCGGCCACACGCTGTCCCCACTCGTCGAGCACGTCGCCGAACACGACTTTGGCGCCCTCGGCCACAAAATGCCTGACGTGGGACTTGCCCATACCCCTGGCACCACCGGTGATCAGCGCGACCTTGCCGTCCAGTCGGCCCATGCGTCCCGTCCCCTTGCCTCGCCGATCCCGCCTGCGCCTGGTCGGAGGATAACAGCGGGCATCCCTGCGCCAGGAAGGCCTGGTGCCGCCCGGGCGGGTCGGTTGCCACCGGGTAACGGCTGAAGGGCCGCTATCGCTCTCATTGGTGTAAGTGGATCGCACGCCGAGTGGGGGGCGAAGGCCTGTTCAGGCGAAAGTCGGGACAGGAGTGGCTATCGGCGTGCGATCCTCTTATCGAGATGCCAACACAGACTCCTGGCTCGGCCGGCCCCAATGAGTGGTTGGCGCGCGCCCAGGCAGGCGAGGAGGCGGGATTCCTTGAGCTGTGGCGGCACTTGCAGCCGCGGTTGCTGCGCTACCTGCGCGTACTTAACCGCGATGACGCCGACGACATCGCGAGCGAAACCTGGCTACACGTGGTCCGCGACTTGCGCACCTTCAGCGGCGACGAGGAGGACTTCCGGCGCTGGCTGTTCACCGTCGCGCGGCACCGGTCCATCGACGCGGCCCGGGCACGGCAGCGAAGGCAGCCCGCGGGGGGATCGGTGAGCCTGGATGTGGTCGCTGATGCGCTGCCGGACAACGACCTGGTCGAGGACCAGGTGCTGCATGCGCTCTCGGTCGAGCAGGCGGTCGGCCTGCTGGCCGCGCTGTCCGCGGACCAGGCGGAGGCCGTTGCCTTGCGCGTGCTAGCGGGCCTGGACACAGCCGTGGTAGGCACGATCCTGGGCAAGTCTCCCGGGGCGGTCCGGGTGGCGCTGCATCGCGGGCTGCGGGCCCTGGCCAATGACCCCGCCGTGCGGGCCATGGCCCGTGACTCCGCCGGGAGTTCCACCACCACCGATACGCTGCCCGTTGCTCCGGCCCGGCGCGCCGCGGTGAAGCTCCTCGCTCGCCGCGCCGCCGCGGCCGGAGTTCCGGCAGGCCGACCAGAGGTGGTGGACCTGTGAACCCGGCCGCGCTCGGCGCCCGCGAACTCGACGATCCTGGCATCCGCGCTCTGATCGCGGTGCTGACGAGCGGCCCGGTCAAGCCTGAGTTGGCGGGCCAGGACACCGCGCTGGCCATGTTCCGCGCTGAACGGTTCCGTCCGGCCGCCGCACCGGCGGCCGCCGTGGCCGCGGCCACCGCGCGCGCGCCTGCGGTCGCTGGCGTCGGGCGGCACCGGCTGCCAAGGCGCAGAGCCGGGCTGAGCGGTCGGCTCGCCGCCGGTGCTTCGGCGCTCGTGGCGACGGGGTTCCTCGCTGCAGGGTACGCCGCTGCGCTGCCGGCGCCGCTGCAGCACGCCGCCTACAGCATTCTCGGGTTCGCCGGCATGCCTGACTCGCCCGGCCCCGCCGGGCCGCATGCCGCGCAGGGGCCTGCGTCGCCGGCGGGCGGCCAGCCTGGAGTGCCGGGCCATTCGCCATCTCCAGGTTCGCGCCATGGATCGGCTGGACATCCCCAGGCATCGCCTTCGCCGGCCAGCCACGGCCAGCCTGGCGTGTGCCAGCACGGCACCTGCGGGCAACGGCACGGGCCTGCCGGGCACCATCTGGTCAAGCACAAGCACCGGCCGGCCCGGCGCCGGCGGCACTGGCACTGGCACCTCCCGCTGCCCTGGTGGCTGCGGTAAGGCCGAGCCAATGACGGTGCCGGTCCGCAGCACCTATGCCTTGCTCACCGACGGCACGACGGTGCTGATCAGGCAGGCCAGGCCGGATGACGAGGCCGCCGTACGCAAAATGCACGCCCAGATGTCGCCAGGCAATGCCTACCTGCGGTTCTTCAGCATCAGCCCGCTGGCCGCCGATCGCGAAGCCGCCAGGGTGAGCAGGCCTGCCGGGCCGGATCATTGCGCGTTGCTCGCCTGGCTCGGAGACGAGCTCGTCGGCGTGGCCAGCTATGAGCCGGCCAACCAGCCGGGCGTGGCGGAGATCGCCTTCGCGGTCAGCGATCACATGCACGGTCGCGGAGTCGCGACGCTGCTGCTTGAGCACCTGGTGTCGATTGCCCGGCTGCGGGGGCTGCACGCGTTCACGGCTGAGACGCTCGCCACCAACTCGGCCATGCTCCAGGTTTTCGCTTACTCCGGGCTCTCCGCGAAGCGCCAGATCGACTCGGGCGTCGTCGAGATGATCTTCCCGCTACCCGTCGACGAGGCTGACCAGCGGTTCGCGACGTACATGGACTCGGTAGCCGCCAGGGAACGGCAGGCCGGCGTCGCGAGCCTGCGCCCTCTCCTGGCGCCAGCCAGCGTGGCCGTGGTCGGTGCCAGCCGCAAGCCAGACAAGGTCGGCAACGCCGTCCTCCGCAACATCGTCTCGGCCGGATTCGCCGGATCGGTGCGGGCGGTGAACCCGCACGCCACCTCGATCCTGGGCGTCGAGTGCGTGCCGTCGGTGGCCGACCTGCCGCAGCCACCCGACCTGGCCGTGCTCACCGTCCCGCCGGACAAGGTCGCCGAGGTCGCCGAGGAATGCGGGCGCAGGGGCGCGCGATCGGTCGTGGTGATTACCTCCGGCCTGGATGCCGAGACCGGGACCGCCCTACTGGCCGCGTGCCGCAACCACAGCATGCGGCTGGTCGGGCCGAACTGCTTCGGCATCGCCGTGCCCTCACTCGCACTGAACGCCACGTTCGCCGGCGCCAACCCTCCGCCTGGGGTGGCCGGCCTGGTGGTGCAGTCGGGAGGGATCGGGATCACTCTGCTCGAGCACCTATCCCGGCTGGGGATCGGGGTCTCTTCCTTCGCTTCGGTCGGCGACAAGTACGACGTGTCGAGCAACGACATGCTGATGTGGTGGGAGCAGGACCGTGCGACCATGCTCGCCGTGCTCTACGTGGAGTCCTACGGCAGCCCGCGTGGGTTCGCGAGGACGGCGCGACGGGCTGGCCGCCAGTTCCCTGTGCTCACGGTCATCGGCGGCCGCTCGGCGGCCGGCCAGCGCGCCGCCGCCTCGCACACCGCTGCGGCGGCGACGCCGCTGGTCACTCAGGAGGCGCTGTTCGCTCAGGCTGGGATCGTAGCTACGACCAGCCTCGGCGATCTGGTCGATGCCGCGGCGCTGCTCTCCTGCCAGCCGCTCCCCGGCGGCAACCGGGTCGGCATCGTGACGAACGCGGGCGGTGCGGGCGTCCTGGCCGCCGATGCATGCGGTGACAACGATCTTGCGGTCGCCGCGCTCACAGAACCGACACGGGAGCGCCTACGCCGGATCCTGCCGGCTGGCGCGGCAGTTGCAGGCCCGGTCGACACCACGGCGGCGGTAACCGAGCATGCATTCCGTGCCTGCATCGAGACAGTGGCCGCGGACGAGTCGGTAGACGCGGTCATGGCGATTACCGTGCCCACCGCGCTCGGCAGCCTGGAGCCGGCCGTCCGCCAGGCCAGCCCGGGCGAAAAGGTCCCGCTCGTGTGCGTGCTCCTGGACCAGCTTGAGTCGGTGACGCTGCTGCGTCGCGAGACCGCGAACGGCGGCACGGCCATACCGTCCTACCTCTACCCGGAGGGGGCCGCCCGGGCGCTCGGCCATGCCGTCAGATACCGGGCGTGGCTGTCTGGCCCTTCCGGGCAGGTACCCGAACTCGCCGGGATCAGGCAGGACGATGCGCGCGCGATCGTTGCTTCGTTCCTCAGCGCGAACCGGCTTGGCGGCTGGCTGCCGCCGGAGCAGGCCGCTGAGCTCCTGGCCTGCTACGGCATCAGGCTCGTGCCGACTATTGGCGTGGAGGACGCCGACTCGGCCGTGCGCCTCACGGAGGAGTTCGGCGGTGCCGTGGTGCTCAAGGCGGACGTGGCCGGGCTGGTGCATAAGAGCGACGCGGGCGCCGTCCTGACCGACCTGCGAGGCGAGTCAGACGTCAGGCGCGGCTACGCCGAGCTGGTGGCCAGGTTCGGCCATAACCTGCACCAGGTGCTTGTCCAGCCGATGATCACCGGCGGCGTCGAGGTCCTGGTCGGAGTCGTGCACGAGCCGGTGTTCGGCCCGCTGGTCGTCTTCGGCCTCGGCGGGGTTGCGACCGACGTGCTCGGCGACCGGACAGCGCGGCTGGCGCCGCTCACGGACGTAGACGCCGCCGAAATGATCAGAGGCATCCGGGGGGCGCCGCTGCTGTTCGGGCACCGCGGCACGCCCCCTGTGGACGTCACCTCGCTCACCGACCTGCTGCTACGGGTGTCCAGGCTGGCCGATGATGTGCCAGGAATCGCCGAGCTCGACCTGAACCCGGTGATCGCGCGCCCCGACGGCGCGCGCCCGGTCGACGCGCGGATCAGGCTGGTCCCGGCCGAGCCAGCCGACCCGTTCCTGCGCAGGCTGCGCTGATCTCACGACTCGGGTCCAACCGCCTTCCGCGGCGTACACCATCGTCGGACCGTTGATGCTGTCAGAGCGACATCAACGGTCCGTTGATGTCGCGACCGGCACCCTAAGGTGGGTTCGTGGCGGACGCGGGGCCGGTGTTCTGGCGTGGTTCGGGGCGGCTTGCCGACGGCCGGGAGATCATCTACTTCGACGAGTCCCCAGGCGCCGGCCGGGCCCAGGTGCGGGATGAGCGGGAGCTCGGCACGGCGGACGCGGCTCCCGGCGCGCCGGATGGGCTGCGTTGGGACCCGCTGGCGGGCGAGTGGGTGATGTACGCAGCTCAGCGGCAGGACCGCCCCTACCGGCCGGCGGGCCCCGGCTGCCCGCTCTGCCCGTCCCGGCCGGGTCAGCTCACCGAGATCCCGGCGTCCGGCTACGACGTGGTCGTGTTCCAGAACCGGTACCCGGCACTGGGTCCGCCGGGCCGGTGCGAGGTGGTCTGCTTCACCAGCGACCACGAGGCGTCGTTCGCGACGCTCAGCGAGCGTCGTGCGCGAACGGTCTTCGAGGCCTGGGCGGACCGGAGCCGGGAACTCGGGGACCGCCCGGGAGTGGAGCACGTCTACTGCTTCGAGAACCGCGGCGAGGAGATCGGCGTGACCCTGCACCATCCGCATGGCCAGGTGTACGCGTTTCCGTTCCTGCCGCCGCGAACCCGGCGCCTGGCCACGCGGGCGCGGGAGCACCGGTCGCGAAGCGGGAGCAACCTGTTCGACGAGGTGGTGCGCGCCGAACTGGACGACGGGCGCCGGATCGTGGTCGGCAACGAGCACTGGGTGGCGTTCGTGCCACAGTTCGCCAGGTGGCCATTCGAAATAATGATCTTTCCGCATGCTCGCGTGACCGGCCTGAACGCCGTCGGCGAAGCCGCCAGGGACGCGTTCGGGCCGGTCTACCTCGACGTGCTGCGGCGGCTTGACGCCCTGTTCGGCGTGCCGATGCCGTACATCGCGGCCTGGCAGCAGGCCCCGGCCGAGCCCGAGTTCGGGCTGCACTTGCACGTCATTGGGATGCGGCGGGCGCCGGGGAAGCTGAAGTACCAGGCTGGCACCGAGACCGGAGCTGGCGCGTGGTCGAATGACGTGCCGCCCGAGGACGCGGCCAAGCTGCTCCGGGAGGCCGCAGGTGGCTGAGCCAGCGGTGCCGGATTCGTCCTGGCGGGCACCCGGGCGGGTCAACCTGATCGGCGAGCACACCGACTACAACAACGGGTTCGTGCTGCCATTCGCCATCGGCAGCTCGGTGCGCGCCGCGGGGACCAGGCGGGCCGACCGGCGGCTCGAGGTGCGCTCGCGCCAGGAGCCGGGCCGGGGCGCCGCGTTCGTGCTCGACGACCTCGCGCCTGGCGCGGTGCCGGGCTGGGCGGCCTATCCCGCGGGCGTGGCCTGGGCGCTGGAACGGGCCGGCCATCGGCTGCCGGGAGCGAGCCTGGCGATCGATTCCGACCTGCCGTCCGGCGCGGGACTTGCCTCATCGGCGGCGCTCGAGTGCGCGGTAGCCGGGTGCCTGGCGGACCTGGCCGGGGCTGAGCTACCGCGGCGCGAGCTGGCCAGGCTGGCGCGGCGGGCCGAGAACGACTTCGTCGGTGTGCCGTGCGGGATCATGGACCAGTACGCCGCGATGCTGTGCCGGGCCGGGCATGCCCTGCTGCTCGACTGCCGCTCGGAGGAGACCGCTGACGTCCCGCTCGACCTGGAGGGGGCCGGGCTGCGCCTCGTCGTGATCGACACGGGCGCCCGGCATGACCTGGCGGGCGGGGAATACGCGGCACGCCGCGAGGAGTGCGAGCGGGCAGCCGCGATGCTGGGCGTGACGTCGCTGCGTGAGGTGAGCGACGTCGCGGCGCTGAAGAGCCTGGCCGGGCCGGAGCATGGCGTGGTCGCCCGCCGGGCCAGGCACGTGGTGACGGAGACGGCCAGGGTCATCAGCGCGGTCGAGTTGCTGCGGGAAGGCCGGCTGGCGGAACTCGGGCCGCTGCTCACCGCGTCGCACCGGTCGCTGCGCGACGATTTCGAGGTCAGCTGGGCCCAGGCCGACCTGGCGGTGGCGACGGCGATCAGCGCAGGTGCGCTCGGAGCCCGGATGACTGGCGGCGGGTTCGGCGGCTGCGTTCTTGCCCTCGTCCCGGCGGTCAGCACGGCTGCCGTCGACGAGGCGGTGCGCCGGGCATTCGCGCAGGCCAGCTACGGCGAGCCTGCCTTCATGGACGCCGTTCCGGCCAATGGCGCGGACCGGCTCTGATCGTCCATCGGCGCCCGAGAGCGAGCACGCCGGCGCCGATCTTCGCCCGATCTGCCGCCTTTAGACCGGCATTGCGGCGGGCCACTGCCGGCACTACGAAGACGCGTTGGTCAACCTCTTGACTGGTTTGTTTGGAAAGTATACAAACTAACTTGCACAGACCCTTAGCCAGGCAGAGCAAGCGCGGTCCAGCATCGGACGGCGGGGGTGGCCGATGGCTGATCGCGGAGAGGTCGCCAGCCATGAGTCAGGCCATTCGCCGTAGCTTCGTGTTCTGGGCAGTCGCACCATTGGCCGCTGCCTTCCTTACCGCCTCGGCCGCCCAGGCATCGCCCGCGTCGTCGGCCCTGTCAGGGCGAGCCGCCGCCCCGGCGGCGTCGCCCTCTGATACCGGCGCCAGTGACATCAGCAACCTCGGCACCGGCGGCTGGAGGGTGCTGAGCAGCGCCAACACCACAGCGACCGGAGCGCAAATCTCCGCGCCCGGCTTCAACACCTCAAGCTGGCTGCCGGTCACCAATGACGATGCGGGCGCGCCAGGCACCGAGGTCGAGGCGCTGGCGCAGAACGGCCAGTGCCCCATGGACACTGCGCTGCAGCCGGTGAACCAGAGCACCAGCGGCCCGAACAGCGTCTACTTCGGCAACAACATTCAGCTGTGCTATGGGTTCATGAGCAAGATCGGCTCGGTGACGACCAGCCTGTTCAGCGTGCCCTGGTGGTGGCGCACCGACTTCACGCCGAACCTGGCCACCGGCCAGACCGCCACGCTAATCGTCAACGGTGTCGTCGGCTCGGCCAACGTGTGGGTGAACGGCACTGAGGTGGCCACATCCACGACCGTCACCGGCGCCTACACCAGGTTCACCTTCAACATCAGCAGCAACATCGTCTCCGGCACCAACTCGCTGGCGATCGAGGTCAACCCGAACGACCCGACCAGCATGTTCACGGTCGACAACGTCGACTGGACCCAGATCCCGCCGGACAACAACACCGGCATCGAGTTCCCGGTCCAGCTCCAGGCCGACGGCGCGCTCGCGGTCGGCAACAGCCACGTCAACCAGGCCGACGCCGCCAACCTGTCCAGCGCGGCGCTCACCGTCAAGACCGACGTCAC
>Ga0126369_10000560_pt1 | contig 24461 bp, 19 predicted proteins | sample PanSoiMetaPlot_1_FD_109646 | JGI IMG/M metagenome (GOLD analysis project Ga0126369, IMG submission 109646) | Tropical forest soil microbial communities from Panama - MetaG Plot_1 | ecosystem: Environmental > Terrestrial > Soil > Tropical forest > Bulk soil | place: Panama | collected 2016-02-17
GAATTCCAGGCGATTGGCGATAAATCCTTCAGCCCCGAAATATTCGACAAGCGGACGCACAAAGTGCTCCAGAAGCTGGCTGACAAGAACCACGCGTTGGCCGCTACGAACGGCATCGGCGAGTTTCTCGACCGCCTCGCGACGCATGTGTGGCTTCAATTCGTACTGAAAGTATTCCTCGCCCAGAAGATCGAGGCGGTCACGCGTAAGGCCGCGCAGGACCGTGTGCAGGAGACGGGTAGCGAAAGTGCGGCTGGCGAGGTACACAGGAGGGCGCAACAACGTGAGCGCAGCCATTCCGGCGCGGCGCACCCAGCGCTGCAAAAAGCTCTGGCTGTTCCAACTGAAAAAGCCTACGCTGCGCAGCGCGCTGATTTCGAACAACGAGCCTTCCACCCGCCAATAGGTCACGCCGGGCACACGCCCGGGTTCGCCGCGACTCTGATTCAAACAAGGCGTTGGCATTATCTGGATGAAACGAAGCAACCGGCCAAACGGGGGGAAGGGCCATCAGGCGAAATCGCGAGGTTGCCCTCGGGTTACCGCATGCAAAAACGGAGTTCCCCCGGCCGGACCGCGGCTGCAGACCCCTTCCCCTGTGCCCGGGAAACCGGGAATTACTAAAATTATCATCCCCACAGGGTTCTCGCAACCAAGGGAAGCAGAATCTAGCGCCCGGAGCGGCAGCTTTGTTAACCCTTCCGTTTCAGCACGATACATCTCAAAGTCGGAGAAGCCAGCAGATTGATAGTCTGAAGATAGTCCGTGCGAACAAGGAAGCGAGGTAATCTCCCGCCATGAGCGCTTCTCTCTGTCCTAAGTGCAAGACCAAAGTCCCCGCCAGTTGGGAGGCTTGCCGCATTTGTGGCAATCCGCTTCCAAAATCGAGTGCTGCATCAACCGCAGCACTAGGTCCGGGACCTCCGGGCCCGGCAGGCCAAACGGCGGGAGCTAGTCCATCTCCAAACCACGCAGCCCTCATCGTCGTTTTAAGCCTTGTGGGATTCACCCTGGCGATGCTGCCCATCTGGTTATGGAGGCAGGGATACATCGCGGCGCACGGGTCGAATTTCTTCACCGAAGGCGGCGATCCAACCCACGTGAGATTCCGCGACCAAGCCGTGGCCGACAAATTCACCGCTGACGGAAGACAGATCCACCAAGATTTGGAAAAGATGAATACCCTGCTGCGAACTGCTCCCACCGACCTCAAACTTCGCATTCAGCAGATGGACGCGACGGTAACGGCCATCAACCAGTATGAAAAGAGCGTGGAACAGGCCCGAACCGACGTCCAGTCGGCGCTCGAGGGTAAGCAGTACGCTTCCCAAAGGGATCGTCGCAAACTGCAAGACCTCTTGAAGATCTTCGATATTCGCAAAAAAGTGGCGGACGTGCATCTGCACTTGGCCGACCGAATTATTAGCGTAGAGGGCGCATCGTGGACCATGGATGCTCGTGGAATGCACTTCCAGGGTGCGCTGCAGGAGTACATTGACGACATGAATAGCGACATCCGTTATCTGAATCAACAGGCCGCGGAGTTGCTGAAACACATGGGCGAAGAAGCGAAGCCGGAAGCGCCGGCGCCGCCCGTGCTCGAGGTGGGTTCGTTCTCCGAAGCCTACGGAGTCGCTGCCGCGCCGTCGCCCGACAAGGCGGGGTTGCGGCCGTCCTACACAAAAGAAAATCCCCTGATCCTGAGCTACGGCTTCCTGCTAACTTCCGACGGAATCGCTGTGATCAGGCTGGGTAGCTTGCTGACGCAAACGCCGCTGCAAGTGCGTCTGGCAGATGGACGGCTCTACACGGTGAATTCGATCCTTTCCTACGACGTCGAGCACGATCTGGCGATGGTGCGCCTCGGGCGGCCCTTCGCTGAAGCTGCCAATTGGCCCGACGAACTGCCCTCGCTTGCGCTGGAAGTCGAAGGAGTGCCACGCCCATCGGGAGCGATCGGGATTCAGACCAAGAAGGAACGCTTGAACGCTGATCCCCCGGTGAATGCGGGCACCGACGACGGGATGTTCACGTTACGATTCACCGAACCGTCCGGAGGAGAACCGTTAACCATGCGGGCCTGTGGCCTGCCGGTTGTCAACTCAGAAGGCCAAGTCATCGGTGTGTTGTGTGGGAAGTCACCTTATTCTCCAAAGATGACCCGCTTGCCGAAAATCCCGCTGCCCGCACCGGGTGTGTCGTCGAGCGTGTTGCGGACGATGTTCGCGCAGGATCAGGGACTGCAGCCGAACGATTTCTTCTACTACATGAAGAAGAACAATCCGGAGGCGATTCCGAGCGAGATACCAAGATTGTAGACGGGAGTTACTTCGTTCTCGTCTTAGCTCGCTTCCCAGCTGCTCGCGCCGCGGAAAGAAAAGGATAGTTGTTTGGCGTTCCCGCGTCACCTGGAACGACAGGCAAGGTAAATGCCTTGGGCCGGTCTCGATCCGAACACCGATCGGAGTCAGACGCCCCACCCATATTTTTCGGCGTGTTCGAAGGTACGCAGCATTTCGTCGTGCAGCATTTCGTTGAAGACTGAGCAACCCACGCTCTTTTTGCCGGGCTCGGGGATGTCGGCGGTACGCACGCCGGTGTTGAGCACGCGGACGACGGATTGTTCTACCCAGTCAGCTTCGAGCGAAAGGCCGAAGGCGTCGCGCAGCATCATCGTGGCGCTGAGGATCGAGCCGATGGGATTGGCGAGGTCCTTTCCTGCTAGCCCTGGCGCGGAGCCATGGATGGGTTCAAACAGCGGTGCGCTGGTACCGAAGCTTGCCGAAGGAATCAGGCCGATGGAGCCTACCAGTGCGGAAGCCGCGTCGCTCAGAATGTCGCCGAACATGTTCGTGGTCAGCATCACGTCGAACTGTGTCGGTTTGAGTGTGAGCTGCATGGCGGCGTTGTCCACGTACATGTGCTCAAGTTTGACATTCGGGTAAATGGCGCTCATCGCGGAAACCGTGCGGCGCCAGAGTTGCGAGCTCGACAGCACGTTGGCCTTGTCGACCGAACAGAGCCGGCGAGAACGCGCTTCGGCGCGCGTGTAAGCGAAGGCGGCGATACGCTCGATTTCGGGAGTCGAATAGGATTCTGTGTCGAAAGCCCGCTCGACGTCCTTTTCTTTGACGTTGCCCCGCTCGCCGAAATACATGCCCCCGGCCAATTCGCGGACTATTTCGATGTCCAGGTCGCCAATGCGTTCGGGCTTCAGCGGAGAAATATTGCGCAGCGGTTCGAGCAGCTTTACCGGGCGCAGATTGACGTAAAGGCCCAGCCCTTGGCGTAAGGCGAGCAAACCGGTTTCCGGACGCTTGTTGAGCGGAACGGAATCCCACTTCGGACCGCCCACGGCTCCCAGAAAAACTGCGTCGGCCTTTTTGCAGGCGTCGAGCGTCTCGCTGGGCAGCGGACTGCCGGTCTTGTCGATCGCAGCGCCGCCGATAGGCATTTCGACAAAATTGAACTGGTGCTGAAACTCCTTGGCGCACTCGTGCAGCACGTTCGCGGCCGAGCGGGTGACCTCGGGACCTATACCATCACCGGGAAGGAGGACGATCGTCTTTTTCAACTTCATGACCTGGGCACCCCAAGAAAAGTTTAGTAGGCAATCAGATAGCAGGCGAAGCTTCTCTGGCCAAGGCGACAGACTTGCGACGAATCACTTCGTGCGCGATAGCCATCAGGTCGCGTGCTCGAACGTTTTTCGCTTCGTCGGCAAGCGCGGTAACGCGGCCATAGCATTCGGCGAGTTCGGTGTCGGAAGGGTCGTAGCCAAGCTCTTTGAGCGACTGGCGCAGCGCGTTACGGCCGGAGTGCTTACCCAGCACCAACGAGCGAGAGGGCACACCCACGGCTTCCGGAGAGATGATTTCGTAGGTGAGCGGGTTTTTGATAATGCCGTCCTGGTGAATGCCCGCTTCGTGCGCAAAAGCGTTGGCGCCAACGACGGCCTTGTTTGGAGCGATGTGTGCGCCGGTGATTTCGCTGAGCAGGCGGCTAGATTTGTAGAGTTCCTGAAGTTTCAACTTGGTGGCAACGCCGAAGCTTTCCTTGCGCACGGCCAGTGCAACGGCTACTTCCTCGAGAGCCGCGTTGCCGGCGCGTTCGCCGATTCCGTTGACGGTGCATTCGATCTGCCGCACACCGGCACGCACCGCAGCAAGGGAATTGGCCACCGCCAGGCCCAGGTCGTCATGGCAGTGGGCGCTCAGCATGACATGGTCCGGGTCGGCCAGGTGTTCGCGCACTTTCCGGAACATCGCGCCGTACTCTTCGGGCACCGCATAGCCGACCGTGTCCGGAAGGTTCAGAACCGTCGCGCCATTTTCCACGGCGATAGCACAGGCCTGGCAAAGAAACTCGATTTCCGTCCGACCGGCATCTTCGGCGGAAAATTCCACTTCCTCAACATGGTTGCGGGCCAGCTTGATCATCGAGCCAATGGCTTCGAGAGCTTGCTCGCGGGTCATGTGCAGCTTCACCTGAAGGTGCAGGTCGGAGGTAGCCAGGAAAACGTGCATGCGTGGAGAGGCTGCCGGCTTCAGGGCCTCGGCAGCTGCAAGGATGTCGTCCTTGCGGGCACGGGCCAGCGCAGCGATGGGGACTTCGCGGACTTCCTTCGCGACCGCCTGAACAGCCTCAAGGTCGCCACGGGAAGAGATCGGAAAACCGGCCTCGATGATGTCCACGCCGAGCGCAGCAAGCTGGTGGGCCATGCGGATCTTTTCCTGGGTGTTCATGGAAAAGCCGGGCGATTGCTCACCGTCGCGGAGCGTAGTGTCGAAGATGCGTACGTGGCTCATAGCTACTCCCAGACCTGCCCGTCCAGTAACGCACGGCAAGGGTCTTTAGTCCAATTTATCTTGATTCTGTATTTGATAATTCTGTCTTATACTGGGGCTTAGGGCAGTTATCGCCCGATTCCCTGCCGGGCTGTGGGACTCCCGGACAAAACGAAAGGAAAGCGGGATGGCAGTGCCCGCTCATATCCGAGGTTCTGGTTCATGGATTTAGGCGAATTGCAGGTTTTCCTGACGGTGGCCAAGGAGGGCAGCTTCAGCCGGGCGGCAGAGCGACTCTACCGAACGCAGCCTGCCGTCAGCCTGACCATCCGAAAGCTGGAGGAGTCGTTGGAGCAGCCGTTGTTTGTGCGCGGGGCCCGACCGGTGCGCCTGACCGACGCAGGCGTGTTACTACGGGATTATGCCGAGCGGCTGCTGAACCTGCGCGACGAAGTGAAAAAGGGCCTTCTGGAGCTGGAGGGGTTGAAGCGGGGCGAACTCTCTTTGGGGGTAAATGAAAGCTCGATCCACGCGCTGCTGCCGGCGCTGGCCACGTTCCGAGAGGCGCATCCTGGCGTGCAGGTGCGCGTCCACCGCATGTTTTCCCGCGACATTCCGCATGAGGTGGTGAATTATCGGCTGGACCTGGGCGCGGTGTCGTTTGTGCCGCGCGACCCGCAATTGCAGGCGACCGAGATCCTGAAAGATGAGCTGACGCTGGTGGTGCCGATGAAACATGCGTTGGCCAAGCGCAAGGAAGTGGACGTCGAGGAGTTGGGCAAGGAAGCCTTCATCGCCCATATCGTGGAATCGCCGTTCCGGCGCAAAGTGATCGAGCTTTTCGCGCGTCACCGCACGCCCCTGAATATGCCGATGGAGATGCCCACAATTGAGAGCATCAAGCGTTTCGTGCAGATGGGCATGGGCGTTGCCATCGTGCCGCGCATGTGCGTCGCCTGGGAACTGGACCATGGCTGGATGAAAGAGGTGCGCGTGCGGCAGTTGGGCATCCCGCGGCACCTGTACCTGATTTCGCGCCGCGGGGCCCGCCTGCCGCATACGGCGGCCGAATTCATGAGATTGCTAAGAAAAGCGTAATGTCTTCAAACGGCGTGTCCTTGCTCGGTGACGGAAATCACTCACGCGGCGTTCATTCCCTAAAGTATTCTTGTGCTCTGAGCGTGGGCGTAAAATCGGCCCTTCCATGATCAGCGGACTCACCATTCTCGTCATCGGTTTCTTCCTGGGCATGCGCCACGCCACCGACCCAGATCACGTCGTCGCCGTTTCGACGATCATCAGCCGTGAGCCTTCTATCGGGCGCGCGGGCTGGATCGGAGCCCTGTGGGGCTTGGGGCACACAGCGACGATTCTGATTGTGGGCGCCGCGATCATTCTTTTCAACGTGGCGATCCCCACGCGCGTCGGCCTCACCATGGAGTTCACTGTTGGGCTCATGCTGATTTTGCTGGGCCTCCTGAATCTCACCGGGGTCACTGCTTGGCTCAGCGAGAAGTTTTCCCCGGCGCATCCCCAAGTCATCGGGGAACATGTGCACATCCACGAACACGGCCAGCGTCTCCACTATCACTGGCATTCGCATCAACCACATTCGGAACATCATGGCCAACGGATCGATCCACCCGGCTGGCTGCGCGCGCCATTTTCCAAGCTCGGTTTGTTTCATGCCCTGCGGCCGCTGTTTGTGGGTGTTGTGCACGGGCTAGCGGGTTCCGCCGCGGTAGCGCTGCTGGTGCTGACAACGATTCACGACCCGCGCTGGGCCGTCGTGTACTTGCTGATTTTCGGCGTGGGCACGATCGCGGGGATGATGCTGATTACCGTGGCTCTGGCCCTGCCGTTTTCCTTCGCGGGAACTCGGTTCGCTTGGGTAAATCGGGGGCTGATCACTGCGTCGGGATTGCTCAGCCTGTGTTTCGGACTATTTATTTCCTACCAGATCGGATTTGTGAACGGGCTTTTCACGAACCACCCAAATTGGACACCACGATAGCGAAATTGCAGCGAACACCGCCTCAAGATGAGTCGGTCACGGTCGCAAGTAGGAAGGGATTACTTCTTGGCGCTGGCTTCTTCGACGGTCCGGTAGACCGGCAAGAGATTCTGCAGGCCGGCGACGGTCACCACGGCGACCGCTTGCGGCGGCAGGGCGGCGAGGGCAAAGACCTTGCCCTGGTTGCGGCGGCTGACGAAGAGCGAAACCAGCGCACCTACCCCCGCTGAATCGAGGAAGCTGACGCCGCTCATGTCGAGCACCACACTCTGTGCGGTTTCCGAGCGGAGCTTTGGCAGAAATTCGTTGACCGTCTCTAGACTGAGTTTTCCGTTGGCCTTGTAGATGGTCAAGGTCTCGTTGCTATTGGGCAGCTTTTCAACTTCTAACCTGAATGGTGGCATAAGTGTATAACGGTAGCCGATTCCCGGTCGGGCCCACATTAACAAACGTTTACAGACGTTAAACCCTTTCGCTGCTTTTGGAAAGGGCTATTCGGAGACGGCAAGAGACTGATTTCGACAGGCACAAATCGCGGTAGAAGCGGTAGAATCGGTCGCGTTCGTGAACAAATCGCCAGCCATGGAGCGCGATCCTTTGACCATGGACAAACGGACTTTTCTCCAGTTTTGCACGATGGCAATGAGCGGACCGTTTCTGGGAAGCCTTGTGAGCTGGGCACAGGAGGAAAAGCTCAGCAATTGGGCCGGCAACGTGGTGTACGGCACGGACCGGATCTATTCGGCGCACTCGGTCGAAAAGGTGCAGGAGTTCGTGCGCAAGACCGAGAAGTTCAAGGTGCTGGGAACGCGGCACTGTTTTAACCGCATTGCGGACAGCGAAACGCAGTTTCTTTCGCTTCGCTCCCTAGACAAGGTCGTCGCGCTCGATCCCGGGACGCACACGGTTACCATCGAATCCGGCATGAGCTACGGGCAGCTTTGCCCCACCCTCGAAAGCAAGGGATTTGCCCTGCATAACCTGGCGTCTCTGCCCCATATTTCCGTAGCCGGTGCGTGCAGCACGGCGACGCATGGCTCGGGGATCAACAATGGCAACCTTGCGACGGCAGTTTCGGGCATCGAATTTGTAAATGCCAAGGGCGACATGGTGCGGCTGACGCCCGAAAAAGACGGAGACACGTTCCGCGGTGCGATTGTCGGCTTGGGTGCACTCGGCGTGGTCACCCGGCTGACACTCAAAGTGCAGCCAACTTTCCAGATGCAGCAATACGTTTACGAGAATCTGCCGATGAGCGAATTGCAGACGCACTTTGCAGCCATCGAATCGGCGGCTTACAGCGTGAGTCTATTCACCGACTGGCGCACGCCAAGCATCAACGAGGTGTGGCTCAAACACCGCATGGACGATGGCAAAACCTTCGACGCACCAAAGGAGTTTTACGGGGCGAAGCGAGCGACCAAGAACCTGCATCCGATCGCGGAGATCTCCGCGGAGAACTGCACTGAGCAGTTGGGTGTGCCGGGGCCGTGGTATGAGCGGCTGCCGCATTTCCGCATGGGTTTTACGCCAAGCGCGGGAAAAGAGCTGCAGTCGGAATATTTTGTTCCCCGGGCGAATGCCGTGGAAGCGATTCTGGCGATTGCCGCCTTGCGCGAACAAGTGAGTCCGCATCTGCTGATCACCGAGATTCGCACGATTGCAGCGGACGATTTGTGGATGAGCACGGCGTATAAGCAGGACTCGGTAGCCATTCACTTCACTTGGAAGCCCGAGTGGCCCGAGGTCAGCAAGCTTTTGCCGGTAATCGAACACGAGTTGGCGCCGTTCCAGGCGAGGCCCCATTGGGGCAAGCTGTTTACCATGCCGCCAGACAGGTTGCGTTCGCACTACGTGAAACTGGCGGCTTTTCAGGAACTCGCCTGGAACCACGACCCGAAAGGCAAATTCCGGAACGATTTTTTGAACAAGAATCTCTTCGGCTGAGAAACAGAAGGAAGAAGGTTCCGCGGCCGAGGTGCTCCCGGAAAAAAGCTACTTTGAATAGCTGACGCGATAGATGACCTTCGCCCCGTCGTCGCTGACCAGCAACGCGCCATCGGGCGCGACAGTCACGCCCACGGGACGCCCGTTGACATCCGCGCCAGCCGGATTCGGCACAAACCCTGTCACAAATGGCACGGGATCCGCGACCGCTTTGCCATCCTTCATGCCCACAAAGATGACCTGATAGCCGGAACGCGAGGCACGATTCCAGGAACCGTGCTCGGCGAGAAAGATTCCGCCTCGATACGACTCCGGAAACTGGTTGCCGGTATAAAAGGCAAACTGCAGGGGAGCGACGTGAGCGCCGAGAAGCACGTCGGGAATGACGGACCTGGCGACAAGGTCCGGCTTCTGGGGCTTTACGCGCGGGTCTACGTTGTCACCGATGTAACTGTACGGCCAGCCGTAGAAGCCGCCATCCTTAAGCGAGGTGAGGTAGTCGGGCGGAAGGTTGTCGCCCATCTCGTCACGCTCGTTGACTGCGCTCCAAACCAAGCCCGAAGAAGGATCGACAGCAAGCCCGACGCTGTTGCGAAGGCCCGAAGCGTAGATGCGGGAGTTTTTGCCATCGGGATCGCAGACCAGCACAGCCGCGCGGCGCGCATCTTTTTCAAGTTCAATATTTCCGGACGAGCCAACGCTGATGTAGAGGTGCTGCCCGTCGTTACTGAAAGCAAGCGTGCGGGTGAAGTGGCCACCGCCCGGCGGGAGATCAAGAATGTGCTCGGCTTCGCCGAGCCGCTTGGAAGTTTGTTTGTCATAGCGGAAGCGCACGACCTCACCGGTGTTACCGATGTAAACGTAGTCATCGCGAAAAGCGATGCCGAACGGTCGATTCTGCCTACTTGCGAAAACTTCGCGCTGCGAAGCGCCGCCGGTGTGTTGTGGATCGCGCAGCACGATCACTTCGTTGCCGCCGGTGTCAGCGACAAAGACGTCGCCGTTCGGCGCGGTGGTCAAAAAGCGTGGCTCTTTGAATTCAGCGGCAAAAACATTGACATGAAATCCCGCCGGAACGGTGGGTAGAAATCCTGGCGGGGCCTTGACGCCAGAGGGCCCGTTCCCCGCCGATTTCGTGGTGAACGGCGCCGGAAGTTTCGGCTTATTGCCGTAGGTAACCTGGGCCGAAGCTGGTTCGAGCGTAAACAGGGCGCCGCCCAAGACGAGCAGCACCGTAGCGCGGAGCGACATGCGTTTTTCTCCAAAATTGGTTTCTAGGGCTTACCACTATAGGATGCACCGGCGGAAGGACAAGTTCCACACCGCGCAGTTCCGCCTAAAGCGTACAACAGCTGGTTCGCAAAAGGATCAACGCCAGGTGAAGCGGGAACTCATCTAGGAAACTGCGGGCGCGTTCGGCTTGAACAATGCCGTGCGCATCGAGATGCTGCCGAATTCTATGCCTTCATAGGGATAGCTGACCTCGTCTGAAGGATCCGCCGCCGCCAGGGAATAAAGAACCGGCGCGAAATGCTCGAGGGTCGGATGTGCTGTGGCCAGCAGGGTGGCCCCCCACTGCTCGGGGGCAGCGAATTTGTTCAAATCGTGCCGCTCGATGGCCTGCTTTACCTGTTGGTCGAATTCGCTGGCCCACGGATATGCGGCTTGCGGCAGTTTCCAATTCATCTTGTGGAGGTTGTGTACCAAGTTGCCGCTGCCAAGGATGAGCACGCCGCTCTCCCTTAATTTTTGCAGCTCGCGGGCGAGCGCCAAGTGCTCCGGGAAGGTGCGCGTCTGATCCAAACTCAGCTGAAATACCGGCACATCGGCGTTGGGATACAGGTGACGCAACACGCTCCACGCACCGTGATCGAGCCCCCAGTCTTGATCAATAACCAAACGATTCTCAAATGCTAACCGTTTGGCTCGGTCGGGAGCCCCCGGAGCGGGATATTGCAGTTCGTAGAGCGGTTTGGGAAATCCATAGAAATCATGGATGGTGTGTGGCCAAGCAGAAACTTGCACCCGGCTGCCGCGCGTAACCCAATGCGCCGAAATGACACAAATTGCCTGTGGGCGCGGCAGTTCGCGGCCAAGTTTGCGCAGGGCGTTTGTGAACGCATTGGATTCTATCGCATTCATCGGAGAGCCGTGCCCGACAAAGAGCACGGGCATTTTCAGGGAATGGGTGTGGTTCAACATGAACTTCCTCGTGCAACTGTTCGCGGCGCTGCTCACTCCAATCGACGGTACGCCGGACTTGTTTTGGCGCTGGAGCGAGTGGAAGAATCCTATTGCCTTCGCCCGGCATCCAACAAGGGCGATTGCGGCGTACCCCAAGAGTGACCGATGCCCCCCTCGGAGCCAACCATGCGACCCTGGATACGCGTTGCTGCCTTCGGAGCGATTGCGAGCACCATGGTGGTGTTCGGGGCGGTCGGTTCCCGAGCCAAACCTCCCCGCGGCAACGCCACGTTTCCCAAACCGGCCATCGATCAACCTGTTGCCGCCAAGAAAGGGAAAGAAGTAGCGGTCCTTTCTGGCGGATGTTTCTGGGGGGTACAGGCCGTCTTCCAACACACCAAGGGCGTGATTTCGGCAACCTCCGGTTACGCGGGAGGAACCGCAGAGACCGCACGGTATGAAACGGTCAGCAGCGGAAGAACGGACCACGCCGAAAGCGTGAAGATTGTTTACGATCCCTCGGAGATCACCTACGGCCAGCTCTTGATGATTTTCTTCTCCGTGGCCCACAATCCGACAGAGCTTAACAAGCAGGGACCTGATTGGGGCACACAGTATCGCTCGTCGATTTTTTATGGCAGCCCGGAACAAGAGAAAATCGCGGAAGCATATATCAAGCAGCTCGGCGATGCGAAGGTCTATCCGAGCAGAATCATGACCCAGGTGGTGCCGCTGAATGGGTTTTATCCCGCCGAGGGCTATCATCAGGACTACCTCAAGCACCATCCCGACAGTCCCTACATTGTGATCAATGACTTGCCGAAATTGCTGAGGCTGAAGAAAGAGTATCCGGAGCTCTACCGCGAATACTGAAGCCGGCTAATTCAGCAATTCAGGTTGCTGCTGGCCGTTCCGTCACCTGCTTCCCTTGTGTGCCCGGCAGCGGTATCTTGCGGGACCCCGCCGGCAGATCCCCCAATAGTTCTTCGAGACTGTGATACGCATAAATCGTTGGCGCGTGCTGCTGCATCAAGCCGCCGGTATCCGCCGTCGGGCCATAATTGCTGTGCAGATCCCGGCCAAGCATGCGCAGCATGGCCATCTGCTGACCCCGGTGGTGCGCGGTGTGCGCGATGCGGCGGATCATGACCCAGGCAACCGAGCGCTTCACGGTGAAAAACGTGGTTTCGCTCTCCCACCAGGATTCGTTTCGGGATTGCAAAACGTCGAGGCGTTTCGCGCTGTCTTCTGCATAACGGCGGATGAACTCGACGCGCGTTTCCGGCTTGGGAAGGGGCGGAGCGGAAACATCAATGTTCAACATGGTGCGTAGCCAGGTATCTTCGCTAACGCACTGATGCACCATCTGCTCGTGGACGCTGCGCCCGCGCGAGTCGTTTGGGCGCGGCCGGAATTCGAGATCCTCGTCGCGGAATTCGCTCCAGACACTCAACACCTTGATACGCTCGGTCGCGTAGGTTTCGATCAAAAAGTCATAGCGCACGCAGCACCTCCGGAACAACGTTCCCTTTTGATGCAAAGACTTGCTTCGAGAAACAGGATTTTACTCCACCGATCTTAGGAATTCGCCTTGACTTGCCGCTTCCCGAGGCGTATTCAGAAACTTGAGGCGCAGCGTGAACACGCGATTTTCCCACCCATTGCCTCCACCTCTCTGCGCGCTCAATCCCACGTCCTGAGGAGGAGCCATGTCTCCCGTTAAGCCGATTCCCGAGGGGTATCATTCGATCACACCGTCCATCGTTTGCCGGAATGCCGCAAAGGCCATCGAATTTTATAAGGAAGTTTTCCACGCCAAGGAGAAGGCGCGCATGACCGGTCCGGGCGGCCTGATCATGCACGCGGAACTTTTGATCGGCGACTCCCACCTGATGATGTGCGACGAAATTCCTGGCATGGCCGCTGCCCCGTCCGCTGGAACGCCGAACTGCTTCCATCTGTTTGTCTACACCGACGACGTAGATACAGTTTTCAATCGTGCGGTGCAGGCCGGTTGCAAGGTGGAAATGCCGCTGCAAAACCAATTTTGGGGAGACCGCTACGGAAAGCTTCGCGATCCTTTCGGCTATGTCTGGGGACTAGCGCAGCACGTCGAAGATCTGCCCATCGAGGAGATTAAGAAACGCTCCGACGCGTTTGCGGCACAGATGGCCAAATCGATGGCGAGCGGGCGTACGGCGTAGCTCGCTTGAAATCATCGGGAAGCGTACCAGAAGGCTCTCGAAGCTTCCGGTACATCCTTCTGGCGTTAAGCCTGGTTCTAGTACGGCATTCCCAAAGATCCTTGGTACTCTATCTCCATCGTCATGAATGGGTTAGCGGGAAATTTGCCCACCGTGAACCCGGAAGTAGCAATGTTTTCCCCTTCCTTCTCGAATTGTTCTCTCCCGCGCTCGTAAGTGCTTTATTTTGAATAATCGGAAGGCATCCGACCTTGGCGTTTGCTGTGCCTTTGTCGAATTGAGAACGATTTCGACGAATATTCAGGGAGACCGGAATGAAATTGGCAAGAATCCTTGCGATGCTGTTGGTGGCTTTGCCATTCGTGCCGCTGGCAAAGGCCGACGGTGCGGTCAACATGGTATTTCTGGGCGTAAACGGCGCGAACGACGGCCAGTATTACGTGAGCCCGTACACGGGCTCGATGAACGGTCAGACGGTAACGTTGTTTTGCGACGACATTCTGAATGAGGTGAACTTCAATCAGAAGTGGAGCGCAAACGTGACCAACCTGGCCACGGCGCTTAGTACCAACAATTTTTCGCAGACACGTTACGGCGGGGTTTCCTCCTCGGCGGTCTTCAACAACGCCGCGGTTGCTTATCAGGAAGCCGCCTGGCTGACGCTGCAGTTCGCTTCCAATCCGCACGACCTGGTGGACCTGCAGTACGCGCTCTGGGACATCATGAATCCTGGCGTCCGCGGCAACGGCAATTCGGACGTGCAGAATTGGCTGTGGCTGGCAAGCCAGAACTATGGGTCGATCAATGCCGCTAATTTCTCGATTGTGACCAACTGCGGTTCTCTGGCGCTGACCGGGCAGGTACAGGAGTTCCTCGTGCAGACGCCGGAACCAGGCACGCTGGTTCTGCTCGTTTGCGGCATGCTGGTGCTGGCAGCGTGGCTTTTCAACCGGCGTCTGCTGACCACATAAGATTTTCCTGCGAGTGGTGCTATCAAGTGAATGCTTACCGGCGTTCGAGCGGCCAGAGCCACGCTGCGCCGCGCACGCCGCTGGCGTCGCCGTGCTTCGCGGCCACGACGGGTGTGTCCGCTTCGCGACCAAAAACGTATTGCTTCAGGCGCGACGGCACATTGTGATAGAGACGAGGCACTTGAGAAACGCCGCCGCCGATCACAATGATGTCCGGCGCGAGTATTTTGATGATTTGTGCCAGGCCGCGCGGCAGGCGATGTTCGTAACGCTCCAGGCAAGCCAGGGCCGCGGCCTCGCCGGCTGCCGAACGCGAGACAATCTCCTTAGCCGGCACGGCCGTGCCGGTGGCGCGTTGGTAGTCCGCGCCTAAGCCAGTGCCCGAAATCCACGTTTCCAGACATCCCTGGTAGCCGCAGTAGCAATCCGGGCCAGGATATTCGTCGGGCCTCATCCACGGCAATGTTGTGTGGCCCCACTCGCCGGCCACGCCGTTCAGGCCATTGTGCACGCGGCCATCAAACGCGATCCCACCACCGCAACCGGTGCCCAGAATCACCGCGAAGACCACGTGGTGGTGTGCACCCGCCCCGTCGGTGGCTTCAGAAACCGCCAGACAGTTGGCATCATTGGCGCAACGCACTTGGCGTCCGAGCGCCGCTCCGAGGTCCTGGTCGAAAGGCCTGCCGTTCATCCAGGTGGAGTTGGCGTTTTTCACCTTGTGGGTGACGCCGGAGATCGTTCCAGGAATGCCCACGCCTACCGTGGCCTTGCGTTGGAACTTTTCTTCAATCCGTTCAACGCCCTCGCGAATCGCGCGTATCGTAGCTTGGTAATCTCCACGCGGCGTCGCCACGCGGTGGCGATGCACTTCCCTGCCGTCGTCTTCCAAGGCGACGAATTCGATCTTCGTGCCGCCTAGATCCACTCCAATGCGGAAGGTTACGCCTGCTGATCCTGCTGGGAGAGCGCTCATGAGTGGCTTTCTATCTCCGAGTCTGAAGAGTTCTTCTGAAATAGGCAAACGCCAGACCACGGCCGCTTGCCATGCCAATTGCGAGTATCAAATAATTTTGCAAATAGCCGCGCGATAAATGGCGGCCTCCCGAAGCGCGCTGCCGTGTCTAAGAGTCCTTCGACCTGAATGGGCTTCCACCCAAACGGCGAAAAAAAGCTCGGGCCCTCGGGAGGGCCGAATCGAAAAGATGCCCCCACTTTTTCCAACGCCTTCCCTGTACGGCGCTGCATGATCTTCAGCAACCGCGGGGAATGTAGATCGAGAATCCACCGCTCGAAACAAGCCACGCCGGAAAGGTCGCGAGCAAACGCAGCGACCTCCTCGGCGGCCAGATAGATGATCAACCCCTCGGTGAGCACGACACCACGCTTGCCGCGAGGGGCGACGCTCGCCAGAAAACGGCGTCGCGCCTCGCGGTCTGCCAGATTCACTGCGATACGTTCCAACTGGCAGGCGGGTTTGTCTCCGGCTAGCCGTTCGGCCTTGTACGCCAGGATGTCCGGCAAGTCGGCTTCGATCCACTGCAGCGTCGGGGGCAGTTGCATGCGGTACGGCCGTGCGTCGAGGCCAGCCGCACAGTTCACGATCAGGTCGGCGCCCTCGACGATTTCTTGGCGGATCATCTGATCAAAGAGATAAGTGCGCGTCACCCAGGCCCAGGCGTGCTTTTCACCTTCAGGCAGCGTGCGCGCGATCTCGGCGCCCTGCTGGCCGCCGAGTTTCTCCGCGTACGGGTCGCGGAACAATGCGTCGGGACGCCGCGATTCCTGCGCGCGAAAATAAGCGGCCCAGAGCGCCGTGTCCGAAATGTTGCGAACGGTTGCGGGAGCAGCAACCACCTGGACGACCTCCGGCGAAAAAGAGTAACAGATTCCATTCGCGCGGTGGAATGCACCGTACTGCCCCTTGGCTGCTAAAAGTGGAAGCCGAGTTCGACGGCCTCGGTACGCGGCGTGACGTAGTGTGTGCCGCTGAAGGTAGAAAGGAAATTGTAGAGCGCGATCTTGTCGGTCAGATTGATGACCGTAAACCGCAAGCTCCACTTGTAGCGATCCCCGTGGAACAGATTGTCATGTCCAATGGCGATGTCGAACAAGTGTCGGGGCTGGATGCGTGGCGGATTCTTGTCATCGTCTTCGGTGCCGGGCGAAGGAATCTTGACCAGTTTGGAGCCATAAAGATTGCCGGGACAGGAACTCAGGGGTGCGCGGAGCGTGGGAAACACGTTGCCGCAGAAAAGGCCGGCCTGCATCTGTTGGTCAGCGGAGAGTCCCGTCAGATCCACCTGAAAACCAGGATCGGCGGGATTCCCGCTGGTTGCAAAGGGCACGGCGCCTGCGACCAAGCCGCTGTCGTAGCGCCAGTTGAATCCGAGCCAAGGACCCCGCTTCCAGGGCTGATATTGCAGGTGGGTGGTCTGGTTGAAGTGTTCATCGTGATCAATGCGGAAAACACTAATGCCGCCTCGGCCGGCAGGGGTCACGCCAATGCCGCTAACCTGCGGCTGGAAGAACCGCGCGGCCACGCTAGAGGCCACGAAGTAAGCGGTCAGTCCGTGGAAATCCGGCATGCTGGCACGCAGCAGGTATCCCGGAATCTTCGAACGATCCCATTCAATGGGAAACGTGATCGGCGTATTTCCGAAGACGCTGAAATCATAGGAGTGATGGGTGTATTTCCAGATGTATTCCCCGTCCACCAGGAGATATTTTCCAAAGGCTTGCTGGAAGCCGGCGTGAAATTCGTTGCGCCAGCCGGGGCTGAGAGGATTCGAGATGCACGGAGACCCTTGAATAGCGGACTGGAGCGCATTGAGCACCGCATCGTTGCAGCCGACACTCGAGAGCACCAGGTTTTCGTTGAATGGCGTCTCCATCGATCGCGCATAGGAGATGCGGAGAATCGTGTTGGTCGGTTTGATGTGGTAGGCGAAGCCAAGTCGCGGTTCAGCCTGACTTTGCATGGTAAGGCCGTTGTAGAAATCGCCTCGAATGCCCAAATTGAACGCCCAGTTCCCTTTCGTGATGGAGTCTTGAACGTATAGCGCGAGCTGCTTCACGTCGGTGTGGCCGAAGAAAGAGTGGAATTGGCCGCCGCTGGCAAGGTCGATGGGCGCCAGCGTAGTGCACGGTGGTGCAACACTGACACCGCCGGCCTGGCATGGCGCGCCGTTGGCGTCGGTCAAGGAAGGGATGAGTGCCGGATCGACAATGCCGAACGAATCCTTCTCTGTGAGGAAAGTCTGCTGGTAGGTCACGCCGGCCTTGATGTTGTGAATGCCTTTCACGTAAGAAATGTCAGAGCGCAGGCCGGCATTCGTCAGGCGGCGGTTCTGCGCAACGCTGTCGCTCTGCAAGTTGGGAGTGAAGTCGGCAAACGGATCCCGGCTGGGGTAGTAGTTAAATTGATCCTGGCGAAGGAACGCCCCAAAGCTGACGGCGGTAGTCGTGCCGACCAAGTGCACGAAGCTAGGCGCAATATTGAAGGTGTTGATTTTCGCCCTCTGGTCCTGCGGCCCTACGGGGTTGCCGTCGGGTCCCAGGCCCCCGCAGCCCACAACCTGCGGCGGAACACAGGGAGCGGCCCAGCCTGCAGCGCTCTGCGAATCGAAAGAGTTAGGCGTCTGAAACCACGAACGCGTGTAACCCAGGTTCAATTGGGCGGTGCTGGCGTCGGAGAATTTGTAGTCCACTCGATCGAAGACGTTTTCCTGATTTCCCTGGTCGTGCAGCGTTGTGGCCTCAGGCGAATCCAGAAAACGCCCCGAGCGAAGGCCGCTCACCGCGACGAAGTTACCCCAGTTTCTCCCTCCGTAGGCCAAATCGACGGAGATGCTGGGAGTGCCGAAGCTGCCGTAGGAACTAACCAGGCTTCCGTGCGGCTGATCCACGCCTAAGCCGGAGCGGGTGGTCACTTTGATGACCAGACTGGTCTTATCTCCAAATTCCGCCGGCGGTGCGCCGGAAATCACTTCCAGTGACTGAATCGACTCGGACGGGATCTGGTTGGAAAAAACCTTGCTTTGCTGGTCGGTGATTGGCTGCCCATCCACGGAGAAGGAATTTTGCGCGTGGTCGCCGAGACCATGGAACAGCCCGTTCGAATCGGCGGCAACGCCGGGTGTTGTCAGAGTCACCAGCGAGCTGACAGAAGATGTAGACGACTCGAGCGGCACCTTCTGAAACAATTCGCGATCCACGTCGGTGTGATTCGTCGGACTGTTCTCAAGCAAATCGCCACCTTCCTCGGTCACATTCACCGTAGTCGCCGCCGTTCCGAGTTTCAGCGTGGCGTCGAGTTTCGTGGGGAGGGCCGAGTGTACATCCGTATCGGCAGAAAAAGAGACAAAACCGTTTGCGCTGATCGTGACATGGTACGGATTGAAGGGAACATTTGCGAACTGATAGGCGCCCGATGGATCCGTTGCGGCAGTGCGTGTGTATCCGCTCACCGGATTGACGATCTCGACGGTTGCTCCGGGAATCACCGCGCCTGATGGATCTTTGACTGTACCCTCGATCGAGCCGGAATTTCCCAATTGCGCGGTGGCAAAAGCCGCAAACACCAGTAACTGCGATACCAGGACCAGTAAAGTCCGAACTTCCGAACGCATGATTCCTCCAAGCCGCACTGAGCGATGTCGTGATAAGGGAACGGGCCCGCCGGAGAAACGGCGGTGGCGAAAGCCTAGAAAGGCTTCCGCACCAATCGGCACATCGAGGGATTAGGCGAGCAGCAGGGGAGGCGCGCGGGAGGGAGATTTGGTGAAAAACCGTTCCGCGACGTGGAGAGAAACAAATCCGCGAACATCACTGAAATAGAGCAGGATCAAACTGAGCAACGTCGCGCAGGCAACCGGCGCAATTCCCAGGTGTGCTAGCTGGCAAATACGGCAGGCCGGGCCATCGTGCCCGGTCGCGTGAGAGTGCGGCGCCACCTGCAGCAGAAAAAACAGGGAAACCAGAGCCAGCGCGAGGGTTGCCGAAACGACCAACCGGCCGCTAGGCCGGCGCAGTCTCGTCAAGTCTTGGGCTGCGGCGAACAAAATCAGAAAACCCCAAACGCGAAAACTTTACAACCGAATTTCAACACCTATTAGACGCCTAAAATCAGCAATTGGGATGCACTTTTTCGGAATTTTATGCTTAGAACGCACCCGGCAGCCGGATAGGCAACGTGTTACTGGGCAAATGCGTTGGGATTGTTGGCCAAAAGCGTGGCTAGGCTTGCGGCGATCTGATTGCAAATTTTCTGCACGTCGTCTTCGGTGGGGTTTTTGTCCACTTCGTACTTCGCCAGGGGAATGTAGTTGTTCAGGGTAATGATGGGGCCGTAGTCGTTGCTCGCCTCCTGCGTGGTTGCCGGCAGGTAGAGCGGTTGGGACTGCCGCCTGAGATTGAAGATGCCGACATACAGGAGGAAACGGGCATTTGGCGCTCCGCTACCCAGAAGCGCACGGCGGATGCGGTTCAAGGTATCTGGCTCGGCAAACACTCCCCGAATCTGCGCCCCGGATTGCGGACCCGGGCCTGTCAACCGCGTTGCGCTGAAGCCTTTCTTTGAGAGCGCCTGCACAAGGGTTGCTGTAAAGAAGTCGGTAAGCCGGCGGGCCTGCACCGAAGGCTGGTCCGTGTCTTCGTAGACAAACGGCGCCGGCGGCTTTTCTTTCTGCTGCGCGGACGCCGGCGTTTTGGGTTTCGGCGTTACCGGAACAGAGTTCAGTTCGAAATCCGACACATAGACCGGTACAGTTTGAACAGAAGAGTCCGAAGGCTTGCCTTGCGGGAAACCCGGCGTGGCGCTGAGAGATCCAAGTGTTGCGACAAGCAGCGTCGCTCTGGCCAACCAGAAAAAGCTTCCGCGCTCGACCGTCAGAAAGAACATGAGACGCTCCCTCCGCGGGCGGACCCTCAGGATACATTCAAAGCAAAACGCCGACTACTGTGTTTACGTCACCACAGACTTTGAGACCGCTGGAGAGAAGAGAGACAGGAGAGCATTCGGGCAGAATGCCAGGAAAGAAAACGCCCCAGTCGGACTTGCGGGAATTGGACGTATTTACGGAAAAGACGGCCCGATTACTTGTGATTGTGGTTGTCGGCTTTGGCGGACAGCTTCAGTTCTTTGCTCCCCTGATCGAGCACTTCTTCGGCCTTGCCAGCATGGCCTTTCCTGTCCCACTGGTTGGCCTGTTGTGTGGCCGCGATCTTTTCCGATAACGCAGCGGGAATGGGGGAGTTCCGGAGGAATCTCAGGAAACCGTGAGCATTTCGTAGCGCATAGGCAGTGCCACGCCGAACTGATCGAGTAAACCCAAGCCGTCCCAGATCACTGTGGACTCGATAATCTTGCCGTTGCGAATCTGATTGATGGTGATGCCGCTGAATGAGACTTTGCGATTTGTCGCAGGAACGCCCAGAAATTCGCCGCGGTGCGTGCCGGTGATGGTCCAATAGACCACCATTCGATCGCCTTCGCTGATGGTTTCGTGCACATCGAAGTGCAAATCCGGCAGGCCGGTGAGGAAGCGCTCCACCTGGCGGCGATAGGCCGAAGGGCCCGTGGCGCCCCCGGCGACGGTCGGATCGCCAAGGGCGTGCGTGTCGGCAATCACTGACGGGATGAATTCGAGGCGGCGCTGGTTCCAAATGGAATGATAGAGGCGTCCGAACAGTTCTTTGTGCGCTGCGGAGACCGACATGAGCTTCTCTCCTGCCGGGCGCCGGTCCCGGGCCTCGAAGAGTCGCTGCCGCGAGAGTGAAGGGAAGCAAAAAGCGGCAGCGCTTAGCCCGAGAGCCTACTCTGAAAAGCGGTATCTGGCAATAATTTGGTCAGACATCCCAAGGTTTTCCAGTCCCAAATGGCTTGGAATGGTTTGTTGCCTTGGGCACGACGCCACAGCTGAGCTGTCTAGGCGGAGGGAGTTTCCACTAGCGTTCCAGGACGCTCTTCATGGCGTTCAGGGCCACTTTCTTGGGTTGGCGGGCCATGTTGAAGACCACCGATCGCGTGGCATTGCCGACAATGGGAACCTGGCCTACGCGCCGCATACCTTCGCCGAAGTCCGCGTAAATTGGAACGAACATCGCGAAGTTCTGGTCCACTTCACTCTGCGTGATCTCCATGTGTACTTTCACGCCCTTGCCATCACCTGGCTGGACGTCGTATTTGAACTGGTAGCGGGGGACCAGCGTTCCATACACCCATTCGTGAAAAAACCAGTCCATTCTTCGGTTGCCCTGCAAGTCCAGCTCCTTGGGAAGGTGCTTTTCCACAATCGCTTTGAAGGACTCCGTCGAAGCGGGCGCCTTCTGATGGCTGCTGATAAAGTCGTGCATCATGTCAATGAAGGCCTGGTTCGGATTTCCGCCGCTCGCCTCGTCGTTGTACATCATCGACTGCAGCATCAGCAGAACATAGGCGCCCTTTGAGTAAGTCACGCCCTGATAGGCACGTCCGGTCTTCGGAGAAATGAGCCTTAAGCCGAGCCACAGCGGACCGGCGTCGTTCGGGGCCACACCGTAGGTGTTTTTCTCTAGAATGCGCCGCTTCTGGCGGTCCCAATATTCCAGGTAGTCGTGCTGCCATTTGGGACCGGATGCTTCCTGGAGGAACAGGCCCGCGGCGTAGTCGGCAAACCCTTCCGAGAGCCACTGGTCGTGATAGGTGGCCCAACTCACACTGTGGCCGAACCACTGGTGAGCGACTTCGTGCGGGGTGACCTCCTGCACAAAGCCCGTGAAATTCGAATCGACCGTTCCAAACAAGTGCCAGCGTTGGGTGGAATCGATGTATGCGGAAATCGGCAGGTACACCAAGTTCGGCCAGGACTGCCCAAAATTGAAATTCGGTTGCTCGGTAATAGCCAAATTTTCGTACGGAGCTTTGCCGAAATAGATCGTGCACACCTGCATCTGAGCGCGCGCCTGATCGAGCGCAAAGGAGGTCATGGCTTTCGGGGCCATCGAAGCGAGTGGCCCGCCGCTGCGGGCATAAGGCGCCAGATTGTCCGGCAGATCCTGCAGGTAGTAGCCAGCAATTTCATAGTGCGTGACCGGGTCGGACTCATCCAAACGCTGGTATCTGCCGTAGTTGAAGCCAGCCACGGCGACAGGCACCGGCGTCACCCAGTGGGAGACGACAAAGCCCGAATCTTCGGATTGCCCCTGCAGTTTTCCGACGCTGATCACCACGTTTGGCTTGGGAACCCGAAAGGTTAGGTCATAGAGCGCTTTCTCTCCGAAGCCGTTCAGGTTCGGATACCAGGATTCGCGGGCGCCGACGTAATAGCTGCCTCCGCCAGCGTCGTTCAGGACTTTATCGCCGCTATATTCGACCGTGATCGTATGTCCCTTTTCGATCGCGGGGGCTTCGTCGAGGATCGCGTAGAACGATCCGTCTTGCTTTTTGTCTTCCTGGATGAAGCGTAGGTCCTGGCCGTTTTCGTCGAGCACCCGCGAGACTCTCAGCGTAGGCAGCAGGCCGAATTTGAGAACACGCTCGCCGGGTACCAGGGGTTCGAAGGTAATTTTGGCCTCGCTGGCAAAATGCGCGTTTTTGCTGATGACCGTCTCGATTACGTATTTGCGTGTGACAAAAAGCCGACGGTCTTCGAGCGAGTTTGCCGTCTTTGCTTTCAGTTCGGAATAGAGATGCTGCAAATACCAGATGCCATCGTCCAATCCCGATCCACTGCAATTGATGAGCGCGACCTCTTCAGGCGAATCCACCTGAGGAATCGCGCCGGAGCGGGCACGAATAAAAAAGCGCAGGTCTTTGTGTGGCGTGCCGGTCATGTACGCGTTGATAAAGCCGGGGTGCTTGGGGTTATAGACGGCCGCTAAAACGTCGGCATCCACGTTGTCCATGGTCTCGTCTTGCAGAATCGCATCCGTGAAGCCGTCGGGAACTTCGTGGCGCAGGCGCGTCTTCGCTTTCCATCGTGCAAACGCTCCGTCTTGCGGACCCGGAGGATCCACGGGAGTGGTCTTGATCTTGGCAAATTGCTCGCCAAGGGTGCTGCTATAACGGAAAACGACTTCTGTAAAGTCTTCCTCGGCGGTCTCGTGACCGCTTCGCCGGATCATTTCCTGCGTGTCGATCGACATCACCGGTTTCAGTGTGAAATGTCCCTCCCCAATAAAAACGGCGCCAGTTTCCATGCCGTTCACATGCGTGAGAAACGTAATGGTGCCGGATTTAAAGAGGAAGCTGCCGACATCGAGCGGCATGTTGAAGTTAACCACGCGATAAGTGGCGCCGAGTTTGATGTCGCGCAGTTGCCGGTAGAACGGATCCGAATTGGCGTAGGCCGAGGTCTTGTCGGTAACCGTCACGCTGGTTTTCTGCTCGACGAGTGTGAGAACCAAGGGAACGTCAAGGGTCCCGTGCACATCAGCGGTAGCCGTCTGCGGTTGGAAGCCGTTTTTGGTGACGCGCACGGTGTACATGCCAGGCCTGAGGTCGGGAGCAGAGAATTTTCCGGATGCATCCGTCGTCAGCGCAATGGGCTGCGCGAGGCCTTCGCCGGTGATCTCGACTCGGGCCTCGGCAACCGGCAGGCCCGAAGGATCCTTCACGGTCCCTGTCAGCGTGTCGGCGCGAAGGTTTGCGCACCAGCCAAGGCTAAGCGCCAGGATCACCACAGTGAAGAGTAGTTGCGGAAGCCACAATCTTTGTTTCCTTTGGGGGTGTGCGGCAGATGGGGAAAAGGAGAGGACGGATAGGGCCGGGAACATAATCCTCCGCAGAGATTTATTTTGGAACCCCTATCCGCACTCCAGCACTAGGAAGTCGGATGGAACGAAACGGGGCAACGCGACTTACGTAATTGACAACAGCATATACCTTACGTATGGATTTTGTCATTCTGAATTCCTGGAAAATGTGAAGTGAAACCCACAAGGACTGCTCGCAGCGCAAAACCCGCAAGGACAAAAAGATGGGGACGGTGAGAGAGAGAGCGTCGACATACCGGAGGTGCTGGCCCATCGACCCTGGCGCCGAGCCGCCGATCAGGCTCTGCGTAGAAAAGAAAAGGCCGCGACAGGAGTCGCGGCCTTGATGTTCGTAAACTCTTTGATCAATCTGAAACCGATCTACCAGAATCTGTCCGTGTGAGTAATTTGAGTCTAGCGACTCGCAGACCCGTGAGAGTCGCGATTCGCGTGGAGACCATCGTCCGCACACCAAAGCGGAGTAGATCTCTCTATATTTAGAAAGGAGGTGATCCAGCCGCAGGTTCTCCTACGGCTACCTTGTTACGACTTCACCCCAATCATGAGTCATACCTTGGGCGCTTGCATCCTTGCGGTTTGCGCGGCGACTTCTAGTACA
>Ga0126369_10000561_pt1 | contig 24458 bp, 21 predicted proteins | sample PanSoiMetaPlot_1_FD_109646 | JGI IMG/M metagenome (GOLD analysis project Ga0126369, IMG submission 109646) | Tropical forest soil microbial communities from Panama - MetaG Plot_1 | ecosystem: Environmental > Terrestrial > Soil > Tropical forest > Bulk soil | place: Panama | collected 2016-02-17
CTCAGTAGAAGCGGAATCATTCCACTTTCGCTGACATTTGACACCGGGGGACCAATGGCCCGCAGCATCTACGATGTGGCGGTCGCGCTGGGCGCGATGACCGGCATTGATCCCGCAGACGCCGCTACGCAGAAAAGTGAAGGCAAGTTCTCGACCGACTACACCAAGGATCTGAAGGTTGACGCGCTCAAAGGCACCCGCATAGGAATAGCGCGCGATTTTCTCGGCGCCGATCCCGACGTCGATTGGGTGGTCGAGGCGTCGCTCGCCGCCATGCGTAATTCAGGCGCGACGATCGTCGATGTACGGTTTCCGAAATGGCTGCTCGATTCGAAGCTCGAATTCTACAACGCCATTCGCATGCCGGAATTTGCCGCGCACATCAAAGACTATCTCGCGACGATCGGACCGGAATATCCTAAGACAATTCAAGACATGATCGACCAGACCAATCGCTTCACCGGGCCGCGAGCGGATGGCGCTCGCCCCAATCCAAGTCGCTGGACCTTGTTCAAGCGTGAAGCATCGAGCGGAACTCTTGAGGACTACCGGTACACATCCGTGCGCGATTACGGTCTGCCACTGGTCCGGGTGGCCGTCGAGGGTCTCTTCGCTGCCGAGAAGCTTGACGCGATCGTCTATCCAACAGCGACCCGCAAGCCCGTATTGCTCAGCGCGCCGCCCGACACCGCTCCCGCAAGCCCGACCGCATCGGCGACGAACATCGCCAATCTCACGGGTTTTCCGGATCTGATCGTGCCCGCAGGATTCACCGGAGACAACCTTCCCGTCGGCATTTCCTTCTTCGGCCCCGCATTCAGCGAGCAAAAGCTTTTGTCGCTCGGATACAGCTTCGAACAGGCAACACGCGCCCGCCGCCGGCCGGTACACACGCCTGCGCTCAAGGGGGAATCGATATCAGTGCCTTAGGGGGTGGCCGCCGTACCTTGAACGCGGAAGAGGCGCCGCTGATACGGGCGGTGACGGGACGGCACTTTTTGGTGCATTGCATGGATCTGCGCTCACATGCACGCCGCGAGGTTGGCTGGGGCGCGTGCCCAAGATTCTCGATGATCTGCTCATGCGTCCGGACGGCGTCGTCCGCGTCGTCTAGGAGACGCGAATTAACGGTTTCAAATACTTGTGGGCCGCCTTGCCGCTTCCGGCCGGCCCGCTGAAAGGAAAAGTCTATATTGGAGCAACATTCTGCTATTGCGACCGCGATCGATCCAGCGCACGCGAGCGACTACACGCGTAGCGGCCTCGAAGTGTTCTTCATTGGTCGGGGGTCCAAATCGCTGGTACGCTATATCAAAAAACCCACCATTGATGAGGCAACGTTCTGCTATTGGCGCCGAGCAGTATAACGGCTTGTCCTGGCTTTACTTTTCTCCCAAATTTGGTTGAATCGCTTCGGAGGCTGACCAAGGGGTGCTGTGAACTTGGGACCCGCGCAGGATGGCGAGGAGAGCGCAAGCGTCCGACGCCGTTTGACGGTGTCCTGGTGCCTGTCCCGCGGGCGCACGATCTGCGGCTGCGCTACCGTTTGAGTTATCGCCACCCCCTTCTTCGGGGAGGGGAACGCCGATGCAATGCATGGCACGGTGCATCCCATGCGGCAATCGCCGTGCACCCTTCCCACCTTACGTCAGCGCACCGTCCAACCAACCCAGCATTCCGGAACGTGAGCGGTGTGTGGCACACCGACCCGCTCCTCGGTGCGGAATAGTCCTTGAGCGCGGCAAGACTTGATTGGCCCTTGCGGAGGCGCGGTCGAAGCCGCCGCGCTTGTGCCGCTGAATCGCATCGTGGTGGGCGCGTCTGGCGAAACGCCGATGACATGCTCGAACATCGGCCAGTCGGGGTGCCTTCCCTCTTTGCTCGCCAATTGAGAATAATTACTCAGACTCGTTCAGACTTGCCCAGGTATGACTCAGGGAACTGCGCGGAAGATGTCGATGGACGCGCCCCAATATGAGCCGGCGAGGTATCTTTCGACTCAATGTGATCTTGCGGACGATTTTCTTTGCCAGAAGATCTCCTTCTGGCGAGCAGCGGGATCGCCGCATTGACCTGCCCGCTCGGAGAATGCCTTCGTGCCGGCGTGATGCAGAGCTGGAACCCGATGTCGTCGGCCTGCGGTTCGATGGACGCATAGCCGTTGGCGTGCGCCCAGGTGGCGATTTGCGTACGGTTCTTCGCATTGAGCTTGCGCAGCAGATCCCGCACATGAATTTTCACCGATGCCACGCTGATCGCCATCTTGCGAGCAATGGCCTTATTCGAGCGGCCGTCACTCAGAAACCTGACTACCTCCTTCTCGCGGCTCGACAGCGCGGCGGCGTCGATTTTACTCTGAGCGGCGTCGATTTTACTATGGTGTGTGTGGACGATCGAAGAGAGGCGCTCCGTCACTCCGCACGAGAGGCGCGTTGAAAAGATTTCATCGTCTTGCATCGCCAGCCGCAGCACCTGAACCAGCGTCTCAAAGGAGATGTCCTTAGTGATATAGCCCTGGACACCGACTCTGATGAGGTCGATCAGTTGCTGAAGATTTGCCTCCGTGGTGAGTACGACGATCTTCGATGGCAGCTGTGCGCGCAGATCCCTCAGGCGGTCGAGTTCTTCATCGCCGTAATCGGCGAGGTCGGCAAGCACCACGTCGGGTGGCGGCCCATCGGCAAGAAGCTGCTGGGCTTCCTGGAGATTCTTGGCCTCGCCATGGACTGAAAACGCTTTTCTGGCCAGCAATTGCTTGAGCCCCTCGCGGAACAGTTCGTTTCGATCGACCAGAAAGAGACCTTTGGGTTCCATCGCGTGCACCTTAGCTGCCCAAACCCATTTGCCGCCATCCACGTCGCGCGAGATAAAGACAACGAAATACCTTCACTGTTCTTTCACTCGCTATTGGTTCGATGGCAGGGCTGTGCCCGTCAATACCGAAGGCTGCATCTGCCGTTTTGGGTCAGGGCGCCACTGTTCTCGGGTGTCGGGTCATTATCAACGATCTGGCGTTCATGCGAGCGAAGCACGAGCCTCGGCTTCCGATATTCAGTTTCGATCGCGGGCTATTCAGCCAACTCGATGGTTTACGTTAGTCTCGAAATACTACTGCTTTGCGGCCGATCCGAGAAAATTCCGTGAAAACGTGTATGCCGCGAATCATTGCGCTCTACAGGAAAACATCGTTGTAGTTGTGGCCAGAAAGGCGGCCATTGCGACATTTTGTTTTAACCTCACTATAGATGACAATATTGTCATGATTATCCTCGCACTGTCTAGTATGATTTTACAGCGAGTTCGGTGAACCGGATGCATGGAGGCCTTTGCGCTCTGCCGGTGTTTGACATGGATTGCAAAGCCCACGCTGGCTATCGCTGCATCAATGATGAAATTTCTTCGCGCACGATTTTCAGCAGCTGCTCGCTCTGCCCGTTCAGGAAAAAGTGGCCGCCTGACAGCATATGCATCGCAAAGCTGCCGCGCGTGACCCGTCGCCAATCCGCCACCAAGCCAGGCGGCTCCGACGCGTCATCCTGCCCGCCGATCGCTACAATCCTACACGACAACCGCGCATCCTGAGGTTCAACAATGCCGGCGGACAAGCGCAAATCCGTTCGCATGAGCCTCAGCGCCATGGCGCGCAGTGAAGGTTCCTCAAATACCGCGCTCGGCGTGCCCCCGAGCGACAGCACATATGCGGCAAATTCGCCGTCCGGCAGGGCATGCCGTCGGTCGATCGTCGAGCTATGAGCGGGCGCTCTCCGCGCACAGCTGATCAGGACACGGAGATCGAGATGACCGCGCTCCGCGCATCGCGCGGCCAGGCTGTAGGCGACGCCAGCGCCTACGCAGTAGCCCAGGAAGCCAACCGGGCGGTCGAACAGCGGATGCAGCGCCGGCAACATTGCATCAATCAACGCATTGATATTGTCGATCGCCGGTTCCGCGTATCGGTTTTCCCGGCCCGGCGGTTGCACCGGGCAGACCTCAACGTCGCTACCGAGCGCTGTCTGCCAATGACGATAAATCGACGCGCCGCCGCCGCCGTAGGGAAAGCAGAACAGTCTTACTCTTGCAGACGGCATCGCCTGACGAGCGAACAGCCATCGTTCACTACGCGTCCCGTCCGCGTACATCCCTTCAATCGCCGTGTTCACGAAAATAGCTGTCCGTCCCGTTTAGCCAATCCTGCCGAATCGGGGCGAAAACATCGAGGTCAAGCGTGTTTTCCAAGGCTTCGACGCTGTGAGGCAGGTTTGAAGGAATGTGGAGGACTTCACCCTCACGCACGATCAGCTCGTGATTTCCATCCTCGCCGAGACAAAAGCGCAGCGCTCCTTTGAGAATGTACGTAAACTGTTCGTTGTCGTGGGAATGCCGACGCACGAAGGCTCCTTTCTTCAAATAAAGATGGGCCAACATCATGCGGTTTCCTGTAACCAGGCGACGAGCAATGGTGTCTGTCACTTTTTCGTTCGGCAAGTCCTCCCAGTTGAATATTCTCGGTGTCATGTTGTCGTTCATAGGACGGTCCTTTCGCTGCGGGGCCCAGGTTGCAATTTCCTCCAACGTCTTCGCAATGCGTGCTATCCCTGCGGACAAGATCTTCTCATCGGCACTGAGGCTAATCCGCAAACAGCGTTTGCAATGTTCGCCCACGTGCAGCCGGTTCACGAAGAAATGCCGTCCCGGCATGATAAAAGCTTTCCTTTGGCGGAGCCGATCATAGAATTCTTCGTCGTCGAATTGCGGATGATCTATCCAAAGCCAGCAAAACATCCCTCCTCGTCCCGAATGTATCCGCCAAGGTAGGGATTGAGGCAGCGTTTTGAGTAACAGATTTTCGGCGAACTGCTGCTTTTTCAAGTAGTAGGGATTAATGATCATCTTGGACAAACGATCGAGTTCGCCGCCGCCGAGCGCGCGCTTCAGCGCCATCTGCGCCAACTGGGGCGCGTGAAGGATGGAGTTGGACACAAAGGACGCGATCGCATCGATGTATGCGGGCCGTCCCACCGCAAAGCCAATTCGCTCCCCAGGAATCCCTGCCTTGGATACACTGAAACAGTTTATGACGTTTGGGTGCCAAATTGGCGACGTTTGCGGTGTGGTTACTTGAGGAAACGGTAGACCATATGCGTGATCAATCAGCACCGGAAACCCTCGGCTCTCCGCCAGACGAACGATGCATTCCAGTTCTTCTCGCGTTAGGGATCGGCCGGTCGGATTGGCGGGATTTGAGAGCATCAGCATGCCGATCGCCCGCTCACCTTCCAACGCCTTAATGTCGAGTTCATAATCGAAGTGACGATCTCCCCTTGTCCGGAGTCGCGGCGAGATCCCGGTAATGCAGTCGTCGTGCAGACTCAGATTGTTATAGCCGGTGTAATCCGGCTCGATCGGAAGCACGATCCGTCGCATGCCGTTGGCCAACGGGCCGGTAAATAAAGTAGCGGCAGCAAAGCTCAGCATCTGACAGCCGGCCGCAACTACGATGTTGTCGTTGGTTAGGTGCCAATCATATTTATTGTTGAAATAGCGCGCGATCGGGGAGAGTAGACTGTCATGCCCGCGAGATTGACCGTAGCGGCAACTTGCCACATCGAAATCTTTGGCCAGCGCATCCGCCATGACGGCCTGCCACATCTTGGAGACTTCAGGAATCGGCGCCGGGTTGCCGATCGTCAGATCGATCCATTGGCCGTCGTGCGAACCCGCCATTGTCAAGGCGACGTCCTTCATGATGCGGCGAAGTCCCGACACTTTAGCCATTCTTGTGCCGCTGAGCGACAGGCGGAGATCCACATCCTTTTGCGGGGCACTGCAGTGGCACGCGGGTCCGCCGGAGAACGCCCACGGCGCACTTGCGGAGATTGTGTGTTGCGCGAGCCTGGGCAGACGCAACCCCGTCGTCCGGTTGTCAACGCCCTCGCCGTTGCACTCAGAGCCGCACTGCATTTCCGATGTCCTCGTCGGCCGACCGGCCTGTCAGGCTGCCGGAGCTTCATGCGCCAGAACCCGCGGCAAGGCGCTAGCGGCCGCCCGCAGCTTACGGGGCTGCATACCCGATCTCACGCCTCGCGCTTGGTCGCGTTGGCTCGATCCGTCAGGCCCCGGCCGTATTCAAGGACGGCGCGGACAGCCTCGCCGCAACGTAATCCGAAATACCATTGATGGTGGCGTGGCGAAACAAATCGTCCATCGGTATCGCAAGGCCAATTTCCCGTTTTATCCTCAGTTGAATCTTCGTCATTACCAGGGAATGACCTCCGAGCGAAAAGAAGTCCTCATCGTCGGAAAATTCCTGGAGTTCGAGTTCGTCGGTCCAGATCTTGCGAATGGCATGCTTAACCATCTTGTTCTCCGGTAAGGTTTGGTAATTGCGGTTTGCCGAACGAGGAGGTCAGAAGACGACGAATGGCTGCCCAAGATTATTAGTCGGCCGAATATGATTGTGGCCATATTCATCCCGACCACTGACCAGGACGCTGGCGAACGTGCTGAGATCAAAAGTTTCGCCGTGTGCGGTATAGCTGGTCATCCCGGGATAGACGCGTACGTGGGTGGGTACATACCGGCTTGAGAGCGCCAGGCGCGTCTCGCGCTTGCTGGTATTAGGCAACGAACCATGCACGCAGGAGGCCGTGAATATCACAGCCTCACCGGCCTTTAACTCCACGACCGCGGCGTCGGAGTCCTGCGGCTCCCAGTTCGGATCCGTCTTGAACTCGGAAAACCTGTAGCCGAAAAAGCCGGTACCTGTCTCGGTGTGCTTGTAGTGATCGCTACGACCGGTTTGCACCTGCTTCTTCTCGTCATAGAAATTCTTGTAGTGCGATCCGGGCAAGAATCGCATGCAGCCATTTGTCTTAGTGGCCGGTGTGAACGCGGTCCAGACCGTTAGATCGATAAAGGCGTTCCATCCGGTCTTGGTGGGGACAATGAGCGGATGGCCGTCTGTGTAACTATAATCCCGCACCTGATGCCATTCGGTGCCCGCGGAACCCGGGACTTTCTGGAAATACTCAGTCCGCCAAAGCAGTATGTCGGGACCTAAAATTCCTGCAATATACTTAAGAACTGTGGGATGGCAAATATGCCGCGATAGTTCCGGGATGTCGAAGTGCCGATCATAGTCCAAGCCGTTCTGATAAAGCATTTTTGATCTGTTTTGCGTCTTGATCCGAATTTCGCGAAGCAGCTCTGCCGCCTCGCGCGGCTCATAGAGTTTAACTGGGCCGATAAAACCGTCGCGCTCGAATTTCGTTATATCATCTCTAATATCGTCAGTGATGGCCGCGTTGGATGCGATGCCTATCGTCGCTGAGAAGTCCTTTGTTTGTGCTAGCACCATGAGAGACCCTCCATTGAGTTGGTTCGTCTGCTGACGCACCATCATCTTCATGTGACGGAGCTATCGTGTACGGGGTCGTTCAGGAAAATCCGACAGCTCCAGTGAACACTCATCTCGTTCCGTTTCAACGTCGATCCTTGGTGTCGCACCCCGCCCTCAAACAGGAGTTAGTCGACTGCTCATCGACAGGTTGTACATACGTTTGAGCTCCTTGCGATCGATCTTCCCGTTTTGCGTCACAGGGAATGTATCGACCTTCACGAACTGCCGGGGGATCATGTGCCGCGGAATGCTCGACGCCAATTCTGAGCGAAGTTCACGCTCATCAAAGGCGTGACGGTCACGGAATCGAGATGGCGAAACCACAAAGGCAACTAAATCGTAGGTCGCTTGGTCAGTCTCTCCGCAAACCGCCAAGACAACGGCATCCTCGATGTATCTGCTCGAGCGCAGCGCGTTTTCGACGTCGCCGAGATCGAGACGAATGCCACGGATCTTGACCTGATTATCCATCCGACCGACGCAGATGATGTCGCTATTCGGTTGGATCCGCCCAAGGTCGCCAGTTCTGTAGATCTGAATACCGCCGCGTTCGGGCCCAAGTGCGAGAAAGCGCTCGCGATTCAAGGCGTCGTTGTTGAGATAACCGGCGCCGACACCGGCGCCGGAAATGCAAATCTCACCAACTTCATTGATCCCGACCGGCGCCAACTCATCGTTAAGGATATGAATGACGCAATTGGACACCGGCGCACCGATAGGTACGCCCGTCTCAACATACCGTTCAAAATCCCGCATCAAGTGCGATGAAGCGATATCCGTGCATTCGGCGACTCCATATTGATGCAGCAGCTTGCACTTGCGGCCGGGTTTGCTAGCCCAATCCACGACGCGCCGCGCCGCGAGTGCCTCGCCGCCGATGAATACGTAATCGAGGGAGTCGAGCGCTGCTTCGTCACCGGTGTCCGATTCCAGCAGCAGGTATAACGTGCTTGGCGCGCAATGAAGCGTGCGAATTCCGTATTTGGCGATTATCTCCTTCGCCATCATCACGTCGAAAGCAGAGCTAGGTAGGAGATGGAGAGTGCTGCCGGTGAACAGCGGCGTCATGAGACTGCGCTGGCTTATGTCGAAACCGAAGGCGCTTACCAGAAGGTTGCTGGAGTGCGGGTTGAGCTGATATTCATGTTCCAACCACGTAAGCAAGTTCCACCAGCCGCTGTGCCGGATCGCCACCGCTTTCGGTATTCCCGTAGTTCCCGACGTGAAAACGACGTAACACAGGTGGCCTGGCCAGATATCCGGCGCAGGATTGATGGCCGAAGCACGGTCGACGGCTGCGCTCATCGCGTCGATGTCGACAATCCGAACGCACCTTTCGGGCAGCAACGCTCGCGTCCGAGACGACGCGACCACCACTCGCAGGTCGTCGAGTTGGGACAACATCAACCTTAAGCGCTCGCAGGGATATGCGGGGTCCAATGGCGAATAAGCGGCGCCGATCTTCAGAATTGCGAGAATGCTGACGACCAAATCAGTGGACGGATACAAGCAGACACCGACGATCGATCTTTGCGACACGCCGCAGCTCAACAAGAAATGGGCAAACTTGTTGGCCTGCTTGTTCAGCTCGTCATATGTCCAGGCGACCTCCCCGAACACGACTGCCGTCTGCTCGGGACGCCGCGCCGCATTCCATTCGAATTTTCTGTGCACAAGCCTTCGGAAACCAGCCATGCTCGTGTCCTCTATTGGTCAGATTTATGCGTGGCCCATTGCGAGTGCTTTTTTTTCCGTTCCGCCGCGCATCTCCGCGAGGCGGAACGCTTCTTCGAGAATGATGTCCTCTTGGCCAGCGATAAGCTGCCGCGCGGCCAACCTTTCGCATAGTTCAAATTGATCGACTGCCAACTTCTTCGCTATGCGCTCGATATGTGGCACATAGCCTGAGAATAGGCCGTACAGGCCGCTCGCGATGTGCGCGCATGTTATGTTGGGATTGTCTTTTGTTATCAGCTCTTCAGCTGTCCTCGTCAATCCGACGATCAGCTTGAAGCTCGTGTTGATGGGATATTTCTGTCTCTCCAAGACCGCTACCAGGGTCTCCAGTTGCGTATTGCCCGCTCCGGCACCAAATCCTTTCGAACACCCGTCGATGACGGTCGCCCCGCACTCGATCGCGGCCAGGGAATTTGCAATGGCGAGTCCGAGGTTGTTGTGAGCATGAAAGCCGATATCCACGCCCAATCTGCTTTTTAAGTACGTCACCTTTTGCCGGACGAGGTCCGGCGTCGAAAAGCCGGCCGAATCCATCAACACTAGGCCGTCAGCGCCATAAGCCTCCATCAACATGGCCTGCTCGCAGAGCGTTTCCGCGTCGGCCATGTGCGACATCATTAGAACACCATACGCCGCGAGTTCCTTTGATTTGACTTTCTCGATATAACGCCGGGTCGTATTAGCCTCGGTACAGTGACTGGCGATGCGAAAGACATCAACACCAATCTCGATCGCGATGTCCAAGTCGGCATTTTTGCCGAGGCCCGGAATAAAATGAATTCCAAGCTTTGTGTTGCGGCAATGTTTCCTCGCCGCTTCGAGCATTTCGATATCGGACGCTTGGGCATGTCCGAGCAGGCTGGATGAAGCACCCAACCCATTACCATGTCCGACCTCGAGAATGTCGATGCGCGCCTTCTCTGCCGACAAGGCATATGCCTCTATCTGGTTCAAGGTAAGCTGATGCCGGATCGCATGATTGCCGTCACGCAGAGTAGGATCGCTGATCAATATTTTCTTTTGCAAATTGGACCTCCGTACGTGAGTCTGCCTGGTGCTTGTATTCGGCGACCGCTACAGCCGCGCAGTTGATGATGTCCAGGTTGCCCGCATATTTCGGCAGAAAATCGCCTCGACCGTGAACGGTCAGACTCAATGTGATCCTGTCCTTGTCCAATACAGGCGGGAGCACGATCTCGTAACCCGGTACGTACCTTTTGACCGCTTTCTCCATCGCGCTCACGCACGCTGCGATCTTTTCGAAATCGCCGAAAATGGCGTAGGCGTAGACTGTTGTTTGCATACAGACGTCGGGGTACGCGGGGTTGATGTTCAATATTGCCTTTGCCCGCTTTGTCCCACTGAAGCGAATGAGGGAAGTCTCCGTCGTCGTCAGGTATTCATCGATATTTTCGCGCGTCGCGATACCTGCGCTCCTGGACGAAATACTGGATACGATTTCGAGATACTCTATGTCGCTGGTCGATTGGCGCAGCGCGTGGGCGAGCGGCAATGCAGCTTGTCCACCGCATGTGATCATATTAACATTGCTGTGGCGGGCGCTTTCTCGAAGATTGATGGACGGCACACAGAAATGGCCAAGTCGAGCCGGCGTCAAGTCAATAATGAATTTTTGTATCTGTTGAAATACAATATTGTTGAGGCGGTGAGAGTCTGCTGATGTTGCATCAAATAAATAATCGAAGCTATCGGCATTTTCTCGGAGAAAGTCGATGCCGTCGGATGACACTTCGATTCCAAGATCCCTAGCGATGCTCAATCCTTCGCTGTTTCGATTGCGCCCCACAAATGCTACAGGTTCAACATAGCATGAGGAAAGCGTCTTGAAGAGCAAGTCGGTGCCTACTCGACCCGTTCCGATGATAGCAACGCGTGATTTCCCGTATTCCGCGTTCACAGCAAATCTCCCGCACACCGAATCCGTCGTGCATCCGTCTAGTCAACGCGAGTAGTCAAACGCGCCGCCTCCTCGCCTGCACACGAGAAAATCGCCGGCAATGTCGTGCCCTGTTGCTAAGCCTCCTAAGTAGTCGATTCCTTCGACAACTTGGAGCCCATCGGGCTGCCATGTCCGAGCTAACCTGCCATCGGTTGAACGTCTGCGTAAACTGTCAGAGCTGACAGATAGAAGCGCATTTCATCAACGGGATAAGGAGCGCGTCATCAGCAACGAAGTGCTTGCCGCTAATACTAAAATCGCTCCGCAGCAGTCGGCTCTATCACGCTCCTTCGCGTGCCGCTCGTGTGATGGCGGCGGAAAGACCGTTGAGGGCTGCATCGAGCTTTGACATGGAAAGAAGACCGAAACCCAGACGAAAGACGCGTGCGTCCTCGCCGAACCAGGTGCCGTCACCAACTCTGACACCCTCCTCTGCCACAAATTTATAAAAACGCGTGACGGCATCATCGTCGAAGGCCGATGACTTCAGGCGGACACAGCAGATCGCGCCGGCATTGGGCCGTACCCATTCCACAAAGGCCTCGTTCCTCGATACCCATCGCGACGTACTCGCGAGGCCTTGTGCAAGGCGTAATCGCCTCTCGTCAATGATGCGTTCGCGTTCCCGAAACAGCCTCAGTGCGAAGAGCTCGTCTACCGGGGAGCACGAGATCACGGTATTGAACTTCCCGAGGATGAGCTGCTCGCGAAGCGCTGGATCGCGCGTGATCGCCCATCCCAGGCGCAAGCCTGGCGCACCATGGCATTTCGACAGCGAAGCGCAGGAGATGACCTTTGGGCTCAGCTTGGCAGCACTTGGGCCAACGGGATCATGGCCGTAGGCGGCCTCGTGATAGGTCTCGTCCATAAGCAGATAGGCGTCTGGAGCTATGTCGGCCATCAAACCCAGGATTTCCGACATTGTTTTCTCGGACATAGCGACCCCGGATGGATTTTGGGGCGAGGCTAGGCTCACCAGCTTGGTCTTGTCGGAGAGCAGCCGTCGAAGATCGGCGAGATTGGGCTGGTAGCCTCGATCAAAGGACAGCCTGAGCGTACGCACGTTCGCGCCAACCACGTCCAAGGCGTTGCGCGCCAGGGGAAACTGTGGCGAGGCCGTTACGGCCTCGTCACCGCGCTCGCAGAGAATGAAAGCGATGAGGAATAGAGCATGCATGCCACCTACGGTGACCACGACATCGTCGGGACCGACTCCGTGCGCCTCTGCAATGGCTGTGCGTAACTCGGCGTTCCCCTCGGCCGTGCCATAGCCGAGCTCCATACCGAAGATCTGCTGGCACGACCCATCCAGCAGATCGTTCAAGCGGAGATTAGGCCCGACGCTTTCACCGAGATCGTAGCGTGGCGCAGTCCCGATAAGGGATATGATATCGTTTTTCGGAAATCTCGCCATGTGGCTCTCCGTCCATTTGCTTCGTTTGTTACGCGGGCTTCTCCATTTCGCTTCAACGGCGCGTGCCCCACGCTCCTCGCGACAGTGGATGCCAGATAAAGAAGGAGATACCACGGCATCGCCCGTTGAGCACAATCGCAAAATAAGGAGACTCAGCCGCGTGATAGAGGGGCGGGCTGATCGCGGAGCGGGATGGCTGCGACGATTGAGCCGGCAAGCGTGCAACCCCCTAGAACGACGAAGGCTGCGGCATAGCTAATACTCGCCGCCAGCGCCCCGAACAGCGGCGGGCCGGCCAGCACGCCGCCCATGAGGAACAATTGAGCCCCGCTGGTCAATGCGCCGACCTCGGCGGGTAACGCGTGCCGGGCCACTTCGCCGAGGACGACAGGAATGAAGCCGGCCGCGCTGATGCCGTAGATTACTGCGACCAGCTCGACGGCCACAATCGGCCACTCACGCGTCACGAACGCGGTCAGAACGGCCCCAATTGTCATGAGTAGACCAAGGATCGCCATTACAGCGTGCGGTGTGAGCAGGCGGTCCGATATCCAAGCCCAAAAAATTTGACCGGCAATGCCGGCCCCTTGGGAGATGCCGAAGGCTACGGCCGCCGTTGCAAAGTCAAGCCCCACCTTGGTCACCAGATGCACAGTGAAAAATGATCGGAGGCACAGCTGCATGGCAGAGAAAGCCATTGCGGCAACGAGGAATCTCAACATGCCCGGCATTGCGAGAACGCGCTTGACCGGCTCGAGGAGACGATAGCGCGCGATAGGGTTCAACCTCTCCGTATCATTAAGCCTCGGCACGATGGGAGACAACGCGAGTACAATACCCAAGCTCGCGAAAGCGAGCTTGGGTACGGTGCCGCTCCATCCCGAGGATAGGACGAGAACCGGTACGATCATCCCTGCCATCATGGCTCCCATCGGAACGCCTGTCTGTTTGATCGACATGATGAGACCGGCGTTGCCGGGCGCCGTACGGGGGCCGAGGATTTGCGAACTCGCCGGATTCATCGCGCCTGTCGCCATACCTATCGCGATGGCCGAAAACGCGATGAGGGCGCCCGGCAGGAGCAAACACAGGAGACCGAGAGAACTAAAGGCGACGCAGCCGAGGCTCAGTCCCATGCCGCCCAGATGGCGCAAGAGGCCGGGCACCTGAAAGCTGGTAAGCAGAGCGGTTGAAAAGACGATTGCTGGATAGAGAGCGATCAGGGTTACGCTCCAGCCGCGGTCGGCCGCGATTTCTGGCGCGAGCACGGGGACGGTGGCCGAGAGCAACGAAACCGTCGTTTGCACGAGCACGGTTATCGCCAGCGCCACCGCGGTCTCGAAACGCCCGAGGGGTGGACAAGCCCTTATCGACATTGTTTTTCCGCGAATGTCCCGCCGGCCATCACTTCTGAGAGTAAGCGCGCGAGGCGGTCGACATGGGGCGGAAACACGATGGCCTGATGGGTCGCTGGAACGGCGACGACTGCTACCGGCTGCTCCGTGAGATTTGTCCAGTCAAAGTCCGCGTCCCGCACACCCACGTCAGCAGAAGCTCGGATGAGCGTCAAAGCGCTACGGCTCCGTCCGGGCCGGTAGGCATGCCGCAGCTTACGAAAATTGCGGGTTCGCTCGAGCATGCGTTCGACTTGTTCTTCAGATATGTGCGCTGTCTCGGGAGACAAAGCAACCGCGGAAGCAATAGCGGCCGTGGAGAGCGCCGTTGACTCCTTCAAGTCCAGGCCCAGCGCCGCGGCGACCGCAGCGAGCAGCGTCCGATCGTCCTCATCGGGACAGCCATGCCCCGGTGCGATCGTGTCGATGATCGTGAGGCTAGCCGCCGGGTGGCCCATCACTTCCAGCTGGCGCCCTATTTCAAATGCGACGAGCCCCCCAAAGGACCAGCCCGCGAGGTGCCACGGCCCGGGCCGGAGGGTGTGCGCCGCATCGCGCAAGTACATCTCGGCGATCTCCTCGATCGATGCCGGAACATTCTCGCGCGCCCACGGAGTGGGCGGTTGTAAGCCATAGATTGCACGATCGTCGCTCAGGCACGAAACCAAGTCTCGATAACAGAAGACCGTTCCACCGATGGGATGGACCAACAATAATGGTGCCGAGTCTCCACCGCTTCTCAGCTTGACAACGCTGCTCGCCAGTTCAGCGCGTGAGGCCGCCCGAATCGCATTCGCCAATGCTCTGATTGTCGGGTGCTCGAAGAGGACGGTTGGTGCCAGTTCAGTGCCGTGGCGACGGTTGCACTCGCCGATCAGCGAGACCGCCTTCAATGAATCGCCGCCAAGTTCAAAGAAGTTGTCATTCGCGGCGATCTCCTGGCCATCGAAGCAAATCCGCCAGATCTCCTGAAGGGTGCGCTCAATATGATCCTCGGGCGGCGATGCGTCTTCGGTCTCTCGCGATATGACCACCGATGCTTGCTCGCTGAGCTCTGGCGCGAGCTTCGGAAATCCTTCATTCGCTCCCATATCGAGCTGTGCGAGCGCGAGATCGGGGCGATCAGAAGCGTGCGCCAACAGCGTGCGGAAGCATCGTAGCACCGTCATGGCCTCTCCAGATTGAATCAGGCCGCTGTCATAGTCGATGACGATTCTGATCGGAGCGTCCCGACCGTACTCGAGAGCCATGATGCTCCACGGCAGGGCAAACCCCGCAGAAAGGTTGCTGCAGCTCACGGGCTTGCCGCCAAAATCAAAACCATAGTCACTTCGAACGTAGTTTATGGCGACGTCGAAGAGAGTATTGCGGCCTGGGTGTCGGAGTTCGAGCCCACGCATGACGTGCTGGGTCGGAAATCTTTGGTGTTCGAGATCATTAGCCAGCGCAGCATCGATAACGGAGAGCGCCTTTTGAAGGCTCATCGCCCCTTCAAGAGGTGGCCGGAACGGCATCACCTTAGAGAATAACCCCACCATATTCTTGAACTCTGGACCCGGTCGGTTGGCGAGCGCGACACCAAAGACAAGATCCGAATTCTTATAGAGTCGGCTGAAGCACGACCAGGCCAACGCAATGATTATCTTGAATACGGTCGAGCTTTGACTCCGCGCAAGGCTGCGCAGCGTGGCAGAATCGTCGGGAGTAAACCCGCAATCGAGTCGGACCGGGCGCCCGGATCTTGATTTATCACTGCGGCTGATATCTGCATTGACGAGGCGCTTACCCACCTCCGCGAACCGCGCTCTCCAATAGATAGCGTCCGCGTTGTACCGTTCCGATGCGAGATACTCGTTTTCAGCTTCCTTCGCCTGACGGTACTGGGGACCGCCGGTCAGCAGTGGCGCATTGCCGGCGGCGAGCGCATTATAGATCCGGGCGACACGGGCGGCGACCAGCTGGCGGCCTGTCGCGTCGATGATCAGGTGATGATATTTCTGGAGCCAGATGAAGTGCCTTTCAGAGATTTTAGCCAAGGCGAAGTGAAAAAGAGGGAAGTCGGTCGGGAGCAGTGGTTTCCAAAAAGCTCTTTCTATCCAAGCTGCCGCCGCTCTTTCGGCATCGCGTTCAGCCGAGAAATCGAGGAACTCGAGATCATGATCGACTTCACGGACGACGTATTGCGCAACGCTGGTGCCGGATTGGCTGAAGCGGAGCCGCAGGGCATCGCTCTCGGCGATGACGTGAGATACGGCTCCCGCGAAGAGGTGTGGGTCCAGCGCTGTACAAATTGTCAGCGTCTGCCCGGTATTATAGATCGGCTTGGCCGGATGCAGGGCCTGGTCGAGCCAGATCGCCGCCTGCGGTGTTATCAGTCCAAACGGACCATCGCCGGCCGCGAGGCTTTCCGGAGCTTCTACGAGCGAGCCGAAAGTGGCAAACCGAGCCATCTTATTGCCTCCGATCAACGCACCAGCGACCTCGCAGAGGAGGCTTAACTCTTCCCGCTTTACAGGCAACTGTTAGGTTTTACAGTTGACCGGACGGCGGCCAAGCCACGTGATGGCATGCAAAGTTGTCGCGTCCAGAGCGACAGCTTGCCTCGGCTATGACGGCATCCCTGTCGCCTGTTTTAGTTTGCTCGGGGTTGCGGGCGGGGTGACGGTCGCTGCCATTTTCCTTTCGGAGTCGCGTAGAGCGAACCGCAAGAGCGGCATCGCGAGCGATGTGCTGACGATCGCCATTAAAGTCAAGGCCGAGAATACCGTCCCCGAGATGACGTTGCGGTCCAACATGATGGTCAGGACGATCACTTCCATCAGTCCTTTGGTCTGCACCAACGCGCCAAGGCCCAGCGCCGAACGCCATGGCTCGCCGACGAGCCGGGCTGTTACCGCCGTCCCACCGACCTTGCCGAGCAGGGCGAGCGCCGTCGTCACGATAAAGATTTCCAGAAAGGTCAACGACGTCGGGGCGACCAGCGTACGCAGTCCCGTCAATATGAAGAAAACCGGCATCAGCACGCCCACAGTCATCACCTGAAGCCGATCCAGGATGGGCTGACGCAGCTCTCGCGGCATGATCGCTCCCGCGATGAAGGCACCGAAGATGTAGTGCAGCCCGATTGCCTGTGTGATTATTGCAGAGCCAATGACGATCATGCAAACGACCACCAACGCGGACTCGCCGACGGTTCCGTCGGGCATCAGGGCTGTGAGCGTCCGCCGGGTCAGCCACGGGCGCAGAATCCGCATCATGATTCCGAGATAGATCGGTAGCACGACCAAGGTCAAAATGACGCTCGGTTCTCCAGGCGCTCGTCCCGCCACTGACGTCATCAGCGCTGCGAGCAGAAGCCACAATGCGGCATCGTTGACCGCCGCAATGCCCAGAGCAAGATCACCGATCCGTCGGCCCAGCAATCCCGTCTCACGCAGGATGGCTCCGAGAACCGGAAGGGCGGTGACGCCGACGCAGATAGCGATAGCCATAGCAAACTGCATAGGATCTGCCCGCGAACCCAGCTCGTCGGGGTGGCGAGTGGCGATCCAAAGGCCGCCGAGAAATCCGAGCAGCGTTGGGACCGCGACGCTTGCCGTCGCTACGAGGCAGAACGCGCGGCCGCGTCCCAGGAAGGTATCGGCTTCCATGTGCAGACCGGTAATGAAGCCGAAAAACAGCACTGCGATTGAAGCGGCGCCCGATAGTCGCGCCAACATTTCCGGATTGAACAGGAACTGAAAGGATTCCGGAGCAACGCGGCCGAATATTGAGGGACCAAGAGCGACACCGACCAGTATTTGGATCACAACGAGGGGCACAACGCCGCGAGATCGCATGAAACGCGACAGGGCAAATGGAACCGTCACGAACACGAGCGCCTGAAAAAGGAATATTAGGTCGATCATCATGCAACTAACATTCGCACGGCAGGTTTACGGCGCACAACATACGGTTACTTGAACGGGATGCCCAATATAGACTCGGCGGTTGCGGTGGAACTGTCAGCTCTTACAGTTATGGATGGATGACCGGCACCGCGGCAAGCGCGCTCTGTGGAACGCCAACCGCCGGTCCATCGTGCGTGCACTCGCCCGTCAGGACAGCATACCCATAACCGCCGCCTTAACCGCCGCTTGGGTTTTGTTGATCGCACCGAGCTTAGCCAGCACTCTGCCGATGTGAAAATTCACCGTACGTTCCGTTAGTCCGATGATTATGCTGATCTCGAACGCAGTCTTCCCTTCGGCCGTCCAGCGCATCACCTCCCGTTCGCGCTCCGTCAATGCCTCCGTACCGACGTGCGCGTAGTTTTCGCAGAATACCGTATGCGCGCCTCGCGGCGCTAACGGAGGGCTCGGCACGGCATAACCCCCGATGTCCCAAGCCTGTTCGTTATCCCCGCATTCAAGCGCCGCCATCTTTCGGTCGATATCAACAGCGCAGCTCAATCCCTGCATGACGAACATCGTCCACAGCGCCGCTTGGCTCCGTCGCTGTACTTTGAGCTTTCTCAGGAGATCGCGAATGTGCGCCTTTGTCGTCGCCACGCTGGTGTTGCGCCGGCAAGCGATCTCGGCATCCGTCAAGCCCGCGCAGATCAGTTCGAGAATCTGTGCCTCTCCAAGGGTGAGTGTTGGCAGTGGCGGGGCGTTTCTCCCGCCCGTTCCATCGCTGGCGGTTCTGCGGAGTTGCCCCAACAGGGCAGCGGCAATCCTCGGGGCACATTTGCCGGGGCCGCTTCGGGCGTAAGCTTGGATATCTTTGACGAGGTGTTGATGCATGCGGCGGAGCCCTTCTGCAACGGATTCGTAACACGCTCCGCAGGCGGCGGATATCCGCCGGGCGAGAGCAACGACGGCTAGGTCCACGTTTATCCGGAGAATCGATCGGAGCGACGCTAGCCGTTGCGACCAGCCATTTGGTGAGGCCTCGGGCCCCACACGGCGACTCGTTTGACAGTCCGTTCGGCGCCCCTTTTGGCGCGCCGTCTGGCGACTGAGACGCACGCATTTATTGTGCGAATTTATTGTACGAAGCCGCCGTAGCCTCATCGGTCGACAAGAGCACACATGATCACCATGGTGGGCGCGGGTGAAATTGCGGTGTGGACAGTGGCGCTGGACACTATCCCCCAGGCGCTATGGCCCCGACTTGCCGGCCTTCTCGATGCTGCCGAGCGTGGGCGCGCCGAGCGGTTTCGGTTTGGTCGCGATCGACGTCAGTATCAGGCTGCCCACGCCGTAAAGCGGCTGATGCTGACGGCCGCCGCCGGAGACGACGTCGCGCCGCAGGCCTGGGCGTTCGAGAAGGGTGCACACGGCAAACCTCGGGTCGCGCGTGGGGCGGGACCGTGGTTCAATTTGTCCCACTGCGATGGGCTGGTCACCTGCGCCGCCAGCCAGTGCGTCGAGCTCGGTATCGACGTGGAAAACCTGGCGCGGCGCGCCCCATTGGAACTCGCCGTCACATGCTTTGCTCCGGCCGAGCAAAACTGGCTGCGAAGCTTGCCTGCGCCGGCGCAGCAAACAGGGTTCTTCCGCCTGTGGACGCTGAAGGAGGCCTATGTCAAAGCGACTGGCCACGGTTTCGCTCAGCCTTTGGATGCGTTAGCTTTTGGCTTCGATCCGCTGCGCGTGACATTCGCCGATCAAGCGCTGGGTGACCCAGCAACGTGGCGGTTTGAGCAACGCCAAGTCGGCGCGCGCTATATTCTCGCCCTAGCTTGGCGGACGGTCGCGAGGGAGGTGGAGGTCGAAGTAACACCGGTGCGGCTGGAAAAGCTGCTCAACAGTGGGAGTGTGTATCTGTAGAAGGGACTGGCTGTAAATCCAGATGTCGGAAGCACCGCCTTCTGTAGCGTGGGAGTTCCCAGGCGGGTATACCCCGAGCGCGCCATCGACGCGGTTAGCCCGAGCGGATTCGCTCGATCCACTGCGGCATCGATGTCGCGCGCGGCCGGCCTTAACCCGGCCGAGCCGCTCGTTAGCTACCAGACTAATCGACAACTCTCCGGGTGGATTCTTCCTCCACAAGTGATTTGCGCGTTCGGGGGGCGCACGGCCATAGCCGACATCCGAATACTGCTCAGTGACAAAGCGATCGCGCACCTGCCCGCGCCTAAGGATGGATGGTATTTGGCGCGCGACACAGAGTTGAAGGGCTTCTTTGTCGCCGTCGGAAAGCGGAAGAAGACGTTCACCGTGCAGGGCGACCTAAGGTGGCACGGAAAGCGGGCTTCCTCGATGAGGGTAGCGATCGGAGATACGAGCGAGATATCGACGCGAAGTGCATGCGCCACGGCGAAGGATTATCTGGCTCAAATCAGCCGGGGACAGCACCCGAAAGCGGGGGCGCAGCCAGCGAAGGCCGAGAATGCTGGCAATAAGGCACTGGCCATAGGGGGAGGTGTCACACTCAAAGAAGCGTCGCAGCGGTATCGGGCCGCGCACCCCAAGCGGTTTCCCGGTCATATTGAAGCATAGCCTGCATGCCTGAAGCAGTTGGCGCATTCCTGAGCACTGAGCTGTGGCAGAAACGAGCGAATTCTTCGATAGAACCTCGGGAACTGTTCGCGCGGCAACTTTGCGCAGCAAAGCTTTGAATTTGCTGTAAGGCAGCTCGAGACCGTGTACCGAAGGAGTCGCAAGACGGCCCGGAGGCTCACCGAACGGCTAGTCACATGGCAGACTTCGCTCCGAACGTTTCTCTCAAGGTGTATGAAAATAGCCATCGTTGCTCCGCCTGGAAGATTTTCGCGGCCTGCTGAGCGTGATACGAGAGCCGTTCCTTGCAGAAGGGCTCTATCGCATGTGCCAACACGTCATCGAAACCATCGAAGCGTATGCCCGCAGCAGCTGGAGCAAATGCGCCCGAACCGATATGCGCGTCAACATCGACGACGCTGTCCCTGACCGTTCGGTACTCGATTCGCGATACGCCTGCGTGAGCTCATTCCGCCAAACTAACCGATGATCCTGCGAAATCAGAGAAGGTGCCATGAATTTTCCCCTGTAAAACGTGCATCGGAGTGACGAGATGCCAGCGAGACCGTCTCTCTTTGGATTGTCGTCACAGCAGCAGCTGACCGAGGAGGCCCCCGCGATCTTCCTACGGGGCGATATTGGACCACGCACTTATCCGTTCAGGACGCCTTCCAGCATTTCCGCAACGATTTTGACCATTTGCCTGAAGACCGTTGGCTCAGGAGCGACTATGTATTTCGCAGACGGCGTTTCAGCATGTTCAGCATCGATACGAAGACGAGATGTCTGACCAAACTTGCGCGAAAATCCTTCTATCAGACGGTCGAGATTAATTCGTACGCCGGTGGGGTTGAACGGCATTTTGAACCGTTGGCGGACCGTACGGCTCGTAATTCGTTCCTCCACCAATTGATTTGCGATGTCTACGACGTTCTTCCGGAGACAAGAACCAGCGCCAGCCGGCATTGGGAGATCGGGGTTCACCTCGTCAGGATTATTGCGCATCCGGGCAAACCAGGCCACCGCGCCCCTGAGGGAATGCATCGCGATGGCCATGCCTTCGCCTCCATTACGCTGGTGAAGCGATCCAACATAGAAGGGGGGTGAGCCGATTTGCGAGAAAAGACGGCAGTATTTACTGCGAAAGGACGATGCTGGAACCACTTGAAACGGTCGTCTTCGACGACACCCAAGGTTTGCACGACGTGACAAGTGTCACGTCCGGCCGAACGGACATGGGTATCCGCGACATATGTGGATTCTCGTTCAATCCAATGTGAAGAAGAACTGACCCCCATGGCCCAAAGCAAGACAGGCAAAATGCAGGAGCCGATCAGAGCGAGGGGTTTTCAGCCGCCCGACGGAACGAAAGAACTCACAGGCGATTTTGGCCGGCAGTCGGCGGGTAGATCTTATCATTTCGGTCGCCACCTGCTCGTCGAGCTCGTGGAAGCTCGGCACCTTGACGACTGTGAGCTTGTCGATGCCGCGTTGCGCGAGTGCGTCACGGCCCTCTGGCGCCGTGCTCATCGATGTCCACCTTCACCAGTTCTCGAGGACGGGCGGGGTCTCGGGCGTTGCCATCCTTTCGGAGTCGCATATGAGCATACATAGCTGGCCGGAACATGGCTACGCGGCGCTTGACCTATTTATGTGTGGCAACGCCGATCCTCGCCGGGCGCTCCCTGTATTGGAACGCATATTTCGACCAAAGGAAATTTTTGTCGAAGAGATGCTGCGCGGCACCGCCTGCCAGCGGAAAGCGGTAATGCCGGCATACGCCCAGAGCAATTGCCGAAAGACGATGCAACATATCTATGAAAAGATCTGGATCGGCGAGCTTTGGAACTCGGGAACCCTGCAGGCGCCCGCATTCTTGCAGAGGACTTTATAGATCATCGTCCAATCGAACAATTCCCAGGGAACCGTGATGGCCACATCGCAATGGCGCTTGATTGGCACCGGGCATTTCCCGACATGCAATTCAAGATTCAAGACATGATCGTGGAGGGGGACAAACTCGTGGCTCGATATTCCGCGAAAGGGACCCATCTTGGACCGTTTTCTGGCCACACCCCTACGGGGCGCAATGTATCGCTGACAGGCATCGATATTTTTCGCTTCCGCGACGGCTACCTCCTAGATTGGTGGCACAACGAGGACATCTACGGATTGATGAAGCAAATCGCTGATTAGACTCCTGGGCAGCAATTCGGTGACTGACAAAGCATTCACACGAGAGAATTTGGAGGCGCTCGATCGGGAGGACTGCTTAGCAGCCTTTCGGTATCGCTTCGATTTGCCCAACGACACGATTTACCTTAATGGAAATTCTTTGGGAGCAATGCCGCGCTCCACGCCAACTCGGATTGATTGGGTCGTACGCCAGGAATGGCGAAATGATCTGAGCGCGAGTTGGGTGGAAGCATAATTGGCTGGATCTGCCGCGGCGCATAGGGGATAAGGTCGCCCGCATTCTCGGTGCAAACGAGGGAGAAGTCATCGTTTCAGACTCGACCTCCTTGAATCTTTTCAAGTTATTAGTGGGCGCTCTTCAGCTGATGGCCGGCCGCGGAACGATTCTCTCAGACTCGAGCAATTTCCCAGGAGATCTTTATGTGGCACAAAGCGCCGCAAGGGTGCAGAACCGCAAGTTGCGAATCGTTGCGCCCGCGAGGTTGGTGGACGAACTCGATGAAGACGTCGTCGTCGTCATGTTTAGCCAAGTCGATTTTCGCACCGGTCGGCTTGTGGAACTACGACCCGTCGCTGAGCAGGCGCATGCAGTAGGTGCGTTGGTACTTTGCGACCTGTCGCATAGCGCGGGCGTAATGCCGCTGGCGCTGGGCGATGATGGCATCGATCTGGCTGTTGGGTGCGGCTACAAGTTTCTAAATGGCGGCCGTGGCGCACCGGCATTCATGTACGTGGCGAATCGGCTGCTCCATTCCATTGAGAACCCGATTTGGGGCTGGCTGGGACACGCCGAGACTTTCGCCTTCGAGGCCGAATACCGTCCGGACTCGTCGATCGCTCGCTTCCTGGTGGGATGTCCGCCGATTCTCAGCCTCGTTGCTCTGGAGGAGGGGATTGATTTGCTGCTCGAAGCCGACCTCCATGCTGTGCGTCGTAAGTCCATCGCGTTGACGAGCAGCTTCATTGACCTGCTTCGGCAGGAGTGGGACGATGATGCGCCGGAAATTCTGAGCCCCCTTGACGGTCGGCGGCGAGGTAGCCAAGTTGCGCTCCGGCATCCTTCGGCCAGCCGCATCGTCCGCGCGCTTTCGGAAAACGGTGTCATAGCCGAATTCCGCGCCCCTGACATAATCCGTTTCGGGTTTGCGCCGTTATATGTCTGTTATGCTGATATTTGGGACAGCAGCCAGATTCTCAAGCGAGTTACGCATCAAGTAGACGCTGATCGGAGGGCGGCGCGGCTACGGCGAAAGTTTGAATAGTTCGCGAGGTTAAAACGGTCGAGGTCGCCACCTCGCCAGAACAGCACGCATGACAGATCTTGATGCTTTCGTCGAACAGAAAGGGCGGGAAGATCTCGTCAACGAGGTGCGTCGGAAGATCGATGCCCTTGATATACGCTACGTCTATATTCAGTATCCCACCGTAACCGGACGCATCGTCGGCAAAGGAATACCAGCACAGCACTGGGAGCATGTGGCCCGCATGGGCGTCCAACTCGTTTATGGTTCGGTTGCGAATCTGGCAACGGATCGGCGTGGCCGATATCTCGGATACGGCGCCGAAGCGTCGGAACTCGTGGCGATACCCGAGCCCGAGACCTTCGCTCAGCTTCCGTGGGACAAGAAGGTCGCGCGCGTCTTCGCAACTCTGTTTCGCAATCGCGAAGAGGCAGAAGAGCCTGGCGCATATCTTATGTCGGATTGCCGCGGCAATCTGCGGCGCATGCATGATGATTTTGCGCGAAGGCGTGGCAATCTGCGTTTGCGAGTAGGTACAGAGCCGGAGATGATGTGGCTCAAGCGCGATCAATCCGGTGCATTGGTGGGAGCGACAAGACCCAATTGCTACCACATCGACCAGTTCGAGAGCC
>Ga0126369_10000563_pt1 | contig 24450 bp, 22 predicted proteins | sample PanSoiMetaPlot_1_FD_109646 | JGI IMG/M metagenome (GOLD analysis project Ga0126369, IMG submission 109646) | Tropical forest soil microbial communities from Panama - MetaG Plot_1 | ecosystem: Environmental > Terrestrial > Soil > Tropical forest > Bulk soil | place: Panama | collected 2016-02-17
ATCTCGTAATTCGGCAACTCGGAAGATTTCACTTCCAGGCCCCAGCCCGAATGCGCAAATCCCACCACAGCTTTCTGAGATTTTCCCCAGCGAAGTATCGGCAGGTCCCACGTCGGCCAATCCTCGATGCGCTTCGTCCCCGGATAATCCTGCTCGGTTAAGCCAAGCAGCACCAGATGTCCGGCATGGCTCGAGGGAAATCCTGAAACCTCCAGGTCGTAATGCATCAGCTCATCCGGTTTGGAATGAGGATCGTCCTTGCCGGTGAAGAATTTCTTTTGATAGTAGTAGCAAGGGCCCCACGTCAACACGCAGCTCACGTTCAATCTTTCGCCTTGTACTTGCCTCGCCATATCTTCCGGACGCACGCCTTGTGTCGGGTCCTGGTAGTGCGAACACCCCGCTGCATGCACGTGATGGTCTCCGGAATACCATCCATACTTCGAGGGATCGATCCATCGCCGCATTTGGAACTCGACGCGGTTGCCGTCCCGCTCGGTCATTTCCACCTGCTTGGTTTGCGGCAGATATTCCGGGCCGAGCGTGCACTTCACCGCGTAACTCCCCTTGGCCAGCGCGATGGATTCGCCGTTGTGCCGGTAAACCTGTGGCTGAAAGAAAAAATCCGGCGCAAGCCGCTTCGACGGATTCGGATAAATCCGGCCCTGCTCATCGTGAATCGTAAATGCCGCAATCGTCGGCAACTTGTTTTCGTCTACAACGCTGAGTCGCAGTTTGTTCGCCGGGAGAATCTTGAACAGCACCGTCGCTTCGTTTCGGAAGCCGGCGTCTTGCGTGCCCTGACCCACGTTAAAGCTCAATTTAGCGGAGCGCTCGCCCGCATCCCGGCTGTAAATCGAAAGGATCCGGTATTCCAAGCCAAGCCCGGAAAGGCGCTCCGACATGGGGTTCTTGTCATAGAAAGAAATGTCCGCCCATCGCTGCTTCTCGTCTTCCGGCGTCAGCTTCATGACTGGCTCCGCGCTGCCGTTCGACCCCGCGTACACCGCCCCGCTGTTTTCGCTTTGCACCTGCAGCTTCGCCGTGACGCCTGCTCCGTTGATCACCTTAACTAGAAAGAGCCGCGTCCCGTCTTGCTCCAATTCCGGTTTCGCCTCCCCAACCTCTACCTTCACGCGGCTCTCGGCATTGATCGTCACAATCGCCAGTGCATACTGGTCCAGCACGCGCTCCAGTTCGCTCACCGCTGCGGATTCATCCGCAAGCCCCATCGCCGCATTAATTCGCTGCGAGTCCGCGGCGAGCAACGGCTGCCCCAAAAAGCTCAGCGCCTCTTCCACCTGCCGAACGTGCTGCGCCAGCGGCTGCAATGCCACTTTCGGCGTTTCGCCGATGTTCTGGGCCATGCCGTTGGGGGCAACCACGGCAGCAAGAAGCCATGAGGCTGAGGCATATCTCAGGTGGGTGAAGAATCTCATCAGTATGGTCCTTTCCCAGACTTCCCGCCGCACTGTTGTCTGTGCATTTTCTCTTTTTAGGGGCGTGCGAGGAGGGTCTTATCCTAATCCAATCGTTAAGCTTGTAGGAAGTCTTGAGGGTCGGTACTCACGGCAAACTCCGCTGAAACCAATCGTCAAAAGATGCAACCGGAGCTTACGGCCGATTTGGGACGCATTAACGAGTCAGCCCTCATGGGCTTCAATTCAACACGCCTGATTTGTTCGGGGAAACCGGAAAAGTTCTCATTATGGCAATCCCGGCGGGCAGGTGCTCCCTATTGATTGGCTCAGAGCGGTGGTGTCCGCAATCAAGAGCGAGTGTTTCTCCCCGCTCCAAGGACCGTGCCGGCTGGGAATTAACAGACCCGGCGGATGTCGGGCATCCAGCGCTTTTTCGGGTAAGCCGTTTTCCGATGCCGAACAACGAGGAGAGCGACGAGAACCCCGACCAGCGATGCTATCAAGAGGAGTTGGCTCATAAGACCGCCTCTATGCTTTATTTAGGGAGTGCGGGACGCTCCACGCGCGAACGTCCAAGTACAAACAGGATAAGGGAGGCGAGCAGGTGGCAGCGGAATACTTTGGGGACGTGCTGCGGGTTGATAAACAGCGTGGATTGTCCTCTCCTTCGACGTATAACTCCCGAGAAGTCCGGTGAATGCCGATTCTATGACGATTAAGCGGCTACCGCGAATTGTCGGTTATCGGAAAAGTGGTCTTTAGTACTCCGTGGGAAAACGTGCCACGCATGCCTTTTCCCTGAACTGACTGCCACGGCCAGTCGTCCAACCAAGTAAGTCCGTTTTTCTCGGCCCTCAAAGGCATCCAAGATTCTCTGGTGGCGGCGCGTCAAATCGCCCGCAATTTTACTCTTTCCACGATTCATCCCCAATTTCCGGCCGGGTGTTGCCGGCAACTTTACCGCCACGAGCCGGGCCAGGGGAACGCCTGCTTGGTGATGGCTATCTCTTCGCCGAGCGAGACCCGACGAAGCAGACGAGAGCGCTTGTTCTTAGCCTCGCGGATGTTCACCTGCTTCATGAATTTGATACTCTGCCGAGTTATCTCACCGAGGCGAGGTCAATCCCTCAAAACGCTTGCGCGTTCCGGTAAACTTCCAGGATGAACTCAGTTCGCTTCCGCGGTTTGCTGTTTGATCTGGATGGCGTGCTGGTGGACTCAACTCCGGCGGTGGCGCGGGTATGGGCGTGGTGGGCGCGCCAACACGGATTCGATCCAGATGAGACTGTTCGCCAAGCTCATGGGCGGCCCAGCATCAGCACGATTCGCGAGCTGCTGCCCAACGTCAACCATGAAGTCGAGAATAAAGAGCTCGAGCGCCGCGAAATCGAAGACGTCGAAGACGTAATTCCCCTGCCCGGCGCGGTGGAGTTGCTGCAAGCGATTCCGCCTGAGAAGTGGGCGATTGTGACGTCCTGTACGCGGCGGCTCGCCGAAGTCCGAATCGCCGCTGCAGGCCTGCCAAAGCCGAAACAGATGATCACCTCCAACGACATAAGGCACGGCAAACCCAATCCCGAGCCGTATTTGAAGGGAGCACAGATTCTAGGCGCGACTGGAACGGACTGCGTGGTTATCGAAGACGCTCCTGCCGGAATCCGCGCGGGCAAGGCCGCGAGAGCGCACGTTGTCGCCGTGCGCACCACTGCAGGTGACGAAGAGCTCCGCAAAGCGGGCGCCGACTGGATCGTGGATGACTGTGCCGGGCTCTCTCTGGATCCGCCAAACGACAATGAAGCGTTTTTGCTTCTGCGACGTCGAACAAAATAGCTTCTTGCTTCGCAGAAACAGTTAGAATCTCAAGTCTTACTGAATCAGAAACCCAATTTGCCTCGAGGAGAGAGCCCCATCATGTGCATGAAAAAGAGTCGCGTGAAAAGGGTCCGTGTCAAGAATCCCGGTCCCGGTGTGCTGCTTCTTGTCCTTGCGGTAATGAGCGTGCCACTGGCAGCTCTGCAAGCGCAGGAAAACAAGGCGGCGGAGAAACCAGCCGAAGCTCCCGCCGCGCCGCCTAAAGAAGAGTCTTCGGTTACCGATCATTCGATCAAAATCAGTGGCCAAACGATTCCCTACAAAGCGACGGCGGCAACCATTCTCATCAAGAACGAAAAGGACGAACCAACCGCGCTGATCTATTACACCGCCTACACACGAAGCGACGTGAAGGACATGAGCCAACGCCCGGTGTCTTTTCTCTACAATGGAGGCCCGGGCTCGGCTTCGGTGTGGCTGCATATGGGGTCGATGGGCCCGCGCCGCGTCGTGACCATCAACGCCGGCGTGACGCCTCCCGCTCCCTACAAGCTGATCGACAATCCCGATTGCCTGCTAGACAAATCCGATCTGGTATTCATCGATCCCGTCGGGACCGGCTTCAGCCATGCCGTCGGCAAAGCGCAAGACAAGGATTTCTGGGGCGTGGACCCGGATGTGAAATCCCTGGCGCAATTTGTGTCCACCTACATCAGCAGAAACAACCGGTGGAATTCTCCCAAGTTCCTGATTGGCGAAAGCTATGGCACGTTTCGAAACGCCGCGCTCGCCAACTATCTGCAGAGCCATGACAACATGTACCTGAATGGCATCGTCATGATTTCTTCGGTCCTCGATCTCGGCACCATCTCTTTTTATCCGGGCCAGGACCTCGCTTATGTTCTCTACCTGCCAAGCTATGCCGCCACAGCTTGGTTTCACAAAACGCTGAAAGACCGTCCGGACAACTTGAATGCCTTCCTCGATGAAGCGAGGAAATTCGCACGCGGCGATTATGCGGACACGCTTATGAAAGGCGACGCGCTCAGCAAGGCGGATAAAGCGGAAATCGCGAAGAAAGTGGCGCGATTCACGGGACTGAGTGAAGACTACCTCGACAAAGCCAACTTGCGCGTGCGCCTGTTTCAGTTCATGCAGGAACTTCAGCGCAACCGCGGGCTGACCACGGGCCGCCTCGACGCGCGCTTTGCCGGGCCAACCTACAATCTAATTGGCGAAGCTGCGGACTACGACCCGCAGGACACCGCCATCAGTGGCGCGTTCGTCGGCGCGTTCAACTCCTACGTCCGCGAAGAATTGAAATTCGGCCAGGACAAAAGCTACAAGCCTGCCGCCGATTTCGGGCCCAATCGTTGGGACTGGAAGCACGATGGCAGCGATTTCGGGTTCTTTCCCGGCTCGCCGAGCGTGGTGCTCGACCTCGTGCAAGCCATGATCACCAATCCCCGCCTGAAAGTGGAATTCGAAGACGGTTTCTATGACCTGGCCACTCCCTTCATGGAAGCGGAATACACCGTGGATCACATGGGCTTGCCGGAGAACATCCGCAAAAACGCCTGGCACAAGTATTACGAAGCCGGTCACATGATGTACCTCCACGATGAAGACCTGGCCAAGCTCAAGAAGAACGTAGCCAGTTTCATTGACACTGCTTCCATACAATAAGGGCTGCCCGCCCCTGTTTGTCTGCTGCCTGCCCGCGGCAGGCGGACAGGCAGGGTAGGACCGTTACTGCCAGGCACTTTCAAAAACGAACTCGATAAGTTGCCCTTGGCCTAACGTCTAAAATATAGAAGCCGGGAAAACGTGCCTGGCTTTCGGAACGACGGCTCGCCTCCTCTCATCGGGCCTCAGAAGGACCACACCACATGGGTGCACCTACACAAACGATCCCGTCTCCGGCAGAGCAAGCAGCCGCGACTGCGCCGCAAAGAAAGATTGCCACCGCGCAACTCGTGACAGCCATGCTCAAGGCTAGCCCGCACGTCAGCGATTTGATTTTTTCTCCGGGACGGGCTCCGCAAATCGAGGTCAGCGGTCAGCTTGTCGAATTGAAATACAAAGGGCTTGAGTGCCTTAGTTCGCAGGACACTTTCTCCATCGCCAATGACATCATGGGCAAAAACGAGACGCCCATCCGCAAGCTGGAGCAAGACGGCGCGGCGGACCTCTCTTACGGGCTCACGGGTGTTGCGCGTTTTCGCGTGAATATCTTCAGACAGCGCGGCAGCTGCGCCATCGTCATGCGCGTCATCCCGGACCGAATCCCAGGGTTCGAGCAACTGAATCTGCCGGTCGCCCTGCAGGAAATCGTGGACCTGCGGAACGGGATCGTGCTCGTCACCGGCCCGACCGGCTCCGGCAAATCCTCAACGCTCGCGGCCATTCTCGACAAGATGAACTCGGAGAAGGCTTATCACATTCTCACCATCGAGGATCCCATTGAATTCCTGCACCACCACAAGAAGGCGACGATTCACCAGCGCGAATTGCATGCCGACACGCCAAGTTTTGCTCTGGCGCTCCGCGCAGCCTTGCGCCAGGCTCCTAAAGTGATTCTTGTCGGCGAGATGCGCGACCGCGAGACCATCGAAATTGCGCTCGAAGCTTCCGAAACGGGCCACCTCGTCATGTCCACTCTGCACACCATTGACGCCTCCAAGACCATCGAGCGCGTTGTCGGAGTCTTTCCGCTCAGCGATCAGCAAGGCATCCGCACGCGCCTCGCGAAGTCATTTCGCTTCATCGTCTCGCAGCGCCTGCTTCCCAAGAAAACGGGCGGCCGTATCGCCGCCGTGGAAATCCTGAAGTCCACCATGCGCACGCGCGAATACGTCGAAAAAGGGGAAGGCGAAGGCAAAACTCTCTTGGACGCAATGCGCGACGGAACCATGGACGGCATGCAGCATTTCGACGGAGAAATTGAAAGAATGATTCGCTCCGGCATCGTGGAATTCGAGACCGGCATGTCTTATGCGACCAATGCGGGGAACTTGCGGCTGGAAATGGCGGATTACATCGACGAACGCCGCAACGCCGCTCCGTCCACGACCTCCAGCGGAGCGGAAATCGAAATCGAACGCTGAACACAGTCTCACAATGGTGGTTGGGGGTCGGAGCTTTAGCTGCGACATGAAATGCCAGCAAAGACTGGGCTTTGGCCTTAAGGAAATGGTGCTGCTCTAACCGCGCCATCCTCTTATCGAGCAGTTTTCGCTCGGGGAATCCCTCTCCAATAGTCTGGAACCGTACTCTCGATCCGCTTCTTGGAACCAATGAAGCGCGGCCCGGGTAACGCAAAATCAGTTATCCTGTAACGCACGCCAGCCTCGCGCTGGATCTCTAAATCAGACTTCTCCTTGAAATGAGTCTCTTGAGCGACAGCACACGGCTGGAGTTTCCGGGCATATTTTGGCCGCTCGCCGGTGCCGCGCTCGCTTTTATATTGCTGGCAACGTTTGCGCCTCGATGGTTTGAAAAAACAATGCGCGCGATGTCGCGGCTAATCGAAAGGCTGGCCTCACGAAAGAGCCTAGCTATCGGTCTTCTTTTCTTCTCCGTGATAGGCGTTCGCCTCGCCGTCCTGCCGCTGCTTCGCGTTCCCGTTCCCGGCATCCATGACGAGTACAGCTACCTGTTGCTCGGAGACACGCTGGCTCATGGAAGGCTCACCAATCCCACTCACCCGATGTGGATGAGCTTCGAGTCGTTTCACATCAACTGGTTCCCCACCTATTGCTCAAAGTACCCGCCGGCCCAGGGCGCGGTCCTCGCGCTCGGCGAACTGCTTGGGAAGCCTTGGATCGGTGTGGTTCTGAGCGTTGCGGCGATGTGCGCGGCAGTCCTGTGGATGCTTCAAGCCTGGCTTCCTCCGAGATGGGCGCTATTGGGCGGCGTGGTTGTGGCGCTGAAGTTTGGCATTACCAGCTATTGGATGAACAGCTATTGGGGCGGAGCAGTGGCAGGTGCCGGGGGCGCGCTGGTCCTAGGTACTGTGCCGCGAATCATTCGCCATGGAAAGACGCGCGACGTGCTGCTGCTCGGCCTGGGGCTCGCGATTCTTGCCGACAGCCGGCCGTACGAAGGATTGCTCTTTTCCATTCCCGTCGCGGTTTGGCTGCTTTGGCGGCTTACAAGGAAAGCAAAGTCCAGTCGACCAGCGAACGCGCCCGTCGCCGCAAGCGCACCAACGCAAGCCCGGACGGTTCGCGTGCTCGTTCCGTTGTCGGCCATTTTGCTGTTGACTGTCGCGTTCATGGGCTATTACAACTGGCGTCTCACCGGAAACGCCCTGCTTTTTCCTCACGTCCTGAACTCACGCACGTACCGCTCGATGGGTCTGTTTCTGTGGGAGCATCCCAAGCCGCCGCTGCGCTACCACAATCAACAGTTCGAGGATTTCTACAATGGCTGGGAACGCGAGGACTATCAAAAGACCTGGGCCGACGTCTGGCGAGTGACGGAAGAAAAACTGACACGCAGCGCCACCACCTACTTCTGGTGGGGCGCTTTGCTGTTATTGCCCGGACTGCCATTTGTTTTTTTCAAACGGAAGCTTCGCGTGCCTCTGTTTTCCCTGCTCCTGGTCTCCGCCGGATTCTTTGCTTCGATTTGGTCTTTCCCGCACTACGCCGCGCCGGTCACTTGCGTAATTTCTGTCCTGCTCGTTCAAGCCATCCGTCACATGCGCACGATGCGCCTCGCGGGTCGTCCCATCGGCCTTGCGCTTTCCTGCGCCGCGGTGTTTCTGTTGGCGGGCGAAATCGGCCTGCGCGTTTCGAGGCATGGCTGCGATGCACTCGAATGGACCTGCCAAGGAGACCCGAGCCGCGCCGTCATCCAGGAAAAACTCTCTCATACACCGGGCAAGCATCTCATCCTCGTGCGATATGAAGAAGATCACAACATTCACGACGAGTGGGTCTACAACGGCGCCGAAATCGATTCCGCCAAAGTTCTCTGGGCCCGCGAGCTAGATCCGGGACAGAATGCCAAGCTGCTAGCGTACTTCAAGGACCGCCACGTTTGGCTCGTCGAGCCCGACAAAGACAATACGGAGCTGATTGCGTATCAAGCTCCGCCGCAAACCAAAGACCAGCAGTGACGCGTTTCAATTTCAGAGGACATTTTGAAGCAGGACTTGACCGAAGGACGTGCTACTTCAAATCGTAATCGCCGATGTACGTACCGCGGCTGATGCCCAGCATGCTAAGGAACAACGAAGCGAAGATCACTTGAATGCCGATAAAAAGCCACATCGCCCAGAAAAGCACCTGGCGCACTTGATGCAGCTCGCCAAAACCGCTCGCGGCCCACTGCCACGTGATCCACGCGCAGCCGATAAAACCTACGAGGAGCAGCGCTCCGCCCAGCAGCAGACCGGACTCCAGTGTAATTCGCTTTAACCAGCGCTTTAGCGAAATCGAGCCGCGGTCAAAGCGCTCGGCGTAGCTAAACAGCTTTGCAAACGCGCCGATCGAAAGCGTTTGTACGCCAAGCAACGTAAAAATCACACCAAAAATCATGGTGTGAACGTCGAGAGTTACGCGCGTTGAAATCTTCCGCGGTCCCGGGAGCAGCCAAAAGACCAAGGAAAGCCCCACGACAACCAGCGCCGCCCCCGGAAAAAGAAACAGCCAGTTTGGCGCGTACAGCAGCATGAACCGCAAGCTGCGCCAGCCGTCGCGAAAGCTTCGAAGATGGGGCGGGCGTCCCCGCTTGTCCGGCCACAAAATGATGGGGATCTCCGCGATGCGCGCGCCGATTTGCGCCGCCTTGATAATCATTTCGAGCGCAAATTCCATGCCCGCGCTGCGCACGTCCAGTCGGTCGTAAAGAACTCGCGTAAATCCACGCATCCCGCAATAGCTGTCGCCGATGCGCGCATGGAACAAAGTGTTTAGCAGCGCGGTTAGACCGGGATTGCCCAGATATTTGTGAGAAGGCGGCATCGCTCCCGGCTTGATTCCTCCGCGGAAGCGGTTTCCCATGACGATATCGTAGCCTTCGCGCAGCTTCTCGACGAAGCGCGGAACGTCAGTGAAATCGTAGCTGTCATCCGCGTCGCCCATGATGATGAGGGGGCCGCGAGCAGTGGAAATTCCTGCACGCAGCGCGGAGCCGTAGCCGCGCTCGGGCACGTGCACGACACGCGCACCATGCTCTTCCGCGATTTGGATCGAGCCGTCGGTCGAGCCGTTGTCCGCGACGATCACTTCGCCCGTCAGCCCCGAATCCCGAAAGGCGTTCACGGCCTTATCTACGCAGAACGCCAGCGAATTCGCCTCATTCAGGCAAGGAATCACGACGGACACTTCCACGGGCAGTGCCCTGTCAGCGCGCCCCGGCTGTGACTTCTCTGACGTCAAGATAGCTCCCATACGCGCAACATCATATCGCGGCCGGCGGGACATTTCACGGCGGCGGCGCCGCGCAAATCCTGCTGAAAATCGCGTCAAGTCATCTCCATCACCTTGGGCAAGCTCCGCATCGCTTGAGCAAACCGCATCTCGTCTGGAGCACACTTCCGCGGCCTTGAATTGCGAATGTTTGTATGGGAATCTTCGGTGGCTGTTTTTGTTCATTGAAGAAAGCGGACTTCTCACACGAAAGTGGCTGAAACGCAAATAAAGACCGAGGTGCAGGCACTGACTCCCGATCCGTGGGAAGCGGCGTATTTGCGATTTGAGACTCCGGAAGAGGAAATAAGCAAATTCATCGGCCGCCTGAACCGCTTGGGCTCGCGCCAATGGCCTCGCGAAGCCGAAATTGTCGAACTCTTTTGCGGACGCGGAAACGGCTTGGTCGCCCTGCAACGCCTGGGATTCACGCGCCTCGAAGGCGTGGATCTTTCTCCGCGATTGACTGCCCAGTACAAAGGGTCGGCAAACTGCATCGTCGCAGATTGCCGCAAGCTACCCTTCGGCGATCGCAGCAAAGACGTGCTCATCGTGCAGGGCGGCCTGCACCACTTGCCGAATTTGCCCGCGGACCTGGACCAAACTTTTTCGGAGATGCAGCGCGTCCTGCGAAAAGATGGCCGCGTGATGTTCGTCGAGCCCTGGCGCACGCCGTTCTTAACTTTTGTCCACTTCGTTTCGGAGATTCCCATCGTCCGACGACTTTCGAACAAGATGGATGCGTTCGCCACCATGACCGAGCATGAGATTCGTACCTACACGCAATGGCTCGGCCAGCCGGAGGTCATCAAGAAGGTCGCGCGAGCGCATTTTGTTCCCGTGCATGAGTCTTTCGCCTGGGGCAAATGGAATTTCGTAGGCACACCGCGCTGAGCTACCTCATCTCGTAGCGATTCGCCGCATTCCACTCGAACTCCCATGCCAGCTTGCAATTTCCCCTCTGCCAGTTATGATGGCCGCCTGTTGCTCTCACATCCACTTAGCCCTAGCGGGGAGATTTGACGACCAGTCCGGTGGCGTCTGCGCAACCCTACGGCCGTGGGCGGCTGCTGAAAGTCCTCGGCATGTGGTTCGGGATTGCTGCCGCAATTGGCAACACCATCTCTGCCGGAATTGCCCGCACGCCTGGCGACATCGCGAACTGGCTTCCCAACGCTTGGCTCTTTATCGGCGTTTGGATTGTTGGCGGCCTGTATGCGCTTTTCAGCGCGCCCGCGATGGCCGAACTTGGGGCAGCGATCCCCCGCAGCGGCGGCCAGTACAATTTTTCGCGCCGCGCCATGGGCGAGTACGCCGGATTCGTTGTCGGCTGGAGCGACTGGCTCTCCACTTGTGGCACGGCCGCTGCCGTCGCCATCGTCATCAGCGAATACAGCGGGCATCTTTTTTCGTCTTTGGCAGGGCCGGGAAAAGTCAAAATCATCTCCGTGTCCATCATTCTCGGATTCGGGGTTTTGCAGTGGCGCGGTGTCCGCTGGGGCGGCACCACGCAACTTTTCACCGCCGCCATCAAAACCATCGGCTTCCTAATCCTCGTTCTCGCCTGCTTCTTCAAAGGAGGCGCGACCCATCAAGCTGCTCTGCAATCCACAGCCCCGGTTCACCCCCTGGCTTCGGGATGGTCGCTCGCCGTCGCTTTCATGCTCGGCCTTCAAGCTGTCTTGTACACCATTGATGGCTGGGACGGCGTCATCTATTTTGGTGAAGAAGTTCGCGAGCCCGGCCGCGACGTGCCGCGCGCTATCTTCGGCAGCGTTTTCTCCATCATGGGAATCTATCTCCTGCTCAATCTCCTCCCGCTCTACCTGCTTCCTATAAATGAAATCGCCGGAAACACTTTTGTCTTAGGAACCGTCGCCGGCCGCATTTTCGGCAGCCTGGGTGATCCCATCATTCGCTCCATCATGGTGATTTCCATGCTGAGCTGCCTCAACGCCAATCAGCTTTTTTGCTCGCGCACTCTTTACGCCATGAGCGCGGACGGCTTGTTCTTTCGGCAGGCGGCCAAGGTCAACAAAGGCGGCACGCCCACGGTTGCCCTGCTGCTCAGCACCATTGCCGGCATCGCTTTTGTGATCGGCTCGTTCGAGCGAGTGATTGCCATGCTTTCGTTTTTCTTTGTCGCGAATTACACGCTCACCTACACGTCGCTTTTTGTGTTGCGTAGGCACGAGCCAGAGATGAACCGCCCTTACCGCGCTTGGGGCTATCCTTGGACCACGGCCATCGCCCTCGGCGGCTCGGTGCTCTTCCTGATTGGCTCCATCCTCACCGATCGCGAAAATGCCCCCTGGGCTCTCGCCATCCTGACCCTTAGCTACCCCGTCTACCGCCTGATGAAGTTCGCCTCGCGCGGGGACGTGGACAGGAATCCATGACCCGTATCAGGTGAAAAATCGCCCACCCCCACCCTTTTTTGGAACTGCGCATTCTAAAGGAGTAATGATCGACGAAGACCGTTAAAGACCACACGTAAAGCCAACCCCTGGAACCTGCCGACGGATGGGAAGGTCGTGGGGTACCTCAGCCGCAACGTAGTGACACGCTCTCGTTCACGTTTTCCGCGGCAGATTTCGCCGGGGATTCGGCTTGGTTTTGGTTTTTGGCCTCGGCAGGCTCTTGCTCTTGAGGTGGAGGTTGAGGGCAACGGCGGCGCGGATGAGATCCTTGAGGGCCGCCTCATTAATCGTTTCGCCTTCGTGGATGTCGATGGCGCGGCGGACATTTCCGTCGAGGCTGGAGTTGAACAGCCGGCCAGAATCGTTCAACGCAGCTCCCCGGGCAAAGGTCATCTTAACGACGCTCTTGTGCGTCTCTCCGGTGCAGACGATGCCGGCGTGGGAAAAGACGGGAGTCCCTGGGGATGACGGCTTGACCCACTTCCGCTCTTCGACGATCTCCGGGTCGGCCTGGTGGATGATTTCACGTACTTTCGCGAGCGTCTTCCCGCGCCAGTCGCCAAGTTCCTTGATTCTCTCATCGATGAAGGCCGAGTCGGCGGACCTTTTCATGTTCAGCTCCAATGCTCGCAGTTAATCTGCAGGTTGCGGAAAGAATCTACACACAATCTTCAAAGCCGGAGCGCTCTACTTGCACTCGGGCCACCTGGCTTAGGCGTTATACCAGCAGTCACAAACATAGAGCTTGGCGCCGTTTTCGCCAATCAAGATCCACGCGCAGAGGGCCCCGCCGCTGCACGAACCTACGCAACCGGCGTCGACACCGAGAGGAGCCAGCCTTTGTCGAAGCAACTTTTTTGCGTATTTTCCCTTCGCCTTCTTGGCGAACTGCTTGGCTATTATGTCGTACTTCTTGATGGGAACCCACACTTGAACAAAACCAGCCGTGTTGGTGAGCAATGACCACTTTTCTACCGCCGTACATCCCGCGTCCGCGAGTTGAGAAATACGCAGTTTCCCTGATTTCCGAGAACTTGAACGTCTTGCCTTCTCCATTGTTTATTTCTTGGGCGCGCAGAAACAAAGATTGTTGCCGTCCGGGTCGGTCACCGCAAACTCGCGTAAACCCCAGGTCTGGTCCACGGGAGCGGTGTGAATGGGAGATTCAGGACGCTGAGACGTATTCAGGCCGCGGGCGCGAAACGTCACATAACGCTCATCGACGTCGTCGACAAACACTCGGTTGACGGAACCGAAGACGCCGTCTCCGGAATGACGGGAAAGCTGGAGCTCAGCCCCATCCCGAACCAGGTCAATGACTCCGTTGGCCATCTCGCGGTCTTCGTGCCCGGGCCATTTGCGCTCGAAGTCGAGAATTTCGGTGTAAAAATGCAGGGATCGTCGCAAGTCGCTGGACTTGATCACAGGCACAATCTTCATGACAACTCCCGGAGAGCCGTCCGCAAAAAATTCAGACCCTTGGCGAGCCACGGAATCCCCTGGCCGCGTAGTAGGATTCCGCACCGTTGTGATACACGAAAACCGTGTCGAAGCGGCGATCGCAAAACAGGGCGCCGCCGAGTTTTCTGATTCCAGCCGGTGTTTTTACCCAGCTCGATGTTTTCGTATCGAAATTTCCAAGGTTCTGCAACTCTCGATATTGCTCTTCCGTCAAGAGTTCGACGCCCATGGCAGCGGCCATATCCATCGCGTTATTTTTTGGCTTGGCTTCTTTCCTTGACTCCAGCGCTTCACGGTCGTAGCAGAAGCTTCTGCGGCCCTTAGGACTTTCTTCCGAACAATCATAAAAAATGCACTCACCCGTCTTTTTATCATGACCCACAACATCCGGTTCGCCGCCAGTTCTTTCCATTTCATGGAGTGACGACAGTTTTTCACTTCTTGCTTCCAGTCTTGCTTGTACTTCAGCCCATTCAGCGCCTTTATGGCGGTTCATGTTTTTCTCAAAGCGCGCTTTCAATGTTCCAAGCTGGTCTTTACGCTGTTCTGATGACAATGTCTTTTTTTTCAGATTGTCAACCATGGATTTGCGTTATCCCTGTTGAACGGATGTCCCATGTTGCACCATGGCCCCGGCGGTCTCGGCTACGCGTTGTGCGGGGATTTTTCTATTCGCAGGTCGCAAATACCACGAGACACCAGTCAGGAGGAGCAATAACAGAGAGGGAATCAATTCTTTTGCGGGATCGCTCACTGCGATATGCGAAAATACTGCTCCCGACATGGCAAAGAAAAAGCCCGCATAAGCCCATTCCTTCAGTAGAGGAAATTTGGGAATAAGCAATGCGACAACTCCCAAGATTTTCCAAACACCGAGTATGGTCAGAAAATAGACGGGGTAGCCCAAATGGAGAATGCCCTCTACCCCGGGCGGCGCCACGGCTCCCGGCGCTTTCACCCTGAGCAATTGCAACGTTCCAGTCGACAGCATTCCTAAAGCAAGCCAGAGGGTCGAAATCCAATAGATAATTTTGTTTGTCTTGGTCATAGATCCTCCTCGACGCGCGACTTTGGCACCGCCTTCGGCGGCCAGTTGGGCGCATGAGCGCCAAATTGCTCGGCGTACTCCGCGACCAGACGCTGCCACGCGCCCATCATCATTGCGTCGGCACCCGCGATGCGACCGATGGGCTGACCGGCGAGGAGCCCATCGAGCACGTCGAAGGAAATGTGCCAGCCCGCGGCGCCCCATGCGATGAAGCGGCGGTCGATGTTGGACCACAGCGTCAGGCGCGTGCCGCCATCAATGGCTTCGAGCTCCCAACGGTTATCGCCGTACTCCAGCACTCTGGGAGCTTCTGCTCGCGTCACTTTTGTCTCGATCGGCGTGGGGTTTCCAATCCAGGTGAGCTTCACCGTTCCGACCGTACTCAGGCTCGCGTCAACGTCAAACGGCGCCCACTGGCGCAGATGCGCCGGGTCGGTCAGCGCCTCCCAGACTTTTTCGGGCGAATGGCGCAGTTCTCTGACGAGAATCAGCGTCCACTTCTCTCCGTCCTTTTTTCCCACCCTCGCACCGCTGGCGGGCCCCGGTGCGTACTGCGCGCGCTCGGTCATTTTCTTCTCCTCGTCTTCCTTGTTGCTGGTGCTGAGAGTCGACGGCTCCGTGCGCTCGAGGTAACGTTCGAGAACATCGACCTGAGCGGACCAGAACCGACGCCGGAACCCTGCCCTCCGGGCTGACATCATACTGAACTGCCGCCCTTACCAGCGTGCCAATTGGGTAAGCTGAATCAGGTTGCCGCAGGTGTCTTTCAGCATCGCAATGGTCGAGCCGGTCACCTCGGTAGGCGGCATGGTGAACTCGGCGCCGCGAGCCTGGATCCGCTCATGGTCGCCTTTGATGTCCTCAGTGAAGAACATGATCGCGGGCTGGTTCTGTTGAAAGATCGCCTGCTGATACGTTTTGGCGGCGGGGTTGTTGTTGAGCGCCAGCTGGAGCTCCGTGCCGTTCGGCTCCTCGGGTGAGGCGATCGTCAGCCAGCGATAGGGGCCCTGACTGAAATCGGTCTTCTTTGTAAAGCCGAGCACTTCGGTATAGAAGCGCAAGGCTTTGTCCTGATCGTCCACGTACACGGTGGTCACTTTGATTTTCATTTCGTTCCTCCTTTGTCGAGTTCGCGGTTTGGGCCGCGTCCCTTTCTGTTGGTCTTCCTTTTCGCGGGTGTTGCCCGATCCTTGGCCGGATCCGAGGCCCTATCCGTGACTTGCTCCATGCGGTCGAGGTGGCGTTCGAGAGCATCTACTTGCGCCGACCAGAACCGGCGGAACTGCGCGAGCCACGCATCGAACTCCTCGAAAGGCTCCGGTTTCAGCCGGTAGAGACGGCGCTGGGCGTCCACCGTGGATTCCACGAAACCGGCCTCGCGCAGCACTCGCAGGTGCTTGGACACGGTCGGCTGAGGCATACCAAGCCGGCGCTCGATCTCCCCGACCGACTGTTGTGACCGAACCAGCAGGCTCAAAATCGCGCGGCGGTGCGGCTCCGCAATGATTTCGAAGACGGACTCCATGCTCTTTATATACTCCACAACGCATATACGTGTCAACGTATATTTAGAGGCGAGGATCGTGCGCGGTCTGTGGAAATCTGTGGAAAAGTTAAGCGAGCGGCCTTAACCATGCCGGTGCCGCGACATGCTAGGGCCCGATGTCGTGCCCTACCCAAGGAAAGAACAGTATGCGTTAGTTTATTTTTTCGGCGACGGATTTGGCTTGCAGGAACAGCAGCAGATAGTCTCGGCCGCCGGTCTTGGAGTCGGTGCCCGACATGTTGAATCCGCCGAAGGGGTGCGCGCCGACCATTGCGCCGGTGCACTTGCGGTTCAAATACAGATTGCCGACGTGGAACATCTCTTCGGCCTTGCGGATTTTTTCCGGATTCTTCGAGTACACCGCGCCGGTCAGGCCAAACTCGGTATTGTTGGCGATTTCCAGCGCTTCATCGTAATTCTTCGCCTTGATGACCGCGAGCACGGGGCCAAAGACTTCTTCCTGGGCTAGCCGCGCCTTCGGGGGCACGTCGGCAATGATGGTGGGCTCGATAAAGTAGCCGTCGCCCGCCGCGCGCTTTCCGCCAGCGACCAGGCGACCTTCCTTCTTCCCGACCTCGATATAATCCAGAATGGACTTCATGGCCGACTGGTTGATGACCGGCCCCATGTAATTGTTGGGGTCGTCGCTCGGGCCGACGGTGATTTTCCTGGCGCGGTCGACCAGCTTCTGCAGGAACGAATCGTAAACTTTTTCAGAAACAATCGCGCGCGAGCAGGCCGAGCACTTCTGCCCTTGATACCCGAACGCGGCTTGCGCGGTTCCCTCCACGGCGGCGTCAATGTCCGCTTCCTCGTCCACGACAATGGCGTCCTTGCCGCCCATTTCGAGCACGGTGCGCTTGATCCAGATTTGTCCCGCTGTTGGTTTGGCGGCCAGCTCGCTGATGCGCAGGCCGACTTCCTTCGACCCCGTAAATCCGACGTAGCGCGTCTTGGGATGGGTGACGAGCGTATCGCCAACGGCACCGCCCGGTCCGGTAATGAAGTTCACGGCTTGTTTGGGAACGCCTGCTTCAAAAAGAATGTCAATAAATTTCGCGGCGATCGTGGGTGAATCGCTGGCGGGCTTCAGCACCACGGTGTTGCCAGTGACAAGGGACGCAGCGACAAGGCCGGCCATGATGGCGCAGGGGAAATTCCACGGCGGGACGACCACGCCGACGCCGAGAGGGATGTAGGTGAGATAGTTGCGCTCGCCGCGCATGGGCGTGAGCTTTTGCGGCTCCGCCAGGCGCAGCATTTCGCGGCCATAAAATTCGCAGAAGTCGATCGTCTCGGCGATGTCGGCGTCGGCTTCCACCCAGGTCTTTCCGACTTCGTAACAGACCAAAGCGTTCAGCTCAAACTTGCGTTCGCGGCAGATCTGCGCCGCGCGGAAAATATATTTCACTCGGTCTTGCGCGGGCACTTGTTTCCAGATGTCGAAATACTTGTGAGCTGACTCGATGGCTTGTCTGGCCAGATCGGCGTTGGCGTTTTGGAAGACGCCGATCACTTCCGAGGGCCGTGAAGGATTCGTGGAATTGCGCTTCTCTGGGGTGGTCACCTTTTGCCCGCCAATCCACATGGGATATTCGTGGCCAAATTCCGACTTCACCTTTTTGAGCGCGTCTTCCATGCGCTTGCGGTTTTCGGAGTTGGAGAAATCGATGAACGGCTCGTTGGTAAATTCGGAAATGTGCAGTTTTTGTTCGGCGGTGGCCACGGCGGAATCCTCCTCCATCAATCACAAACCATTGCCAGGAACAAACCATTGTACAGCCCTTGCAAACGCTCTCACAAGCAGGGGTCGAGAAAGCCGCTTTTCACCATGCTCGCGGCGACGGAGAACAAATCATTCAAAGTGAAACTGGATTTTGACGGTGACGTGCGCAAGGACTGGCCGGCCATTCTGCGTCGCAGGCTGGTATCGGTAATACTTTACCGCATCCAAAGCTGGCTTGCGCAAGGAAGGCGGCCCCGACAGCACGGTTGGCGAGGTTACGTTGCCGTCCGTGTCGACAATGGCGTCGATCACTACGCTGCCGGTCTCGAAGTCATGTAAATCCTCGAGGGTGGCAACGGCGCGCTGCGATTTAATCAGCTTTGGCGGCGTGATGTTGGAATTCCCTGCCGCACCCTGAACCGGGGTGGCCATTTTTGTTGGCAAGGGATGAACTGCCGAAGGCTTCGCATTCGCTATGGAAGCGGCCAGTTTGCTTCTCTCTGGGGTTGCCGGCTTCGCGACGACTTCGTAGGGAGCCCTTTCCTTTTCATTGCCCGCCGCGGCTACCGCGGAAGTTTCGCTCGAGGAGCCGGTTGCGGAGGTCGGTCCCTTTGCAGAGAGCGGCTCACTTGCCCCCGTAGTGGTCTTGGCGGCTTCTGTTGAAGAAATCGGCGCAGCAGCGGACGTTTCCGTCGCCACCTTGGTAGTGACTCCGGCGGCAAAAGTGGAGACGGAAAACTTGGTCGTCTGGTGCATCCCGGGAAGCCAGCGCTTATACCAAACAAAGCCAATCAAAGCGGCCAGAACCATACTCAGTATCACCAGACGCAGCATTCCGGAACGAAAGCCGGGAGTAAATTGCCCGCGCGCGCGGAAAGAGCGGCCGCGTTTTGGAACCGGAACATGAAAATCCAAAGCTGGTTGCGCCGGCTTGGGCAGCAAGTCCTTCAACCGCTGATCGAGCGAATGCTCGCGAGCAGGCTTTGGCTCGCCTTCCACGGGAGTTACATCGGCGCTGAGTTCAGTCCAAGGCGCTTTCTCGCTTTGGTAGCTTGGCGCCTCGGCCTTGAGTGGTTGGGACGCCAGCGTATCCGGAAACGATACCGGAGGCGGGCTCGGAATCGTGCCCGCCGGTTCAGCCTGCGCGGGCTCGGTCTGCGTTTGAAGCACATTCACTTGACGGCGCAAGGCCTCGACTTCTCGCTTGAGAGCCTCCACTTCCTCGGCGCTTGGCGGGGGAGCGGCTTCATCCGATTCGTCTTCGGTCGTCTCCGAAGACGAAATCATTTCAGCGGCGGCGATGAGCTTAGCATCCTTAGGCAGCAAAGCCGTAGCGGCGGAAAATTCCGTACCCCAAAACCCGGGAGCCGGCTCGGTAAATTCCAGCTCTATGTAGCACTCGGTCGGCCGGTGAGCGCGCTTTCGAATCACTTGCGTGACCACTTCGCGCTTGGACTCTTCGTTGCTCAAGAAAAGGAGCTGTCCGGGCGTTACGGCAGCCGTCAACCGGATCACCCCTCCCTTTTCAAACACCAGCACGGTGCTGGTCAATTCAGAGAACAGATCGCGCTCTTCCGAGGCACTCCCAGCCTTCGCACCGGTGACCCGGATTGGCACGTCCCGAGCTATGGCGTTGCCTCCAGGAAGCGGTTTGGTTTTGAGAGGGATTCCGGCGTCATCCCCCGGATCTTCGGGGGGCTTCTCAGGCGAGGCCTCTGCTTTCAATCCGACCGGGCTCGGCTCCGCGGCAGGTGGCGCGGGAGAATTGTGCTCCTTGCCATGTTCTGGGACATGCTCTTGGCGGGAATCTACCGGAAACTCTTCCGGAGCGGAGTTCGAGGATCCCTGAGAAGCCAAGGCTGTCGAAGAAGTTTTGTCCTCTGCGGAAGACAAATTCGTTGTCCTTTGCATGCCAGGGCGCGCGAATAATGCCCCGGAAATTAAGCATCCAGGTCAATTCGAGGACGCCCACACCTTGGGCGGCCCAGCTAACCATATTACCCTTTCGGGGCGGCTTGGTTGCCATGGTACCAACGTACCGGGTGCGCAATCAGCCTACGTGAAAATATAAGGATTTGGTGAATTGACGAGTTAACGGCACTTCCGATGCTTGCCTCCATGGTTCCCCATTGAGGCCGAACGCTTAAGCTTCTAAGGAACGCGCGACACGGAAGCCGTAGTCGGCGTACTGGAATTCGGGCGGGATGCTCGATCGCGCGGCATTGCGGCTCACTTTGATGTGGTGGCGCCAGGAGCCGCCTCGGGAGGCCTTGCGAGTCCCATGTGCGGGACCTTTGGGATTTCCCTCCGGGGAATCCTTGTAATAAGCCGCGTCGTACCAATCCGCGCACCATTCGTGGACGTTGTCGCCTATGTTGTAAAGACCGTAGGCGTTTGGCGCATACAAGCCCACGGGCTCGGGACCGCTTTTCCAGCGATTGGCGTAATTGGGCAACGACTCGGGCGGAGCGTCGCCCCAGGGATACAGAGACTTTTCCGCTCCGCCCTGCGCGGCGCACTCCCATTCTGCTTCGGTCGGCAGGCGATAAGGCTTGTTGGCCATTTTGCTGAGCCAGCCGCAATAAGCCGCGGCTTCGTGCCAAGAAACTGCCACGACTGGCATTTGGGGGTCGTTTAAATTTGGGTCACTCCAACACGGAGGCGCTGCAACACCGGTAGCAGCGAGAAAGCATCCGTACTCGGCGTTCGTGAGTTGGTGGGCGGCCAATTCGAAGGAATCGACCGACACGCGGTGGACCGGCTTTTCGTCATCGCGGCCAGATTCGCATCCCATCCAGAACCGTTGTGCGGGGATACAAACCGCCACTGGCTCGATGAAACGGGCCGGCTCGCCGCTCGCTTCACTTATCCTCGGCGAAGCTGCAGTCATGATCTCGACTCTCTTCCATGGAGATAACATCCTAGATACCGATGATTTTACCGGAGTCGTCGACGTCGATTGAAGAAGCGCGAGAAACCTTTGGCAGGCCGGGCATGAGCATCATGTTGCCGGAGATTACGACTACGAAACCGGCGCCGGCGGAAAGCGAAGCGTTGGTGACGTTGAGAGTCCAGCCGGCGGGCGCGCCCAGGCGTTTCGGATCGTCGGAGAGGGAGTACTGGGTTTTGGCCATGCAAACCGGGAGCTTCGCGTAGCCCCAATCGGAGAATTGTTTCAGCTTGGCGGCGGCTTGGTCGGAGAATTGTACGCCGCTCGCGCCGTAAACTCTCTGCGCTACTTTCTTGATCTTGTCCGCAAGTGGCTCTTCCAACGGATACAACGGATGAACGCCGGGAGATGGATCCTTCTCGATGGTCTCTACCACTTTTTCGGCGAGCGTTTTTGCGCCGGGGCCGCCTTTCACAAAACCTTCAGAGAGCGCGCTTTCCACGCCGCGCGCGGAACAATATGCGGCCAGCCGCCTTAATTCGGACTCGGAATCGTCGGGAAAGCGATTGATGGCGGCGACGATGGGGACGCCAAAACCTTTCAGGATTTCGATATGTCTGCCCAGATTGGGCAGGCCGCGCTCGAAGTCGCCTTCGCCCTGGTTCTTCATGCTGCGCACGGTGGTGACAAGCACGGCGGCGGAAGGCGCATTGCCGGAGCGCTGCATGACAATGTCGAAATATTTTTCCGCGCCCAGATCAGCGGCGAAGCCGCACTCATTCACGACGTAGTCCGCAAGACGCAATCCCATCTCCTGGCAAAGGACGCTGCTAGTGCCATGCGCGATGTTTCCGAACGGCCCGGCGTGGACAAACGCGGGAGTGCCGTCGGTGGTTTGCGCGAGATTAGGGAGAATCGCTTCGCTCAGTAGCGCCATCATCCCGCCAGTCCCGGACAAATCTTTTGCGCAAACCGGCTTTCCGTCGCGCGTGACGCCTATCACGATAGCGTCCAGCCGCTTGCGCAAATCCTTGCGGTCACGCGCAAGGGCGATGATGGCCATGATTTCCGAAGCGGCCGTGATGATGAAGCCGGATTGGCGGTTGGCGTCTTCTTTCTTGCTGTCGAGCGAGAGGCGGATGTGGCGCAACGCACGGTCGTTCATGTCCATGGCGCGCGGCCAGGTGATTTGCGCGGGATCGAGACGTAAATCGTTGCCGTGGAAGAGATGCGCGTCGACCAGCGCGGCAAGCAGATTGTGCGCAGCAGAAATGGCGTGAAAATCGCCGTTAAAGTGGAGATTGATCTTGGAGCTAGGCTCGATTTGCGAAAGTCCGCCGCCCGCCGCGCCGCCTTTCATCCCGAACACGGGGCCGAGCGACGGCTCGCGAGAAGTGATGACCACTTTTTTGCCGATATGCGCCAGGCCTTGCGTGAGGCTGATCGCCGTGACCGTTTTGCCCTCGCCAGCGGCGGTAGGGGTCGTTGCCGTGATGATAATCAGCTTGCCGCGGCGCTTGAAGGCGGGATCGCAAAGAAGTTCGAGGTGAACTTTGCCGCTTTCCGAGCCAATGGGCTCGAAGTAGTGATCGGGGATTTCAAGTTTGCGTGCTACTTCGCGAATCGGAAGAAGTTTGTTGGACATGAAAGTTGCGGACTGCTGGGCGCAAAAGAAAACGAGCGCGGGAGAAAAGGTTATCACAATCCACGGCCCAAGCGCGAACGCGACTGATCCGCCAGGCGCTATGAATCGCTGGCGTTTATTGACTGGACTCCAAGTTCAGCTTCTGGATGCGCCAGTTGAGGAGTTCGGCGACATACAACTCGTTTTCGCTGGGGCAGGCGATTTCGTGGATCCAGCCAAACTGCCCAAGCTGTTTGCCGGACTTGCCGAGCATGCCGAGCACTTTTCCTTCGAGTGTGAGCTTGTAGATGCGTCCGGGGAAAGCATCGGAAGCGTAGAGGACCTGCTTCGGACCCGGCGTGATGCAGATGGCCCAGGGCGAGCCTGGGGCCATTGTTCCCGCGGTGGACGTAGGCTTGTTGCCGATGGCGGCGCGGGCATCAGAAGGAGCGGGCACGTCAATGGTGAACTGGCGGAGAAATTTTCCGGCGGTGTCGAAAACCTGGATGCGGCGGTTGCCGCGGTCGGCGACGAAAATGTTGTCGTGCGCGTCGACCGCCATGCTGTGCGGCGTGTTGAATTGGCCGGGCTGCGCGCCGGGCTCGCCCCAGGACATGAGCCAGTTGCCGTCCTTATCCGCTTTGGCGACACGCGAATTGATATAGCCGTCGCTGATGTAGGTGCTCCCGGCTGAGTCCCAGGCCACGTCGGTGACCTGGCGAAACATGCCGTCGACCGGTGGCAGCGACGGCTTCACGTGCTTCAGGGGCTCGGTGCCTTCGTCGGAAGCTTCCTGCCTCCGGCCAAAGACGAGCGCCACGCGACCTTCGGGATTGAACTTGATGACCATGTCGGAGCCTTTGTCCGTCACCCAAATGTTGTCGTCCCGATCCACTTTCACGGTGTGCGCAAAGGACCAGGCATAAAGATGATGTCCGATCTCGCGGATAAATTTTCCGTCAGGGGCAAACTCGAGCAGCTGCGCAGAGGCTGCGGCGTACGCCGGTCCCGTGGTGCTGCCGCGAGAAAAGACAAAAACGTGCCCTTTGGAATTGACCGCGACTCCGGTGGCTTCGCCGAGATAGAGATCGGGCGGAAGCTTCAGAAAATCCGGAACGGACTGGAAGCGGATTTCGGGCGGCTGCTGTTGGGCAAGCGCGGGCGTGACGAACAAGAGCGCCAAAACGATGAGACCGTGTTTCATCGGAACGGGCCTCCTGGGCCGCTCCGCATCATACGCGGGTTTGCGCTTTCAGTCGCCGGTCAGGGCTTTGTATTGGGCTGCGGTGAGAGGAACGACGGAGAGGCGGCCTTGGCGCACCAGCGGCGAATCGGAGAAAAGCTTGTTGGATTTGACTTGCGCCAAAGTCACAGGCTTAGCGAGCGCCTTCCCAGCCTGGATTTTGACGGCAGGATTCTTGGGCTCGGAAATGTCGACGGAAAGAACGGTGGCAGTACCGACGGCAGCCTTCTCGTCGCCCGTGTGATAAATGACGAGGCGAGTGCCGGGCTTCATCTCCCCGAGATTCCGCAGGGCCACGGGATTGTGCACGCCATCCCAGACGGTCGCTTTATCGCGCTGCAGATCAGCGAACGAGTATGCGGAAGGTTCCGTCTTGAGCAGATAATCCGAGGGCATGGACGTTCACCTTTTCGAGAGGAATGAGCGGCTATTCTACACGCGGGCCGGATCAAGACTCAACTCAACCTGATTTCTTTTAGCGCACCGGCGCACGAAGGCCACGGCGATGGGGAAGCTCCTCAAAAAAAAAGAGGCCGGGTTAAAACCCGACCTCTTCACTCATCATTTTGCTCTTATGCCAACCGATCGCGATCTGCCAGAACCTGTCCGCCCCTTCGAGCAAAGCCCTCAGGGTCAAGAGTAATTCAAAGCTGCAAACAAGGCCGTGAAACCTTGGATGCGTTCCCAGATCGGGTCCTGAAGCAAGCTTCAGGACAAATCGAGGGGCTGATATCGCCCGCACACCTTAGCGGGTTCCACCAGCATTATCTTTAGAAAGGAGGTGATCCAGCCGCAGGTTCTCCTACGGCTACCTTGTTACGACTTCACCCCAATCATGAG
>Ga0126369_10000564_pt1 | contig 24447 bp, 17 predicted proteins | sample PanSoiMetaPlot_1_FD_109646 | JGI IMG/M metagenome (GOLD analysis project Ga0126369, IMG submission 109646) | Tropical forest soil microbial communities from Panama - MetaG Plot_1 | ecosystem: Environmental > Terrestrial > Soil > Tropical forest > Bulk soil | place: Panama | collected 2016-02-17
GATGTGGTACGCCCGGGTTCTTTCTGAAGCCGAGCCTGCCCACGAAGCAGCTTTGGGCAGGAAGCAACGAGAAAAGCTCATGGCGGAGGAAGTAAAAGCCCTGCGTGAAAATGCAACAAAACGTGAGGCGCTTGCCAGCAAGTTTTTGGTCGGCCTGCGAACTCTCTACGTCAACACTCTTGCCAACGATAGTAAAAAAGAGGAAGCAAACCGAAAGGCCGATGAAATATTTGGCGATATTCATGTCCTATCTCAAAAGGCTGCCCAGGCTTTTAAAGGTATGGTTGGGAACAGTCTACAGCCTGAAACGACAGCTGAGCCGCATGAGCCGAATAAAAAACCGGTGCCCGTTGCTCTTACCACGCGGCGGGCGCCGGCTTAGCGCGTCATAGGCCTCATTCGTGGGCGTCAGTACAGGTTCAGCGTTGTCTCGATGGCGGCGATCCGGTATCGGTGGGCCAACTCGCGCGTCAGCCCTTCGTTTTCCAGGTTATCGATGATCTCGACCAGGCGGCGTTTCAAGGTGAGGTCGCCCTTCCACAGTCCGAACGCAACCGGATAGCGCCCGAGCGACTCCGGGAGCCAGGCCACTTGCATACCCAGTGTCCCGGCAATCTGGCGTGCCATCAGGGCCTCGCTAAGGCCGGCATCGATGTGTCCGGATCGCAATCCTTCGGTCAGCGCCTCGGAGCTGGCAACGATCTCGATACGCGCCTTCTGCGCCTGAAGGGCGCGGCTCAACGCGATGCGGTCGAGGCCGGCGAGGCCGGCGTAGAAGCCGACTTTCACCCCCTCAAGCTGGGCCGGGAGTTGCGCCGCAACCAGCGCCCAGCCGGTCTGCAGGTGTGGCGGAGTGGTGTCGAGAAAGGACCGCGTCAAATCGGACACCACCACGCCGCCCGCCAGTATCTGACATTGCGCGCGGGTGATGTTCCAGTTGCGCGGATTGAAGTCACGCCCCATTGCAGCATTGGCATTGACAACGATCCTGACGTCGAGCCGCTTGGCGATGGCCTGGGCAAACTCGATATCGAATCCCGGCGCATCCGGTTTGCCGGTCACCAGAGGCGGATAGAAGGTCGGCACGCAGACCCGCAGAATTCCGGCCTGCTTCACCTGGGCAAGCGAGGTATCGGGCGGCAGCAGATAGACGGCACTGAACAACGCCGCTATCCCGCCGATCGTGATCAAATCCCCCACCCAGCGCGGCCGTTCGTTCATGGTCATGACCTGCGGAAATTGAACAATGCAACAATGAAAAAGCCGACGGCCATCGTGGCGATGACGATAGGGCCCAGCATGGGAGGAAACTGATGGAAGTGGATGAAGGTTCCACGCAGCGCATCCACCGCATAAGTCAGCGGATTGATCTGAACCAGAAACACCAGCCATTCCGGATAGACGACCAGCGCCTGGGCGCGCGTTAAGGCCGGATCGAGGGGAAAGACCGAGCTCGAGGTAAAATAGAGCGGCAAGATCACGGCGTTCGAAAATACCCCGAATCCCTCGAAGCTGCGGATGTGGTTGGCGATGATCACCCCGAAGCAGGTCATCGCGAATGACAACAGGAACATCAGCCAAAGGCCGTAGAGCACGTCCCCCCATACGAGGCTCACATCCGCAAAACGGGCGAGCGCCAGTACCAGCGACCCGTGCACCATGGCCACCGTTGCGCCACCCAGCACCTTGCCGAAAAGGATCAGGGAGCGCGGCATCGGCGACACCAGTATTTCGCGCAGGAAGCCGAACTCGCGGTCCCAAATCACCGAAACCGCGGACTGGACGGACGTATAGAGAATGTTCAATACGATGACGGCCGGAAAAATGAACTGGAGATAGGTGTAGGGGACCACGAACCGGGCTTCACCGTAGACTTCGCCCCGGAAATAGGGATTAAGACCGATGCCCAGCAGGATGACCCACAGGATCGGCCGGCTGAGGCCGCCGACCAGTTGCCCGCGATCGCGCAGCGCGCGCTTCACCTCGCGCAACCAGATTGCATAAAGCGCGCCCAACTGCCCCACGGCCGTCTCCCTTACCGTCTATTTCGTGTGCTCGCCGCCGCGCCGGCCGAAGGCATATGTCCGCTCGCGTTTCCCGGCCGGCTGATCGCGCAGCTCGCGCCCGGTCAGCGACAGGAAAACGCTTTCGAGACTTGGGCTGTCGATCGACAGCCGGCGCACCCTGCCGCCGAATTTCTTGAGGAAAGCCTCGGCTACAGCGTCGCCGTCAGCCTCGATGACGATAGTGTCGTCGCTGCCGCTGATGGCAGCGGGATAGATCGTGCGGATCGCATCGGTGGTCGCGGCGTCATCGGGAATGACGCGAATGAGTTCGCGTCCATGCGCCGCCTTCAGCGAAGCGGGTGTGTCGATCGCGAGAATGCGGCCGCGGTCGATAATGCAGATGCGGTCGCACCCTTCGACCTCCTCGATGTAATGCGTCGTGACGATGATCGTCAAAGCGCGTTCCTGCCGGAGCCGCATCAGGTAGGCCCAGATGCGCTCGCGCGATTGCGCATCAAGTCCTGAGGTGGGTTCGTCAAGAATGAGCACGGCGGAATCGTGGATCAGCGCCCGTGCGATTTCGACCCGCCGTTTCATGCCGGCCGACAACGATCGCACCAGCGCGTGACGCCAGTTCTCGAGTTCGACGAGCGCGAGCAACTCGTCGATGCGCTGACGCCGCCTCGCAGCCGGCACCTGATAGACCAGCCCGTGAAAATTGAGGTTCTCGAATACGGTCAGCCGGTCGTCGACGCTCGGCTCCTGAAACACCACGCCCAGATTCTGGCGTGCCCTGCGCGGCTGCCGGACCACGTCAAACCCGGCCAGCGTGACGGTGCCGGAATCCGGCGCCAGGATGGTACAGAGGATGTGGATGAGCGTCGTCTTGCCGGCCCCGTTCGGCCCGAGCAGCGCGAACAGTTCATTCGGCCTTATGGCCAGGCTGACGCCGTCGAGCGCGACGGTGCGGCCATAGCGCTTCGACAAACCGTCCACGCGGACGATCGTGTCGGAAATGTCTCCGGCCGCCGGTCGCATGCTATCCACGCCATGCATGGCGATCACCTCGTTTCGGCGCCGGCTCAGGAGCCGGCCATAAATAGAGCCGCGCCTCTTTTTTCTTCCCTCCCCCGGCGGGGGCGGCAATGGACCGCGGCCAGTCGTATGAATTGAAGCGCTTGTCTTGTCCCGAAGCCTTAGCTGATCAACCCCAGCCGTCGCCAGTCATGCAATAGCAGACGGTTGAGGCTTGTGTCCGAACGGACCGGAAGGTAGCGGCCGAGTTGATTGGTGATCTGCTGCCGCAGGCGTTCCTGCCAGGCTGCGTATGAGGTCCGGTAGCTGTCAAGGACGTTTCTGTCGATCAACAGTTCGATCTCGTGGCCACTTTCCGAGTCAACCAAGCGGATTTCGCCGATGCCGAGTTGCTCGGGTTCAAGCTCCTGCGGCGAAGCAATGTGCACCGCACAGACTTCCTGGCGCAGCGAACCCAAGACCCTGAGGTCTTTTTCGGGATCGTCAACCCACCAGTCGCTCAATACGATCACCAGTCCGCGATGCGCGAGCCGCGGCAGGGCATCACCCAGTGCAGTGCTGAAACCGGAACCCGCCGGGCGCTGCGCAGCGAGCCAATCGAAAATCACAGGCGCCCGACGCATGCCGCGAACCCGGGGCGACCATGACAACTGGTTTTTTGCATGGACTCCAACCTCGACCACATCGCCGCCGGCGAGGCCGGCAAAGGCGAGTGCCGCAGCCAGTCCGCGCGCGAAATCGAACTTGGTGGGCATCCCGAAAGCCATTGACGCGCTGCCGTCCACGACTATGGCGATGGGCAGTTGCCGGTAGATGGCATGTTGCCGAACGAAATAGCTGCCGGTGCGTGCATACAGATGCGGGTCAAGGTGGCGGATGTCGTCACCGGGCTGATATTCGCGATAGTCCATGAATTCCATGCCCGGTCCTTTGCCGTGCGACCGCCGCTCGCCAATACCGATGGTTGCTCGCGCGCGCCTCACCATCAATCGCGAACGCATCAGCGCGGTCAGCAGCCCGGGAGATGGGATCATAGGGCTTCCCGGATCGTTTCCTCGAACACTCGGCAAAGCATTGCCTCCGCGTCGATTTCATCCGCTTCTCCGGCGTAATTGAGCTGGAAGCGGTGACGCAGCGTGGGCAGGAGGACAGCGCGCAGATCGTCCAGGCTGACATTGTAGCGGTGTTGCAGCAACGCGCGGCCTTTGGCTGCGAGCACCAGGCATTGCGCGCCGCGCGGACTGACCCCGAAGCGGATATATCGCTTCACATCGGGAGGGGCTTCCGTACCATCAATCTGCGTGCGCCGCACGAAGCGCGCCACCGCGCGGCGGACGTGGCCTGCGATTGGCACCGAACGCACGAGCACCTGTCCGCGCAGTATATCATCGGGCGAGAGCACTTGCGTCGGGGCAAGCTGGGTTGTGCCCGTGGTGAGGTCGAGGATTCTGTCGAGCTCGTGCTCGCTCGGGAACGCCATCACGCTGTTGAACAGAAATCGATCGATCTGCGCTTCGGGCAGCTGATAAGTGCCTTCCATTTCGATCGGGTTCTGCGTCGCCAGCACAAAGAAGGGGCGCGGCAGGCTCATGCTGCGGCCTGCCGCCGTAACGGTGCGCTCCTGCATCGCTTCCAGCAGGGCGGATTGAGTCTTTGGCGTCGCCCGGTTGATTTCGTCTGCCAGCAGCAACTGAGTGAAGATCGGCCCGGCCTGATATTGCGCCTTCGTTCGCCCCTGCTCGTCGGGAACGAGCGCCAGCCCTCCGGTGATGTCCGCCGGCATCAGGTCGGGCGTGAACTGGATGCGCGTGAAGTCCAAGCCGGTGGCGGCGCCGAGTGTCCTCACCAGAAGCGTCTTGCCGACCCCCGGTGTCCCCTCCAGCAAGACATGGCCTTCGCAGATCAAGGCAATCAGCAGCTGGTCGATGACATCGCGGTGACCCACGACCGCTTTTGCGATCTCGATGCGCGCATGCGAAAGCGCATCGAGCAACCGCTCCAGCGCAACCGCATCCGTCGAAACGGCCGATGATGTCGCCACGGTTGCATCGGCGATCGCCGTTCTGGTTACCGACATCGTTACCCGGCTCCGTTTATGTCGCGCTTCGTCGCGCGCGGGCCGATCAGTCCCGAAGCATAGCGAATGATCAGATCGGCCAGGAACAGAGCAAATGCCGCCAAAATCCAAACCTGCCATAAGGCGCGCGCGACCCATCGTGGTTCGGCGCGGGTAAAGATCTGCTCCTCGGAGGCAAGCATCCGGCCGCCGGTTACGGCAGCGAGCGCAACGAGACGATTGGGATCGGCGCGCGTAAACTCATAGAGCGCCGGATAGGAAACGAGAAGCGGCGCCTCGGCGGAGGCCTGATCCGTGGCGACACGAAGATTGAATTCGCCCGGCTGATCCGGCGTGATTGTTCCATGATATCGACCCGGCGACACCTCCGAGAGCGCGATTGACACGGCAGGGTCAGCCGCCGCCATGCGCTTCAACTTACGCCCCGGCAGCGCGGCAAACTCCTCCCCTCCCCCTTGTGGGGAAGGGTTGGGGGTCGTGAGAGCGGGTGCTGCATCGCCACAACCTCCCGACCCCCCACCGCGACGATCCCCCGCAAGGGGCGAGGGTGAAGTGGGGGCTCGGCCGCAGCTTATCTGTGTCCCTATGCCAGGCGTGCTTCCAGTTGCCTCAAGCGATGCCGTGATCTTGAGCCCTTCACGCGGCCCGCCCTCCGGGTTCGTCGTGTCCACATTGGCCTCGATTTCGTCGCCATGCCGCATGAGGCGCGGAAACAGACCTTCCCCGGGGCCGGAAAGGACATGGCGCAGGGTTTGCGACCACAGGAGCGGGTATTCCGCCATGGCTTGCCACTCCCTGGTCCAGACTCCAGCGCCTTGCGTCGTCAACGCGACGACGCGGCCATTGCCGTAGCGCCACGAGGCGAAGAGCGGTACCTGCTCTTGCTTTTCGTCGGAGACCACGACGTGCAGATCAGCGTGCGGCTTGCGGGTCGTGAGCACGTAACCGGCGAGCGGTGGCAACTTGTCCGGCAGGCCGGCAAAGAACTCTGCGGGCCGCTGCACCCACGATGGCGTCACCAACCGCTCTTCGACCGGCTTTCCCGACAACAGGAGCGCTTCCTGAGAGAGAATGCTCGGAAGCGCCTTGAAGTCCTGGGTCGCGTGAAAAGCGCCCTTGCCGATGCGCGCGATTTCCTCGAGCCGGACTGGGTCTGCGCCGTCCCCGATGGCGACCGTGGACACCGAGATGCCCTGATCGGAAATCGCTTTCAGTATTCCGGGAAAGTCGCCGGGCTGTGTCAGCCCGTCCGACATGACGACGATGTGCTTTGCTATCGCATCGACGCCTTGAAGCTGATGAAGCGCCTCCACCAGCCCCGGATAGATGGCGGTACCGCCGCCGGGCTCCAGCGCCTGCAGCGCCTGCGTCACCGCGGCTGCATCCTTCGCCGGGCGAAGCGGTAACAGCACCCTCGCCTCGGAATCGAAAACCACGATGGCGATCAGGCTTTCCGGATGCAGCAGGCGGATCGCGCTGACGGTCGCCTGCTTGGCAATGTCGAGGCGGGTGGCGCCGCCCTCGTTGCGCTGCATGCTACCGGAGCGGTCGAGCACAAACGCGAGCGCGACCCGCGGCGCATCGCGCGGCACGCGGCTCGACAACGGCGATACGCGCTCAAGCGGCGTCTCGTAATATCCGCCGGGGCCGAAGCTGTTCTCGCCCCCGAGCAACAGCAGGCCGCGGCCGTGCTCGGCCACCGCCTTCTCGATCAGCTCCTGTTGAAGCGTGGCAAGGTCGATGGCCGGCACATTCATCAGCACAATGGCCGAATAGGCGAGCCAATCCTTGAGATAGAAGGGCGCGCGCTTCGGCTCGACGATCTTGGTCTTGATGTCGTGCACCGCCAGGGCCTTGGCGAATACTTCGGCCCAAGCCGGCTGCGCTGCGACGATCAGGACTTGCAGCGCCGGAGCCACGTCGATAACGACTCCGTTGCGGTTGTTCTGCGTGAACGTATCGGCGGACGCACTGACCGCGACCTCGTAGCGCACGCGGCCCGGGACGGCGGCCGGGACAATGGTCTCGACCCTGTTGCGCCCGCCGGCAAGTTCGAGCGACCGCTCGACAATGACATCGCCGTCCTTGAGAACCTGAACCGTCGCCTGAGAGGGACCATGGCTATAGATCATCGCCTGAAGCGGAAAGGTATCGCCAGCGTAAATCCGCTCCGGTGCGGCGACCTTCTCCACCAGGACCTCGCCGGCCGCAAGCCGCGTTAGCGGCAGGACGTCTACCTTGACCCCGCGCTCGACAAGGTTCGGCAGAACCCGAGCCGCATTGCCGCGCGTCTCGTTGCCGTCAAAAGCGACTACGATCCGGCCGGGCTCGTCGGCCGGCAGTACGGCGGCGGCGACCATCAAGGCATTTTCTAAGTCGGCTGCGGTCGCAATTGCCGATGGCTCTGCGGCAGGATCGCGATCTGACAAAGCCCCCAAATCGGTTGCGACTTGGCTGTTCGCGCCAATTGCCACAATGCCCAGGCGGGGATCTCCCCCGCGCGCCCTGTCGCGATCGGCGACGATGGCGATCCGGCCGAAGAGCCCCGCCTCGTTGCCGCCGAGATGAGGCTCCGCGACGATGGCGATGTTCTGGCTTCGATCGAGCATTGGAAGCGACACGCCGGCGATGGCCAACGCCACAAGCGACAACGCCGCCAAGCGCGCTGCAAGCAACAAACGCCGGCGCGGCGCCAATGGATTGCCGCGCGCGAGCGCGGTGTACCACAAGTACCGCTCTGCTCCGCGTCCAGCGAGCCAACCTTCCGCCAACAGAAACCCGAACAGCATGACGAGCAGCCACCATCGCAGCGGCAGGCGATCGGCAAGGCTGGAGGCCGCAATCGATGCAGCGTCATCCGCCGAAACCACAGCCTTGCTCTCGCCTGTATCCACCGCCACGAACCGTGTCAGACCGTCCCGCTCAAGCCGGTATATACCGGCGCGATCCGGAATGAATTGTGCATCATAGCCACGCGGCAGGAAGTCGGCTCCCCGCGGCACCGCCGGCAGGATCGCTGCCGAAGGCCCCGCCGCCCCGCTTGTGTCGGCCGTGGTCGGCCCGACGGCGAGGAGAACAGCCTTACCGCCCAGCAGGCGCGGGTCGAGCGCGCAACTCGCTCCGACAATGCAGGGCGGTTCAATGGTCCGGCCGAGGTCCGGCGCTATCCAGTGAAGGAGGTTGGAGACAAAGATCGGAAAGCCCGGCTCATCGGGCCAATTCGAGCTACCGAGATCGAACCCGATCCGCACCTCCCGGCCGGTGAGCGTAGTGCGCGCCTCAATCAGTGCTGCACCACCCGCCTCGAGGATCGTTTCGGCGCCTTGCAAGCGGGAAAATCCGTAGGCAGCCCCAATCACGGTGGCGCTCCATGAAATCGATCGGGACAGCGGGTGGTCGGATTGCCACGACGTTGGTTGTGTCGCTCCGCGTGGCTGCCTGCCCGGCTCGCCGGTGACGCGCGCGGTTCCAAGCCACAGAACGTTTGTTGGCGGATGACGGGCGATCTCAACTCCGTTCGCCACGACGAGATCGAAGGCACTGACATTGGCCGGCAGCGCGTCGGCAGCAAACAGCTCGACCTCAGCGGTAGCTTTGAGGGCCCGTGTGAGTGGTTCGCTCACAGCGCCAAGTTGCAGAATCTTGAGCGCGCGGGGCTTCGGACGCACCACAAAGTGCACGAAATTATCTTGAGGTCCGGTGTCGTCGGGCAGCCGCAGGACGACGGCGCTTGGCCCCCGCAGGTTGAGGTCGAGCGCAAACGTCGCCGCAGCGGGCCGGCCGGAAGCGGCGGCAATGGCAACTGGCGATGCCACATCGACGCTGCCCCATTGGAGAAAACCGTCGCTGCCCTCGGGTTGCACCAGAGCTGTGACGGTGGTCGAGCCGACGAATCCGGGAGAAAACGTGACACTGCCTTCGACCCGCCATTTGCCGGTCGCCGCATCGACGGCACGCAAGCCGGCGTGCAGGGTGGCATTGCGAGCGGCGGCGTCGCCCACAACCCGCATCTCGACGGTCACGCCCGGGAGCGCTGCGGAAAGCCCGACCGGGCCAGCGTCGCCGGTGACCAAAGTGAGCCGCGTCGGCTCGCTATCCTTGATGAGGCTCGATAACAAGCGGACCACGGCGGCCCAGTCCGCCTCGCCATCGTCCGTTCGAAGCCCTTCAAGGCGGAGCCCTCCGGGGTCGGCCAGCCGGGCTGCAACGATTCGCGGTCGCGAACCGGCCAGGAGCACCGACACGCGCGCACCCGTTTCCCGGATGGGGCCCCTGGCCATTGCGGCGAGATAGGCGACTGCGGCGTCGAAGCGGCTCGGCGCAACATCGGTGCTTCGCATAGCGCCCGAAGCGTCGAGTACCACAATCTCGTGGACGAAGCGGGTACTTGAGCCAAACATCGGCCGTGCCAGCGCCGCTGCGGTCAGCGCCACAATCAGAAGCTGGAGAACCAGAAGCAGGTTTGGCGACGGCAACTGAAGGCGATGCCTGGACAATGTGCCGCTGTCGATGAGCCGCCAGAGTTGGATGCTGGGAACCTCGAAGGACCGGCGCCGCCGGATATGGAGGATCAACACCAGAATCCCAAAGGCAGTCAGCAACAGCCAAACCGGTGCGATCAGGCTCATGGGCCGCGGCCCTCATCCGAGCGGATGAAGTAGCGCCCGACAACCTTGCGGCTCTCCGCGTCGGGCGCCGAGCGCTCGATTGCCTGTTCCTGGGCTCGCTGCCACTCGGTGCCGCTTCCCGCCATCGGGGGCGCCACACCGGACAACACAACGTCCGGGGCAATCTCGATGCGGATGGAGTGCCCACCGTTGGCACCCTGATCGGGCAGCAACATCTCAACGCCAGGCACGAGTTCGGTCGATACGGTGACACCACCATTTCCAAGCGGACGCGTACCCTCGCCGGCGCGGTCGCCGTCTCCGCGCCCGGCATCCTGGGCGGCGCCGGCCGACTGGCTCGCGGCTCTGGCGCGCCGTTGTTGTTCAGCGAACGCGCGCTCCTTTTCAATCCGCGGGTCGACGGGATCGTAATCGTCGAGGTTTTTGAGAAGATCATCCCAGTTCGCCGATCGACCGTTCAATGTCGTCGCTTCGGCGGGAGCTCGGCCGCCGGCCGTTTTGCGCTCCGGGAGCTGTGCTGGTCGACCGGCTTGGCCTTGCTCCGCCGCAGCGACGTTACCGGTGCCGGCCCTACGATCGGGTTCGCGCGGTGCCGCCGCTTCAGCTTGCCTATTACCGGCGATGTCGTCCAGCGCTGCCTGGAGTTGCTGCACCACATCGCGCGGCGTCGCACTGCGATCCGCATTGCTCATCTGGCCATAAGCCTGGCGAGCATGGCCAAGTAATTGGTTAAGCGCGGTTGCAACCATACGTCGGTCGATGCCCGGGCGTTCAGCGTCGGAACTCAGACGCTCCAGAGTGCGGGCAATCGTGCGCAGATATGGGTCGGACCGTTCCTCCGCATCCTTATCAAGAAGCTCGACGATGCGCCGCAAATTGGCGGCTGCCTCCGCACCTGTTTGATTGAGGAAGCCGGCACCGTCACGCTCCGCCCCGGCGACCGGCCCGCGCGAGGTACCAAGACCGAAGGCATCGGGCGGCACCAGCTGTAGAAGCACCGCCGCCACGACGAGCGCCGGCACCGCCCAGATGGCGCGCGGCAGGTCGAGTCTGACGATCTGCCGAGGATCGATGGTGGCGGCGTGGCGTTCCGCATCGGTCAGCAATGCGGAGGGGACCGGCCCTAATGTGGCAGAAGGTTGCAGGTTTGTGTCGACTTCCAGTGCGGTGCTCAGCCGTTCGTGAAGCGCGAGAGTGCGATCAGCGGCGCGTGCGAGCGTGGCAATATCGGGCGTCAGGAGAAACGCGAGAACGGTCGCAAGCACAAGCGCGCAAGCAAAGACCGCGGTGCTGAACGCGAGATAAGACAGCGGAAGTTCGGACAAAGCAAAGAGCGAAGTGGAAGGTGCTGCAGTGTCAAAATAGAGTCTGGAGACTTCGAGCCCGCACAGGAGGGCGAGTGCCGCCACCAGACTGAAAACCACGCCCCGCAGCATCGATCCGATACGCGAGCGTACCTGCGTCGCCTTGAGTCTCGCGCGCAATGCAGGGAGCCGGGTGCCGCCACTTTCCGGCGTCAGTATCAGGGCGGAGGCGGACACGCTTACACTCATGGGCGCCGCAATCCCATGAAAAACAAGCCAAACCTCAGGCAATAGGGCAGCCGGACCTCCTTAAACCTCGTGCACATCTATCTTTTTGCCGCAGATGACGGCTTGGCGGCAAGCATGTGCTCGACCAGCAACTGATCGATCGTCCCGTCGGCACGCAGCGAATCGATTGCCCGCCCCAGCGTGGTCGCCAGGTAGGCGTCGTTTGACCGCAAGCCGATGCCAAGCTCCGTCTCCGCCAGCTCGAACGGTGCGGGAATCATGCGAATTCCCTTGTTGCCCGGGTCGCCGCCGGTGGCACGGTAGAGCGCAGGCTCCCACACGAAGGCAGCCGCAACCGTGCGGTCGAGCAGACGATCAAGCAGCATCTTGTTGTTGAAATAGGGCAGCCGCTGCCAGCGGCTCTTTTCCGGCAACGACTGAAGGTACATGATCAACTGGTTGTCCACCACGCCCAGCATGCGCGTGCCGATCGGTCGACTTACCGGGATGTCGGCGAGCTTGCGGAATTCCGGCGACGTCGCGGCAAGGACCATACGGGTGCTGAGATAGGGACGCGTGATGATCAACCACGACGGATAACCTTGAGCGAGGGTAAAGCCCATGAAGCCGTCACACCGCTCAGCGAACTCGATGTAGATTTCTTCAAACGACAGTGGCAGGCGATAGTCGAGTGGCTCTGTCGGATGCCATGTCTTGATTTCGATCACGTTGGGAGTGAGCAGCAGGCGGGACGCAATCTGCTCGCCAAGCGCTTTTTCGAACGACGCCATCATGGCGGCGCCGTTTACGCACAACGCGATCTGGTTTCCTCTCGTGCGACCTTTCTCGCGGTAAACGTCGCGCGGCGGCATGTCCTCAAACTGGGCAAAAGCGAGCCCGGCATTTGCGAAGAGCATCGCTGCCAGTATCGCAATCGCAACGGCGGCGGTGATGGTTTGTCGCCGCGACATCGTCCTGCGGTTCCTCATTCCAGCATGACCCGATAATGTCCTGGCCCGCCTTGCAGAGTAAGCCGGTGGATCGAGCACGTCTCGCCCCACCGGCAATAGCGCATCGTGGTCGCTTATTGGGGCAATGCGAACACGTACACGGCGTTGCCGCCGGTAACGGTATCCGCCTCGGGCGTCACACGCAGTGCCGCTACATTGGACCCGCCACCGGCCGCGATGGCGATATACTGGCGGCCACCGACCGAATAGGTAACCGTGAAGCCCAAAGCTTGCGAAGCAAGCCGGGTCTGCCACAGCACCTTGCCATCGTCGGCATCATGCGCCCGCAGGTAACGGTCCATCCCGCCGTTGAACAGGAGGCCACTGGCGGTCGCTAAAACGGGCGAGAAGTTCGACACGCGCTGCTCGTAGCTCCACAGCGTCTTGCCGGTCTCGACCGAAATCGCATCGACGCGGCCCGCCTTGTCTTTGCCGGAGGCAAACTTCGCCACGTTGTTCACGTTGTAGACAAACTGCGGCGCGGCATCCCGATCGGCCCGCGGCGTGGTGTCGTAGCAGAGATTCTGCAACGGCATGAACATGACATTGGTCTTGGGGTTGTAGGCCCCGCTCGGCCAGTCGCGGCCACCGGTGAAGGTCGGGCACATATGATAGGTCTTGCCGACCTCCTTGAGCACCGTGTTCTCATTGACGGTGACGAACCCCTTGCTGTCGATCTTGTCGACGAGGTTCTGCTCGACCGTCGACTTCGCCCACAGGAATTCGCCATTGGCAGCATCGAAGCTCCACGCGATGCCGGTCTTGCAGGGCACGCCGGTCAACGTCTTGCGCGGTCCGCGCCGCGCGTCCGGGTTGATCGACATCATGCCGGGGGCGGCCGAATCGGGGTTGACCGAGGTGTTGATGATCATCATTTCGAAGGTGCATTCCTGGTCCCAGTTGTCGCGCGGCAGGACCTGATGCTTCCATGCAATTTCGCCGGTCTTGGGCTTTACTGCGAAGCGCGTATTGGTGCCGGCCATGGTGGCGCCCGGCATGTTGCGCTGGGTTTCCGAGGCGGGGCCGACGGCGGAGGAACCGTAAAAGACGAGGTCAAGCTCGGGATCGTAGGTGAGTTGTCCCCACACTCCGGTCATCCATCGCGACTCGAACGGTGAGCCCGCCCAGGTTTCATCGCCCGGCTGGCCCGGACGCGGGATGAAGGTGTTGCGCCACAGCTCCTCGCCGGTTTTCATATCGTGAGCCGTGACGTAGCAGCCAAACCCAGCATATTGGCAGGTGCTGCCGGCAATGACCATGCCGTTGAGCACGATCGGACCGGTGGAATTGCTGACATACAGATCTCCGCCACGATTGGTCTGCCAAGCCAGCTTTCCGGTCCGCGCCTCGAGGGCGACGACGAAATTGTCCCAGGTGACGAAATAGACGTTGTCGCCATAGACGGCGACGCTGCGTTTGCGCTGCCCCAGCATGCCGTGAAATGCCGATGCTTCAGGCAGCGGATGACGGTATTCCCATAACAGGTCGCCGTTGGTGGCATCGATCGCCTGGACAACGTCGTTCGAGTTCCCCAGATACATCACACCATTGTAGACGATAGGCGTGGACTCGTTGATGCCGGGCTCCATGACGCGAGCCCATACCAACTGCAGATTCTTGACGTTGGATTTGTTGATCTGCTCGAGCTGGCTGTAGCCCCAGCCCTGATAGTTTCCGCGCAACATCAGCCAATCTTCCGGCTTGGGATTGCGCAGCATCTGGTCGGTCACTGGAACGAAGTTTTGCACGACCCGCGACGTGGCGGCGGGCGTCGGCTGGGCCGGATTGTTCTGCGCTCCCGGCGCGAGCTGGCGTGGCGGATTCTGGGCGTGCGCCACCGAGCCGAGGGCACATGCCAGAGCAACACTAAGCAGGCACTGCGTGATCGCGTGTGTCATCATTTCCTCCCCTTGGTTTGAACGCCAACTCGTTTCGTTGCGTTTCGGCGTGTGCTCGCGTCTCGTTATCTCCCATCCCTTACCGCCGATAGGCGGATGTCGCCGCTGGTACACAGGCAACCAAGACTCATGTCGTCGCCCGCATCCAGGTTCGTTGTCGGCGATCAGGCCGCGATCTTTCGGCACTGCCGCCGGCCGCTGCGCAATCGTGCCCTATTGTCGGATGGAGCACAATCCGGGAGGGGCTCGAAAAACGCAAAAACGGGAGGAGGCCGGCCCCCGCCGATGCCAGAGACCGCACCCGATCGATCAATTGCGGGGTGGAGCGAGTGCGCTTAGGGTAAGCTTCCGCGGCTTGGCCGAGCCGTTGATGCAGGAGGGGTTAAGTTGTCGAAGAATTCACTTGCACGTCTTGTTGCCGTCGCGAGCGGTGTCGCTTGCGCACTGGTGCCGGGCCCGCCGCTGCATGCCGCCGAAAACGAGATATCGGTTTGGGAGGGCGTCTATACCAAGGAGCAGGCCGCGCGAGGCAAGACGCGCTATTTTACAGCTTGCGCCGTCTGCCATGGCGCACTGCTGCAGGGCGACAGCGACAGTCCGGAGCTCGCGGGAAAATCCTTTATGAAGCGCTGGGGCGACCAATCAGTCGGGACCCTTTTCGCGTTCGCTTCGAGCCAAATGCCAGTCGGCCGCCCGGGTAGTCTCGGTGTGCAGGGCTACGCCGACGTCATCGCTCACATCCTTGCGACCAATGGCTTTCCCGATGGTCAACGAGAGCTGCCGCCGAACGGGCAAGCTCTCGATCGCATCATCATCCAAGGAAAAAAATGAAGAGCCGGCATAATAGCGCCGGTTGCTGGAGCACTTTCCGGTCATGTTGAACAACTTCTTCGGAGTCGTGGCCGGGCTTGCCGCCCCCGGACTGATCCCAGGCCATCCACGTCTTTCTTGCTGACGGTCTGCAACAAAGACGTGTATGCCCGCAACAAGCGCGGGCATAACGGTGGAGAGGCGACCTCATCGGAACGCGCTACAGGCGGAAAGTTCGGGCCAGGCTAGGCTGACCGCGGTCGCCCAGCCTCCCCTAAGGGGCATTCCAATGCTGCCCTATCCCATCGTCCGAGAACCGCCGCTGCTGCGTACGTGCTTTGCAGGAACTCCATAAGCGCGCGCTCGGGGTTCGGCGCCATGCGTATCGCCTCGTAAGGCAGGATGAATTCGCCCAGCTCTTTGGAGAACAACGCCCGTTCGGGGCCCACAGCGGCGGAGGCAAAACCGTCGGGGGCCGGATAGGCGTAGGAATAGAACGCCGCATCGGTCATTGGCCCGCCGCCGGGCCAGAATCCGGCGCTCGATACCTCATGCGAATATGCTTCGCGCGCCACTGCATCCGACAGGTGTGGCACACCGCCCGGATGACGCGGCGCCGTTCTTCCGGAAAAACGCGTCACTGCCAGATCGAAACTGCCCCAGAAAAAATGCACTGGGCTTACTTTGCCGAGAAAGCCGGTGCGGAAATGCGTGAGTACGTTGTAAGACGAGAGCAGTATGCGCCAGAAACGGTTGGCGTAATCGCGATCGTAGGAGGCGTGCGCATAGTCCTGATCGAATGGGATGCCATCGGCGATTTCGCATGGCATCCTGGTGATGCTTATGTTGATCCCCAGCTCGGCAAGCGCGGTCAGCAGCTCGCTGAAGAACTCCGCAACCGACTTCGGCGCAAGCATAAGCTGACGGAAATGCCCATCGCTCGTTCGCGCCCACAACACATGATCGATGAAGTCGAAATCGAGCTGGAACGTGCGTTCGCCGTACGGGATCGGCGAAGTGGTCAGGCCGCACGCGGTGAGGTACAGCGCCACATGCCAGGAATGATTGAGCCACGGCGCCTGCGCCAGCCGAATCTTGCCGACGATCTGCGTCCACAGATGCAGCGTATCACGGGTGTCCTTCCACGCTGCATAGGGCAACTCGGGCCACCGGTTCCCGTCTGGGATTGACAGCATTGTGTTCTCCTTCCTTGCGCGCATCCCATGGAAGGTTTTGAGGCCTGCGGCCGCACGCTTCCAATCATCCTTCGACATCAGTCTCGGGTCGATCCTTGCCGCCCGAGACTTCGTCGTGCCAGCGCCCTTCCCTATCTTCGTAAGAGATAGGTGTCGTTTCACCGGGGACGACTTGCTCCCTCGCCGCGCGCTCCGCGGCTTTACGGGCCATGTCGTGGCTCGGGAATGGTTCAGAGTACACGCCGTCGACGCGGTAGGCCCAACCCCCATCGTGTTCGACGATCTCATAGGTAATCTTGGTCATGTGCAGCTCCTTCCGTTGATCAGGCTCCAACTCCGGTTGCGTTTCTTGGATGACAACCACAGCCTTAACCTGACTTACCTGGAAGATACCATCAAGACGATAAGCCTCAATGCGGTAACCGGAACAGCTTCAGTGCGTTGTGCGACCGATCTTGAGCCGATCCGGCTCGCTGATGGCGGCCGCATCGAACCACGCCGCGGCATCGGCGGAGCTTTCGAACGGATGGTCGACGGAGAATGCTCTTCGAAGCCGATCTTGCCGTCCATAGTGTCTTCACTGTTCTTTTTGCGCGATGAAGAGAGCGAAGGGCTGGTGCTCGTGACACGGCTGCCAGAAAGAAGCACCCATTTGTTCAACGGCCGCCCGCGTGGCAAATAATTCTTTCCATGCCTCCGGTTTCATTCCTCCGTCCATAGTGGCACGTTCGTATTCACGATCGGTGTATTGATGCGTCTCCGCCGTCATCTCCACACGGCCGGAAGCCCGATCCAGAAACTCTGAGCGCACTTTGTTGCCGTGGAGCTTCGTGAACCGACGGATGAAGAAGTCCGTTCCAAAAGCCGAGAACAAAGGATTGAGGACGATGGAGACGAATCGTCCTCCAGGAACGAGGTGCCGCGACGCAGAGCCAAAAAACGCCGCCAACTCTCCAAGCGACGTCGCATATTGTAACGCCAGGATGGATGTTGCCGCATCGAACATGCCATCGTGAGCGAACGTGTAAGGCGTTGCGACCAGAAATGTGACATCCAGCCGCCGCGCGCCTTCGTGTTCCGACGCCTCCGCAATTTTTTCGGGCGCCTTATCATAGCCGACGACCGATGCGCCCTGTTCAGCCAGCAATCGCGGAAACAAACCGTCGCCGCAGCCGATGTCCAGGATGCGCTTCTTGTTCAGATCGCCCAATACCTTCTCGACAGCAGGAAAGTGCAGCCCCCTGCGAAAGGGGTCTTCCTTAATGTATCGTGCGTAGTTCTTCATTTGGCCGAAGTCGGTCATGGTGCGTTCCGTGGCTTGGGACTTATCGTCCGGTTCGAGGAAGGGAACCTTTCACCGCCCAGCAACCGTCATGCGTAACCCCGACGTGCATTCGTCTCAGCCTCGGAGTCTCATTGGGAGCGTGGCGGGTGCTGCGGTCTCTTGAACCTGTCAAGGCTGCGGCGGTAATATTCAGCGTCAACAAGCTTAAGCAAGCAGAACTTAACTCAGGAGAGATGCCATGCCGATCTACATCTCGCGTGGTCGTTTCACTTCAGACGCCGTCAAGGGCATGCTCGCTAAGCCGGAAGATCGCGAGGAAGCCGTTGCCCGGCTCTTCAAGAGCGTAGGAGGTAAGCTTATCGGCTGGTACTTGACCTTTGGTCACCATGATTGGATGGCCATTGCTGAGTTCCCTGATGAGAAAGCTGCGGCCTCCGCGATACTGGCTGCTGCAGCGGGAGGCAGTCTGTCCGACATCGAGACAACCGTGGCTATGACAGCGAAAGATGCTGCAGCCACCTTCGAATCTGCCGGAAAGGCGGCCAGGAGCTTCCGCAGCGCCGGGCGCTCGTAGGTTCGGGCGAGACTCGCCATTTGAACCCCGATATCGGCACCCGTCTCGGATGCCGAGCGTTTTTCCGCGGCAAATCGGCAAAACTCAGCTTTTCCCCGGCGGCAGCCGGAGCAGCGCTGCGCATAGATGGCGGCGCCCTCCTGCACACGAGGACCCTGCGCTGCGGAGAGCCACGTTCCTGGCAGGCATAGGCCATGGCATACGGAAAACGGACAGACGCACTGAATCGCTGACTTCCCGGAGGCCGGGCTACTCTCGATCAGATTTTCGCAAAAGTAAGTAATCCGCGGCGTGCATGCAAATGCCACGGTTGCAATCGCACATCCTGCTGAACATGCACCGCGGTCGTGGACAGACCGCATCTACCACAATTGTCGCGTGGCGTGTCACCATGATTGGCGGGGGCGTGGCCCACCAAATCAGGCAAGCTGAGCATGGGCCGCCTTGATAGGAATGGGCTATCGCCCGCCGTATCAGCCTCGCTGAGGTGCTGAAGTCAAAGGTATACACAAGGTATACAGCAGCGCGGATCAACGGCAGAATAAGTGCGGAGTCACCGTTCTGAGCGACTCGCAATGGGAGGAACGTCAACATGTGCGTATTGTGCGTTCAAGGGAGGCCAGGGAATCATTTTGGTTCGCGGCGCAATTTTCTAAAGGGTGCGGCGGCGACCGGACTTGCCGTCGCGGGTCTCAATCTGTTTGCAGCGCGCCCCGTCGCGGCCGACAATGGGGATGCGCCTGAGGGCAGCGGCAGCCCGGGCCGGCGCTATGTCATTCGCGGCGGTTCCGTGATGTCGATGGACCCGAACGTGGGTGATTTCGTACAGGCAGACGTACTGGTCGAGGGCAAGAAGATACTCGCCGTCGGACCGAACCTGGGCGCCGGCGGCGCGGTGATCGACGCCCGCGGCCGCATCGTCATGCCCGGCTTCATCGATACGCACCACCACCAGTTCGAGACGGCGCTGCGCAGCTTTCTCGCTGACGGAGTACTGATCAACGATGGATCGAATACACCGAGTGGGAGCATTACCTATTTCGAATTCGTTCTCCAGAAATTCGCGCCTGTGTACCGGCCGCAGGACGTCTACATCAACGAGCTGTTCGGGGGGCTCTCCCAGCTCGACGACGGCGTCACGACGGTGCACGACATCTCGCAGATCCATCACTCGCCGCAGCACTCCGACGCCGCCATCCAGGCGCTGTTCGATACGGGACGCCGCGCTGCGTTCGGCTATTTCGAGAGCGCAGGTAACGTCGCCGGCAACCAGTACCCGCAGGATGCAATCCGAATCAAACAGAAATGGTTCTCCTCGACCGATCAGCTTGTCACCATGATCATGGGCGGCGAGGTCTATCTTGGACCGTCGATCTATACACAGTCCTGGCAGATCGGGCGCAAGCTCGGTCTCCAGATTGCGGCGCATATCCTCTCGCCGTTCGGAATCCGCCCGATTCTGGACCAGCTCGCCCAGGGCAAGGGCGGCGACCCCGGCGCCAACATCGGGCTCGGCCCCGACAACCTCTTCGTACACATGACAGGGATGTCCGACTTGGGCTGGCAGGGGGTCAAGGATGCCGGCGCGCAGGTCTCGCTCGCCGTTCCGATCGAAATGAACATGCGCCACGGCATGCCGCCCATCCTGAAGATGCAGAGCCTCGATATGGAGCCGTCCCTGAGCGTCGACGTCGAGGTCACGCTGACGGCGGACTTCTTCACCCAGATGCGCTCGACGATGAATATGCAGCGCGCGCTCGTGAACCAGATGATCCTCGATCAGGGCAATCCGCCCAATCCGATCGACTTCGGACTTCCGCCAAGCGCGGCAAATGTTCCCTGGCCGGTCGCACCTTTCCCCGCCGGACCCTTCCCGCACGGCCTGCCAGCCCCGCTCACGACGCGCGACGTGCTGCGCTACGCCACCGTGAACGGCGCGAAGGCACTGCGGCTCGACGGCAAGACCGGCTCGCTCACGCCGGGCAAGGAAGCCGACATCATCATCCTCGACGCCACCGCACTCAACGTGACGCCGCTCAATCAGGTGCCGGGGGCGGTCGTATCGCTGATGGACCGCACCAATGTCGAGACTGTGATCGTCGCCGGCAAGGTGCGCAAATGGAAGGGGCAACTGCTCGATGTCGATCTGCCCCGGCTGCGCCAGCAGCTCGAAGCGTCGCGCGACTTTATCTTCGCCAAGGCGGGCATTCCGCAGGATCTGTTCCGCAGCAACTGAGACGGATGGTCGTCAACAAGACACGGGGCGGCTTCGGCCGCCCCGATCTGAACTTGGATGATGGCGGCGGCGCCGCTGAGGGGCCGGTCCGGCAGAGGACAGGTTGTGCAGCGAAACCATCGATTGCAAGCGTGCTGCTTACCTTAGCGGGTAATTTTCCCTCCCTACGAGGCTCGTGCGCCCCTAATCATCTCCCACACCTTAGGGGGTGATAGCGGCAATTCGCGCGGCTCGATGCCGAGCGGGCGCAACGCGGCCGCTACGGCGTTCGCGATCACGCCGCCGACCGGAATGATGCCGCCTTCACCGGCGCCCTTGGCGCCCAGCGGATTGTGCGGCGCAGGTTTCTCCTCAAGCGCGATCGCGCGGATGGTTGGAAAATCGCCGGCCGTCGGCATCAGGTAGTCGGCGAGCGAGCCGGTGAGCAGCTGTCCGTTACGGTCGTAGATCAGATGTTCGAGAAAGGTGCCGCCGAGGCCCTGCACGATAGCACCGACGGCCTGGCCGTGCAGCATCGCCGCATTGATGATACGGCCGACATCCTCAACCGCGACATAATCGATCACCTCCACGTGGCCGGTCTCGGGGTCAACGGCCACGTGGGCGGCATGGGCGCCATAACTGTACGTGCGGTGGGCGCTCGCGTAGGTGCCATCAGCGATGATTCCGTCCTCGGCGATTTCGTCAAGGGGCACGAAAGTTTGTCCCGAGACATTCGCGCCAGGCCGCATCCCTCTCGATGCTGGCTTATGCTGTAGCGGCGCCGCAAACTCCTCCGCTCCTCCTTGTGGGGAGGGGTCGGGGGTGGAGGGCGTGAGAGGCAGCACTGCATTGCCACTGTCTCCCGACCCCCCACCCCGACCCTCCCCCACAAAGGGGGAGGGAGCAGCGGCGGCTCGACCGCAGGATAATAATCTATCGCCTATGATTTGCGCGCCGCCCTCGACGATCTCAACGTCCGTCGCATCGCAACGCAGCCGGCGCGCCGCGGCGGCGCGGATCATCTCACGCAACTTTGCAGCCGCCGCCACGATTGCGGAGCCGCCCATCACGATGGAGCGCGAACTGTAGGTGCCGAAACCTTCGGGCAGCAGATCGGTCGAGCCGTGAAAGACACCGCGAATACGCGTCATCGGCATTTCAAGCGCATCGGCCGCAATCTGGGTGAATGCGGTTTCTAGACCCTGCCCGTTTGCCGACGAGCCGACATGAACCGAGATCGTGCCGTCGGGTTCGAGTATGAGCCGAGCATGCTCGCGAGGGCCGGACGCTCCGCCTTCGAAATAGCACCCGATCGCGAGGCCGTGGCAGCGCCCGTCGATCGGCTTGCCTTGCAATGATGCCTTGGCAGTCCAGTCAATTTCCGCAAGGCACCGTTCGAAAGTGATGCGGTAATCGCCACTGTCGGTCGCCGTGTCCAGGTTGAGTTCCACCACTTTGGCAAGCGCATATGGCATCTCGGATTCAGCGATGAGATTGCGGCGCCGGAATTCCACGCGATCAATTCCGAGATCGCTCGCCGCCATATCGAACAGGCGCTCGCGAAAAAAATCGGCCTCGAAACGGCCCGGTCCGCGATAGGTGCCGACCGGTGTCTTGTTGGTGACGTGGAGCGACACCTCCATGTGGATGTTGGGTACGCGATACGGCCCAGATAGAATTTGCGCGGTGTTGCGCGCGCCCGTCGCCCCGTTGGTGCGGATATAGGCACCCACATCAGTCGTCGCGTGGCCGCGCAGCGCCAGGATCATGCCATCGCAGCCGCAGGCGATCTCGAGCGCGCAAGCCATGTCGCGGGCGTGATTGGTGGCAATGAGATGCTCGCGCCGGTCCTCGATCCATTTGACTGGACGACCGACCAGTCGCGCCGCGAAAGGGATGAGGAAATCCTCCGGATAGAACTCGCCGCGCACGCCGAAGCCGCCGCCGACATCGTTTTCGACCATGCGGATGGCCTCTTCCGGAATCCCCATCTGACCTGCCAGGATGCGGCGATTGGGAAACGGCACCTTGGTGGCGCCGAACAGGGTCAGCCGCCCGTCGTGCCACTGCGCCACCAGTCCGCGGAGTTCCATTGGCACTGCAGTGTGGCGCTGTACCTTGAATTGCTCGCAGCGCACGTAGGCAGCATGCCGGAAGGCCGCCGCGGCGTCGCCTTTTACGGCGGTCAGCCTGCCGGCAACATTGGATGTCGTCTCGAACAGCCTGGTCCCACCGCTTTCGGCCGCCGCACAATCTGCAACAACCGGCAATTCCTCGATATCGATCGCCACCGCCGCCGCGGCGTCCTCTGCGCTGGCGGCCGTGTCGGCCACCACGACGGCAATTGGCTCGCCGACATATCGCACCCTGCCAACTGCGATCACCGGCTGCTCGAACGGTTTGAAAGCCGCGAGCTGCTCCTGGCGCAGCGGAATCGTCGGGACGTTACCGAGGTCGGCCGCCGCGATAACCGCGTGCACGCCCGGCCGCGCCAGCGCCGGGGAGCGATCGATTCCACGAACGCGGCCATGGGCGAGCGGGCTACGCAAGATCACGGCATGCAGCAGTCCGGCCGGGCTCAAGTCGTCCACATACTGGCCTTTGCCGCGAATAAAGCGCAGATCCTCGACGCGTTCGATCGAGCTGCCGACCAAGGAGTTCGGCGGAGGGGTACGATCCACGGTCATGAGACGTAGGTGCTCACATGACGACGAATGATTTCATTCGACGCGGGCACCCGAAACTCTCACGACTTCTTTCCACTTCGCACGCTCGGTGCGCGCAAACGCGGCAAACGTGTCGGGCGGCATCGGGGTTGGCTCGGCGCCGACGGCTTTGAGTGAATCCGCCACGTCGGGCATTTCGAGAATATGTTTCACTTCTGTCGCGAGTCGATCGACGATCGGCCGGGGGGTGCCGGCCGGTGCGAACAGACCCTGCCATGCGATGGCTTCGTAGCCCGGCAACGTTTCTCCAATAGTGGGGAGATCTGGCATCGACGGATTGCGCTGCGGCGTGGTCACCGCCAGCGCGCGCACCGCGCCCGACTGCGCGTGCGGGATTGTGGTTGTCATGCTGTCGATGCCGAGGTCGATATGACCACCGATCATGCTGTTCACCACTTCGCTGGTGCTGCGGAACGGAATGTGTGTCATCTCGGTTCCGGTCGCAAGCGCGAACATCACCATAGAGAGATGCGACGAGGTGCCGATGCCGGACGAGCCGTAATTCACCTTGCCGGGATTGGCCTTAAGATAATCGATGAGGCCGATCACCGAGGTGGCCGGAATTTTCGGGTTGACGAACAAGAGATTGGGAAACCGCACCAGCAGCGACACCGGTTGAAAATCCCGATCGAGATCATAGGGCAGCCTGGTGTACAGCGCCGCGTTGACGGCGTTCGAGCTGACGGTGCCGACCAGCAGCGTATAGCCGTCGTTCGGCGCCTTCGCGACGAAGCCCGCCCCGATGCTGCCGCCGGCTCCGCCTTTGTTTTCGATCACGAACGGCGCGCCGAGCCGGATCTGCAGGTGAGTGGAGAGGATGCGCGCCGTCAAATCGGCGGAGCCGCCGGCGCCAAACGGCACTACCAAGGTAACGGCGTGCTGCGGCCAGTTGTCCTGTGCGTGGGCTGCTGCCGCAATCACCAGCAGAACCGCAACGGCAAATATCTTTCGCATGACCGACCTCCTGCGCGTTCATGCCGGCGATAGCAACAGTCTCCACCCGCTTCGTCAATCGCGCTTGGCCGGCATCGGGCTTGGCTGCAGCTTTTACCTCTCCCACTTGCAGGGGCGATGAGGTGGCCTCTCGCCTATTCCGCCGCCACCTGGGCAGCAGGCGCCGGGTCGTAATTGAGCACCGGGGCGAGCCACTTCTCTGCTTCCTGCGGGCTCCAGCCCTTGCGCCGGGCATAGTCTTCGACCTGATCGCGCTCGATCTTGCCAACCCCAAAATAGTGACTTTGCGGGTGGCTGAAATAGAGGCCGCACACCGAGGCACCCGGCCACATGGCGAAGCTCTCGGTGAGTTTCACGCCGGTTGCAGCCTCGCCACCGAGCAGATCGAACAGCACCGCCTTCTCGGTATGGTCGGGCTGCGCCGGATAGCCGGGCGCCGGACGGATGCCGATATATGTCTCGCCCAACAGATCGCGTGGGGTAAGCGCCTCACCGGCC
>Ga0126369_10000565_pt1 | contig 24445 bp, 16 predicted proteins | sample PanSoiMetaPlot_1_FD_109646 | JGI IMG/M metagenome (GOLD analysis project Ga0126369, IMG submission 109646) | Tropical forest soil microbial communities from Panama - MetaG Plot_1 | ecosystem: Environmental > Terrestrial > Soil > Tropical forest > Bulk soil | place: Panama | collected 2016-02-17
CGGAGAACTTAGCACAGTCTTCGGGAAAACCCAGGGTGCCTATAAGTACAAGTTGACTGGATACTCACCCACTATTCCATGTTGCCAAGCACCCAGGAACATTTCCGCTCGGGCGGCAAGCACTGGAGCGACTGAGGCGACTGAGGCACCATAGCATCGCCAAACATCCGGCGGCTCCGATTTGGGGCCGCCGCTCGGCGCGCTCGTGAAGGCCGACGCCGAGAAATGGTGGCCGATCATCAAAGACTTCCGGATTAAGGCAGAGTGATGCAGCAACGGTGACGCGTGCCAAGGGTTGTGCCTTTGATGCTTGCAATCCGGCAAACTGTCAATGTCGGCTCCGGGTCATGAGCGACGGCCGCTGAAACTCGAATGGCAGCCCAACGTCTCGAAGCAGACCCGCAGCCGGGACGGCGCGCCCGTGCGTTGGCTGTATTCGGAAATCCTGCTTAGGCCGAAGCCGCGAACTGGGTCGAGATAGGATCCGAAATTCCCTGCGGGCAGGGAATTTTTGCGGATTCCTCTCGATCCGGTGCTGCCGAAAAGTTCGTTGACCGGCTTTTCGGCCTTATCATGGCAAATTGCGGAATCCCCGTCGGTTCCTGGGGCAGGGAATCTTTGCTGCCGGCGCAGCGAACTCTGTCACACCGAAGGGACTTTCGCGCTCAGGGCAAGGAAATCCGCGCCAGCCCTGGTCAATCAATATACGTCGGTCTGGTAGCGACCGCGCTTCTTGAGATCGGCCACGTAGGCGATCGCCTGGTCGGGGCTGCGTGCGCCGTGCTCGGCGACGATGTCGACCAGGGCGCGTTCCACGTCCTGTCCCATGCGTATTGCCCCGCAAACGTAGAAATGCGCGCCGTCCGACAGCCAGGTCCAGATGTCGTGGCCGACCTGACGCATGCGATCCTGCGCGTAGAATTTGTTCTGGTCGTCGCGCGACCAGGCCAACGAGAGACGGGTCAGCACGCCGGCCGCCTTCATGCCGCTGAGTTCATCCTCGTAGAAGAAATCATAGTCGTGGTGCTGATGGCCGAAGAACAGCCAGTTGCGGCCGGGCGCCTTGGTGGCCATGCGCTCATACAGGAAGGCGCGGAACGGGGCGATGCCGGTGCCAGGGCCCACCATCATGATCGGCACCGCAGGATCGGCAGGCAGACCGAAATTGTGCGCCTTCTGGATATAGACCTTGACCTTGTCACCGGGCGCGACGCGTTCGGCCAGAAACGTGGAAGCGACGCCGAGGCGCTGGCGCTTGGCAATGTTGTAGCGCACGGCGTCAACCGTCACAGACACGCGGCCCGGATGGGCCTTGGGGGAGGATGAGATCGAGTAGAGGCGCGGCTGCAGCGGATCGAGCGCCTCGATGAAAGCCTCGGGGTCCGGCCGGACGCCGGGGAATTTCTCGATCGCCGCGAGAACGTCGAGGGACTTGGCGTCGCCATCCGGATCCTCGCCCGCACTCAGGGCCTTCGCCTTCTGGCGCCGCGCACCTCCGGTCACATACGAATACAACTGAAACAGCATGTCGGGCGCGGGGCTCAGCGAAACTCCGTCGATGAGCACCTCGCGAAACGTGCGTCCGCCGATTGGAAAATTCGGCGGCGCGTCGAGCGCCTTGATGATGGCATCGACGAGGCCCGGATCGTTCGCCGGCATAATGCCGAAGCTGTCGCCGACCGTATAATCAAGGCCCGACTGTGTCAGGTCAAACTCGACATGCCACGTCTCCTTCTCGGAGCCCTTGCGGTTGAGCAGCGTGCGCGACACCACGGAAGCGGTGACGGGATGATCGCGCGAGCGGCCGGGCGGCGCGACCGGCACGGGCTTCGCCGCTTCGGCCGGGGCGCCGGCGGGCGCGGCCGGGATGGCGGCCGGCGTTATTCCCGCCTCCTCATAGAGCTTCTTGAGCATGCGGGACGTGTCTTTGCCTCCCGGCACGCACAAGTTCAGGCGCTTTTCCTTCTGATCGAAAATCTGGCCCGAATATTCCTCGCAGCTCGATCCGCATTGGCCGCAGTCCTGCTGCGCCATGGCGGCCATCATCTGCATTCGAAGCGAGCGGCCTTCGGCAAGCTTCATGCGCTCGTCGAGCGGGATTGCGGGGTCATGCCAGGTGATCGGGCTTTCATCGGCGGCCTTGTCTGGCGGCGCGAACACTCCCGGCATCAGCGCGGCGGCTTCCTCAGGCGACAGCGGCGTCACCGCCTGATCGAGTCCGAGGAAGCCCGCGAAGAAGCCGTTGAGCCAAATGCGCTGCTCCAGCGTGAACGGCGCGCTCTCAGGCAGAATCTGCAGGATCGTCGGGTTGGCGCTCTTGCGGCCTCACGATCGAACATGGCCTTGAGAGCCGCAGCGTCGTAGCGCCCCGCAAACGACAGAAAACTTTCCTGCGCAGAGGTGCGGTTGGCGAGGTACGCCTTGAGGATGCGTTCAACGGTCTGGGGCACATCCGCGGCCTTGACGTCGCGATACATTTCGCGGCCGAGCGTCGCGTGCGGCCCAAACCCGCCGCCCACCAGGATGTGATAGCCCTCGACCTGGTCGCCGTCCTCGGATTCTTCCTGGGATTCTTGCACCTTGCAAGCGAGCAGACCGATCTCGCTGATGAAGTGCTGGGCGCAGGAGTGATGACACCCCGTCAGATGGATATTGACGGGCGTATCGATCGCAACCCGCGTCTCGCACCAAGTTGCGATCTCGTCGGCATGCCGCTTGGTATCGCAAGCCGCGAACTTGCAGCCAGTATTTCCAGTGCAGGCGACGAGACCTGCCCGCAGCGCATTCGCCTGGGTGCCGAGACCAAGTGCTTCGATCGCCGCACAGGCCGCCGCGACCTGATCGTCCGGTACGCCAGAGATGAGGAAGTTCTGCCACACCGTCAGGCGGATATCGCCGTCGCCGAATTGGCGCGCCATCGCCGCGATTGCGCGCATCTGCGCAACAGTCATCCGGCCGACCGGCAGCGCAACGCCGATCCAGTTGAGGCCCGTCTGCTTCTGCGCATGCACCCCGATATGGGCAGAGCGATGAAACGGCGGCCGCGGTTCGAGGGCCTCGACCGCTATCCTCTGGAGCTTGCGGCCAAGCTTTTCCTCCATGGCGGCGAGGAATTTTTCCATGCCCCAAGCGTCCAGTACATATTTGAGCCGGGCCTTGGCGCGATTGGTGCGGTCGCCATGGTCGATGAAAACGCGCACCACTGCGTCGGCCACCAGAGTCGCCTCGGACGGTTTTACGATCACGTCGGTCGGCCAGGCGAAATCCTTGTGACCCGTGATGCCGCCGATCGCGAGGCGAAACCATATGCCGGGCTCCACCCCGAACCCGTCCTTCACCACGACGGCCGAAAAGCCGATATCGTTGGTATCCTCCAGCACCGCAATGATGCCGCCGCCGTCGAATCCCACGTTGAACTTGCGCGGAATGCCATAGAGCGTGCGGTCATTGAGGATGTGGAAATGCCAGTCGCGCGCGTAGGGGCGCGTGTCGAGGAGTTCCTGCGGGTCGATTCCGGCGGTCGGCGTGCCGGTCACGTTGCGGATGTTGTCGGCGCCTGAGCCGCGCGAGCATAAGCCGATGTCCTGGATGTGTTCGATCAGTGCGACCGCATTTTTGGGCTCGACTTCGCGGATCTGGAGGTTGGCCCGGGTCGTCACATGGGCATAGCCGCCGCCGTAGCGCTCGGCCGCATCGGCAACGCCTTCAAATTGCGCGCTCTTGAGAATGCCGTTGGGAATGCGCAGCCGGCACATGTACGTATTATGGGCTGGCGCGCAATAGAACAGGCCGAAGAACCGCCAACGGAAATTATCGTCTGGCTTGGGCGGCGTGTTGGTGGCGGCTTGCGCCTTGAGTTTTTCGTAGCCGTCAAAGGGGTGCAATTCGCGCTTGAATTTCTCCTGGTCGGAGAGTTTTCCGCCCGCTTTCGTCACCCGGTCCTGGGCGCGCCAATGGGGGACATCAGGACCGGTTGGCTCCGGCGTCCCCGCCGCAGCCGCAGCGCCGTTGCGGCCCGCAACACTGCCGGCGGATCTTGCTATCTGCAGGCCGGCTACGAAGCCCTCAAGATAACGCTTTTGCTCTGCTTCGAAATCACCGGCCATAAGTTCTTCCCGATCGCCACTCATTCGGCCGGAACGGTCGCCGTCAGGCGCACTGGTTCCGCCGCCGGCTTATAGGTCCAGTAGAGCGCGAAACCCGTGAAGCAGAAGCCGCCGACCAGATTGCCGAGCGTCACCGGAATCTGGTTCCACAGCCACCAGTCCGCGACCGTAACCTTGGCGCCGAGCATCATCCCGGTCGGAATCAGGAACATGTTGACGACCGAATGCTCAAAGCCTTGGGCGAAGAACACGAACACCGGCATCCAAGCGGTCGCGATCTTGCCGATGGTCGACGTCGAACTCATGGAAAGCACGACGGCCAGACAAACCATCCAGTTGCACAGCATGGCCTTCACGAACACTGTCACGAGTCCGGCGAAGCTGTAGGCCGCATAGCCGGTGGTCTTCGCTTCCGCTGCCGCGATGATGCGGGTCGCAACGCCCGCCGGCTCGATCGCACCCATGTCGGTGAGGGCTATGGCAATCAGCACGCCATAGCCGACGCTGCCGATCAGATTGCCGAGAAAAACCCATCCCCAGTTGGCAATGACGGCGCCGCCGCTTGCCTCGCCCGTGAGGAAAGGCAGCGGGACCAGCGCGAAACTGCCTGTCACAAGCTCAAGGCCGAGCAGCACGATCATGATCAGCCCGACCGGAAAGATGAGCGCGCCCACCAGCGGCTGTCCGGTGGTGAATGCCCCGTTGAGCGCCAGGCTTGTGGCGACCCCCAGAATGGCGCCGGATAAAATTCCGCGGATCAGTAAACTTGAAATCGGAAGCAGGAGCTTCCTGCCACCCGTTTCCACCATCGACTTTGCAACATCCGCCGGCTTGACGTAGTCCATGCACCGCTCCTCGGCTTGCTAGATTTTTTGGCTGGCGGTTCATTTGCCGGAACCACTCACCAGCCCGACGGCAGAGGCGCGTCGGTCGATGAGCGGAACAAACTCACATCGCCATTCCCTGCCCCTGTGGAATCGGGTGAGCGTCATTGCTGCACAGCGTTGCGGCCCGTTGCCGCAGTCGCCGTTTTTCGTCGACGCTCGCATTTGCCGGAGCAAACCTTATGCCAGGAATGGCGAATCTATAACTTGCGTGATTTCAATAGCTTAGTCTTTGTTTAAAGAAGACAACAGATCAGGCCTCATGCCTTTCTTTGCCGCAACCCGCTCATGTTTGATGCATTGCAATAATTTTAGTCACTATGTAGCAGCGAGAGTGCGGGCGGAGTCGGCGGATCGCCTCCTCATCAGCCCGGATAGATGTTGATACCGCGCAGCGTCAGACTTCGGAAATCGTCGCCGCGCTTACCGACGACCTCGAAATAGGTCGATAGCGGAATCTGTACAGGAATGTCTGACTTGGCGGGAACTTCGCCCATGAAGCCGCGGCCGAACTCGCGAGTAAGCGAGAGCGTCATGCCGCCGTCTACCTCGCCATCAATCCCGACCGCATATCGGCCCGCCGGGAGATTGATGTAGGGACCATAGAAAAGATTTATTGTCTCGCCCGGCCTGGAGACGTACCGGAACACGCCGTTATCGAGAAGCGGTCTATACGCCTCGTGATAGGTCAGGCAATCTGCCGGGATTGCGATATGCTTGCGAGCGATATCATATTCAGGCCAGCGCCTCAGCAAAAAGTAGTTTTCGCCCGTTGGCGTGCTTCTTTTCTCGAACGGGTGAAGTGAGCCATTTTCGCCAATGCGAAGCATGGTAAGTCCGAGATCATCAATGTATTCGGCGAAGCGCCGGGCTCCAAAGGTGCGTTCGACCATGTGGTCAAACAACTCGATGATGATTCGGATATTCGGCGATCGCGCGATAACCTTCTCCATGCCCTTCAACACGAAGGGTTCGTGGCCTTCGACAACGATCTTGACGAGATCGACCACAAGGCCGGGCGGCAGCGTTTCGTCAATGGAGATGATTGGCATCTCCACAGACTGGCGGCCACCACCCCACTGGTCGGTGTCTGTCATTGTGGCGCCTCCAAGCTCCTCGGGATTGAAATAAAGCGTCCCTTTTCCGGACTCGGCTCCGACGAGCGCATTTATGAGGCGAATTCTATGGTTGTTAAGGAGTTTGTTTGCGTAGACGGATCGGCGCAGCAGACCAAAAGTATGTGGATTTGCCTCGAACGAAAAGAGCTGCCCGCGGTCGCGGATCCACGATCCCGCCGTCACCGTGTAGAAGCCAACATTCGCACCGATATCTAGGACGACCGATTTTGGCGTCAAGAAGCGACGGAAAACGGGCGCGACATCGTTTTCGATACCGAAGTCGAGCAAGTAATCAATTGATTCGATGGAGTTGCTATCAACGCAAACATGCTCGCCAGAAGCGATCTTAACGATCGCCCGGTTTGAGCCGAGATAAATAGGGCCTATCATATTTTTCTCGTCCTCGGAAGGCTTGTTTGTTGCGGGAAGTTGAGATGGCAGTGCATTCGGCGACAGTCTTTCCTCAAGGGCCGTAAGCCGCCTTTCGAAATCGTCGCTCATCTTTCCTCTCCGCGATATTCGAAAAGGGAGTATTTGCAGGGCTGCACGTAGGGGAAGAAGGCTCATGATTTGAAAATCCCCCAAAAACCCCTTCATGCCTCGCAAGGAATGGTATAGTTCACTGCAGTTCACGTTGCCATGCGCCTTCTTCGGCACCTTGGCTAACCGTTAGCCTCTGATTTTGCTCGGCTCCCCCGAGGCAGACCGTCAAAAAGCGCGTAAATTCCATAGGTCGGAGTACTAATCCAATCCGCGCTCGCCGGCACCATGGGCATTTCCTCGATGATGTCAAACCGCCGCGACAGCTCGATTGAATCAGTTATGCAAGCATCATTATTCCGGCGTCGCGGTGTGCTTTTTTTGTATGATGAGGCCAAAGCAAGTCGAAGCGAATCCGTCCACAGCAACCTTTATATGATTGTTATCTCGTCCCCAATGTGTCTGCTGAGATGGCGTCATATCATGCGCGAAGGGCGGCAGGTCGATAAATCGATCCAGAATTTTGTCGCCTACGGAGAAGTCGAGTTCTGCCACGCTGTGGCCGCCGGCTCTTAGTCGCTCCGCCAGCTCATTGAAATGGTGGGATTGGAATAGAACAGTGTCCCAATTATCAATAGTCTCGGCGTCATTAGCATAGTTGTATTCGGTCGTGTGGATAGCCAACCCACCTGGGCGAAGTGTATTGAGAGATTTCTCTATAAATGCTAATCCGAGTTTGATGCTTCCGACATGTTCGAGGGCACAAACCGACCAGCAAAAATCGTAATCACGGAGCGTCGCCGGAATCGCATTCATGTCAACGTATTCCAGACCGACGTATTTATCGAAACGATCGCGATCGACCAGCTCCGCTTTATAGGCGTGCTCCAAAGTTGCGGCGTATTGATTGGTATTTTGCCAGCCGATCTTGGCGCCATGTTCCGGCGGGAGATCGGTCACTGTCACGACAATGTCGCGTGACGCGAGGTAGCTCGGAATAGGTTCAACACCACAGCCAAAGCCCAGGCCACGCTTTCCGGGCTCCATGCAACCGTGTTCCCACAACGCTTGCAGCACGTATGCCAACTCCCATAACTTTCGGTGAAAAACAACGGGCACCTTCAACTCGCTCGCCCAGTAGGCAACCCAGTCACTTTCAAGGTCCGATTGCGTCGACGCCTTGGATTTCAAACCGACGTGACTCGGCGTGAGCCCTTGTCGGATTGGAAGGGCAGCGGCAAGCTCTCGCGCGATCTCATAGCCGAAAAATTTGATATTGAGCTTGATGAGATCGATGTCCTTGGCGATGCGCCACAGCGCATTGATGTTTGGGATGCCGCTGCGATTAACCAGGGCTGTCAGCTTCTCGAAACGCTTTTCCAAGCCCGTTTTCATAGAGATCACTTTCTGCATTCGTGGCGCCATGGGAAAAGTGGCGCGGCAGCTTTCACCGAAAGCAGCTATTCCAGCCGTTTCACCCCCGTTCGTTGGTTCAGTGATCCAGCCTGGTAATCAGGGAGTAGTCATTAAACTTGCACCGCGACACATTGCAACCCCGTTTGGAATACGTTGTCCAAAATTTTGGAACAAGCCCTTCACGTTGGCGTTGCCGAAAGGGCGACTACGTGACTGCCCGTGCATGGGCTGTCCGTCCGCTCTGTCGAAGTGATCTCTGCCAACAAGCGATCGACGAGGCCGATAACGTCGTTCTCATCGATCGCCATCATGCAAGCGCTCTGCATCGTGCCAGTGAGTTGGCACGATGTGTCCTCGCTCCGCCAGCACGGCATGCACTTGAAGGTGTGCGTCAACGAGACGATGTGGGCTTTTCGGTGGTGCTTGCTGCGGACTGCACCATCCGTCGGCCCGAAAAGAGCCACTGTTGGCATGTCGAGCGCAGCCGCAACGTGAAAAAACGACGAATCCGCACACACGGCCAGACTGCATCTTGCAAATGTCGCGAACGCATTACCCACGGGCTGGCCGAATGCGGGAACAATATTCGGGTGCGATGGCAGCGGCAAAGCTACGTGATGAAAGACAACAACCTTGTACCTCTCCGCCAGCTTTGCGATCAGCGCGTCCATGCGCGGATAATCCTTGTAGGTGTCGCGAGTAAAAGGCTGGACGGCAATAATTGGCTGCTGACCATCGAGACCCTGCTCAGCGAAGAATGCGTCCGCCGCATGCTTGCTCACGTCGCTGAAGTCGACTCGCGGCTGCACGCCCGCGGCGTTGATCTCCTTCTTGGAGATTCCCATTCCACCGGCAAACAGCTCGACGCGCCCCTTTTTGACATTTCGACGATGTTGCGATTCATAACGCGCTGCAGGGCAGAATGACAGATTGTACCAGGCACGGAAGCATTGCAGATCAAGAGGAGGCCCATCAATGTCGTGCAACAGGACATCCGTATTCCCGGCAAACAGCGGAAAAAATGATTTCTTGGTCGCAAAGTGGACCGGCTGACGCGTTTGTCGGGCAAGGGCTCGAAGACCCGGCATCATCATGACGATGTCGCCAATTCCACCCATTGCGCGGGTGACGAGCGCGGTTGGTTCGCCCGCATGCGCGTGATCGGTCGCCTCCGGCAGGCCACTCAAGTATCGTGGCGCGAGTGCCATAAGAACCGCGATGACAGCGCCAATTCGGTCGACACCGTACTGCATCAATCTTCGCAGGCGGCGCGTTATCCGAAATCCGGCTTCACGCCCCAATTCGGTCCGAATTCGTGCGAGACGGACAAGCAGGCGCGGGAGCGCCTTTGGCGGTATTTGTTGCGCAGGAGACAGGTGCAGGGCATCAGCAAAGACGAGAAACGCCGTGGCTGCCTGAATTGGAGAAACATGCCCGCATGCGAAAATGCCACGCCAGGCGGCGGCAGCAGCCTCGTCCCTCCGGCCCAGCATCATGAGGGCTACTTGTTGGAGCCTCAGAACGGCGCGCATGTGCCCGACGTCGGCTTCGATAAGATACGGTCGCTCGGCGACATGGCGTAATGTCGCGAGAGCATTGGCCGGCTCGTTGCATTCGATCAGGATCTCAGCCTTCACCAGATGTAAACGCAGCAATTCATTCGGATAAAGGCGGATTGGCGATTGCTCGAGCACCTCGATCGACCCCAGGATCTCCCTGATGAATTCACTTTGGCTACGACGAAGAACAGTTGGTACACGTTGCAGAAAATCCCGCAAATGAGTGACGGCAACGTTGAAATCTTTCGGGCGCGTCAGGGTGAAACCGGATGCGCCTGTGGCATTTTTTTGGAATTCTTTGATTGCGGCCTGAAACTCGATCCAGCTCCGGTCGCGGAATAGTGGTTGTGGCATCTGCGTAGGGGTATCTATATCCATATGCTGCATGTCAGCTTCCCCCTTACGTGAACCGCCTCTCGCTCACCGCGTTCTACCCAGTCAACCCGGATTCCACAGACGATTATACAAAAGCCCGCACGTCGCTGAGATTGACCGCTTTAGTGCAGTGCGCTGTGATGGCCGCGTGCAAGGTAGCCCTGCTTTCCAATATGAACCGTTCTGCTTTGGCCCGCGCCTTGGCTGCCATCATCGACCGGAAAGCGTGGTCGTCATAAAGTCGGCGGAGCGCCGTTGTGGCCGCATCAAGATTGGGTTCTGCCCAAAGGGCACTGGCGTTTTGATAAATGCCTTGGGGGTCCTGCACAGGTTTGAGGTCGCACGTGATCAGCAAACTGTCCTTGGCCGTCATGAAATCGGTGTTGCCGGACCAATTAGTGGCGATAACCGGGCAACCGGCGGCCATGGCTTCCAACAGTGTGAGGCCAAATCCCTCGGAGCGATGCAGGGATAAATATACATCTGCGGCTCTGAAGAATGCGTCCATTGAGACTTTGATGTCCGTAAAGAGGTGAATATTATCGAAGCCGTAAATTTGGCGCATGATGCTGGCGAACCCCGCCGGATAGGCGTTGACGTCCAAGCACCGAAGGATGAGATGGGAGTTCAGATCCCGGCCAAACGTGCGTTTGAATGCCGCTATGGTTGCTAGCGGATTCTTGCGTTCGAAATTCGACAGCATAGCGAAGGCATAGGCCACAACGAATGCCGTAGGCGGTAAGCCTATGGCCTCTTTAGCTGATGACTGGAGGGCCGCTCGATCGCTAATTTGGCGTGCCTCGCGCAGAACGTGGTGAACCACACGAACCGGCCGATTAATTGCCTTCGACATGGCTGTGGCAGCAAAGCGCGAGGGAGCCCACACCTCGTGCACGTAGCGCGCGCCATCGAGCCAAGCAGGCGGCAAGTCCTCCAACTCCCACGCCCAATATCCGATAATTAGTTTCTCGCGGAGCACGCGCCGGCCGATGCGCCACAGGGCGCGCGAAATGTGTGGGCCGTTGATATGGACGATGAGAATGCCTGGCCCCGATCGAGGAGGAGAGTCATCAGCGATTTCGACCGGAACGCCGCCCGAGACCTTGAACTGATCGCAGAGGTCTATCGACCTGACGGAGTAGCCGGCGTCTCGCAAAGCGTCTCGACACAGCCGGGCCGATTGACCAAGCCCGGTTGGGCTTCTGAACAGTCCGGAAACGGCGATGTTGTCAAGAGACACGAGGGGTTTGCGTGCGGGCGGCACGACGAAGCGGAGGGCAGCAGTCTTCAGCGGGGTAAGGTGACGTCGCCAAGACACCACTAGAGACCGTTACATCATCGAGAAGGCTTCAGGAGCGAGACAGATTCCGGTGCATCGTGAAAGGAATGCAACTCTCCCTTTAACGGGCCGGAATGTGGCACCAACACGACACCCCCGCCCAGTACCTCCGGAGGTCGTGCGACCCCCTCAATAACACTGTGGCGGCGGCTGATTTGCGTAGGGTCCAGCATGCGGATGCTGCCTACGGTCGCACTTCGCGACGGTAAAGTCCAGGGTGAATACCTAGGTACTTGGTAGTGTGGGTAGGTACTTGGTAGTGTGGGTAGCTGATCGGGCCAGGTTGACTGAAGCCCTCAAGCGACGGTTGAAGAAGCCGTCGGCGGGTCACCGAGCTTGCGGGAACCGTCCGGTAAACTGCGACTCGTCACATCGGCGTCATTTTCTGAGGACGTCAAAGCACCGGTCCAATATGGCCCAAGGATCTGCGCCAAGCACCCTGCCTACGTCGCGCCATTAATTGATGATTGACCGTTCGTGTCTCAGCCCAACTGAAAAGCAGTCGAGGATTATGAGGGACGCAAATACGACCACGGAAGCATTGTCAAATCATCTCGGCCTGTTCATGCTGGGCATCGCCGATCTCCTGAAAGGTATCGACAACTGGCGTCTGAGCCATCTCATGGGCCTCGGCGAAATCCGCCGGCGCTATGCGCGCTCCAGGATCGGCCAGTTCTGGCTGACAATTTCAACCGGAATCATGGTCGCAAGTCTCGGGCTGGTATGGTCGACATTGTGGAACATGCCGGTTGAAGACCTTCTGCCATTTGTCGCCATTTCTTTGATCGTCTGGACCATGATCACCGGCACGCTCGGCGAAGCCGCAACAGTGTTTGTATCGGCTGGGCCGATCTTCCTAAATCAGGGCATGAGCTTCTCGACTGCGATCTACGCCCTTGTGTACCGGCACCTGCTAATCCTTCTGCATAACTTGCCGATTATCGTGATAGCGGTTCTGCTTTTTTCCGTGCCGACGGGACCCATGTGCCTCGTCGCACTTCCTGGTTTTGGCCTGCTGGTCCTTGCGATGGTATGGACTAGCTATCTTGTAGCGGTGGCATGCGTGCGTTTCCGCGATCTGACCCAGGTCGTGCAAAATGGCCTCATGATCGCTTTCTTCATCACCCCCGTTTTGTGGAAGCCGGACCAAATTCCACCGGATAAACATTATCTGCTGACTCTAAACCCGTTTGCAGCGCTGCTGGCCGTGGTACGTGAACCCCTGCTCGGTCAGCTGCCGACCATCGACGACTGGACTACCGCCGCCGTCTTCTCGATCGGTGGGTTTGTCGTCGCACTGCCGATTATCGGCTACTGTCAGCGCCGCATCATCTATTGGATCTAAGTGCCATGGCTCGCATCGCTCTCCGCGACGTCACCATTGCCTTTCCCATTTTCTCGTCCCACACGCGGTCAATCAGAACTGCGGTATTGACCCGGCTTGGTGGCAGTCTCGCCGCCCATAATGATACGGTCATCGTGCGGGCACTGTTAAACATCTCGTTGGATCTTGTCGATGGCGACCGACTCGGTCTCATCGGGTCCAATGGTGCAGGCAAGACGACTTTCTTGCGCGTCGTTTCCGGTGTCTATCCGCCGCTCACCGGCGAGGCCGTTATCGAGGGCAAGGTCTCCTCTTTCACCGATATCGGGCTCGGTATGGACCCGGAAGCTACGGGCTGGCAAAACATCATCTTCCGTTGCGTGTTCTTGGGTTTGACGTTTGCGGAGGCGAGGGCACTTGCGCCCTCGATTGGAGAGTTTTCCGAGCTCGGCGGGTACCTCGACCTCCCGGTGCGAACGTATTCGACCGGCATGTTTGTGCGTCTTGCATTTGCCATCTCGACTGCTGTGCATCCCGACATCGTCGTTATGGACGAGATGATCGGAGCCGGTGATCAGAGCTTCATTCAAAAGGCACAAAAACGCATCGGCGACTTGCTTGAACGCACCCGTATTCTCGTCCTTGCCTCACATAGCCAGTCGATTATCCGCGATTTCTGCAACAAGGTGCTTTGGCTCGAGCAGGGGCAGGTTAAGATGCTTGGATTGGTCGATGATGTGTTACCCGCCTATGAGGGAGCTGTTATTCAGCGCGCGAAATTCTTGGCCTCTTCGTGAAGTCGTGTCAGCGGATTTCAGGAAAGAAACAAGGTAAAAGATCCGTGGATAGCCGCCTTCTGGATGCGGCTCTGCGTGCAGGTCAAAGGCAACGCTATAAACTCAGATCAGGCCGCCTGCCTTTCTTTGCCGCAGCGCGCTCATGTTTGATGCATGGCAATAATTTTAGTCACTGGGTAGCCGCGAGAGCTCGGGCTGCGTCCGGCGAAGAGCGAAAAAAATGATCTCTTTGTCGCAAAGTAGGCGGATTCGCGCGTTCGCACGCGCCGATTGTGTGGTGCTATTGTGTGGTATGATTGTGGCAATGCCGACCTTTGTACGATCCAGATGACTCGGGACTGATCGCACGGCGCCATAGTCCGCTCTAGGTAGGAACTATCCGAAGCCTCAGCGCTCCTAAATTTTAAGCCACTGGAAAGTATGGCAGAACTGCGCTTTATGACCCGCAGTGCTGGCTGAGGGTTCGGTTCCATAAATCCGTTTGCACCGCAATCATGTTAGTTTCCCCACCTCTTGTCGCCACAATTTAGCCGCGCGATAGATGTTTTTTCCGGAACAAGCAACCTCAAGCTGCTGGGCTCGTGGGGCATGTTCGAAACATCACTGCTGGCGAGGGATAACGGCTCGCCAAAGGATGTAGCCGCGGCTGACCGCCGTCGGCGTTCGCGGCCTGCTGTCACCATTCTGCTTTGCACGCTCAACGGCGAGCACTTTCTGGCTGCGCAACTCGCTTCCCTCGCAGGGCAAACGTTCAAGAATTGGAAACTGATAGCGTCAGACGATGGCTCGTCGGATGACACCAGATCCATTCTGCTTGAGTTTCAAAAATCTTTCACGCCCGGCAGGGTCGAGATCATCGATGGCCCGCGGCGCGGGGCGCCCGCAAATTTCCTGTTCCAGGCATGCGCGAAGAATCTCGCCACCGAATACTATGCCTTTTGCGACCAGGACGACGTATGGGAGCCTGACAAATTAGCGCGCGCGATCGATACGCTGGAGCGATCAGGCCCCGGCATTCCCGCGCTCTACGGATCGCGCACCAAGCTGATCGACGAAGAGGGCAAAGGGATCGGCTTTTCCCCATTATTCCGAAAGAAGCCGGAATTCCGGAGCGCGCTGGTGCAAAGCATCGCCGGCGGAAACACCATGGTTTTCAATCAAAAGGCACGCGAACTGGTTGCATTCTGCGGCGCCGACCTGGACGTGCCCTCACATGACTGGTGGCTTTACCAGGTGGTTTCCGCCTGCGGCGGGTCCGTGCATTATGATGCGTACCCTTCGGTGCGCTATCGGCAGCATGCCCACAACGTCATCGGCTCGAACAAGGGCTGGAACGCTCGCGTGCATCGCCTGCGCATGTTACGGCAAGGACGTTTCCGCCATTGGCAAGACCTCAATGTGGCCGCGCTTATGCGCCTTCGGCCGCGCATGTTGGTGGAGAACCGGAGAATCTTCGACTTGTTTTGCAAAGCGCGCAACGGCCCTCTTTTGGAGCGCGCCACAATGTTGGCACAGACCGGTGTTTACCGGCAGACCTTGCTTGGTAACTTGGGCCTTGTCGCGGCAGTGGCGTTGAACAAGATTTGAGGCATTTTGTAGCACATGCGGCCGCAAGCCCGCCGTGGCGTGGCTCGCTTCTGGTGGTTCCAGAGGGGATATTCGCCGACCTGGTCTGACAGCGCTCTCACCCTGGTCTCGCAGCGTCATATGCATGCGCTCACCCCTGTCGGTCTCGTCGGAATCCAGTTCGTGCGGGTTTGTCTGAGGTGTATCGAATGAAGACTCTCGAACAGATCTTTTCCGAACACGAAGGAAAGGTCGTTGATAAGTGGGCGTCTTACATCGAAGAATACGAACGGCTCTTTGCGTCATTTCGCAAAGAGCCTATAGCTCTTCTTGAAATAGGCGTGCAGAACGGCGGGTCTCTCGAAGTCTGGGATAAATATCTTTCTCGCGCCAAGGCGATCGTCGGCTGCGATATCGATCCGGCATGCCAAGCACTTCAATTCGTGAGTGACCGCATCCATATCGTCATAGGAGATGCAAGTACGGAGCAATGCGCGCACCAGATCGCCGCTATCGCGCCGGACTTTGATATCATCATCGATGATGGCTCTCATGTTTCAAAGGATATCATAGCAACGTTTTCAAGGTATTTTTCGACTCTAAAGAACAATGGGCTGTATGTTATCGAGGATTTGCATTGTAGCTATTGGAGCAATTACCAAGGGGGGCTCGTTCATCCATACTCTGCTGTTTCGTTCCTGAAGGCGCTTGCTGACGTCTTGAATCAAGACCACTGGGGTATCGCCAGGCAAGGCTGTGAATTTCTGCACAAGTATTCCCAGCATTATGGCGTGCAGTTCGATGAAGATGTTTTGGCCGGCATTCATTCCATTACGTTTCTGAACTCACTTTGCGTCATCCGAAAAGCGGCCGCCGAGAAGAATGCTCTTGGCAGGCGCGTCGTGATCGGACGTGAAGCGCAAGTAGCGGACGCAATCTTGCCTCTAGCAGGGCAGAACCTCGTCTCGCCAGATCAGGGCTCGGAGCCGTGGACGAGGTATGCATTTTCTACACAGGAGCAATTAATAGGCCGCATCAGCGATCTTGACAGAGTTAAGCATGAATTAGATGAGCAAATGGCGACGCTAAGCCGGTCGCTATTGGACCGCGACGGCCGAATCGGTGCGCTGCGGCAGGCGCTCTCCGCGCGCGAGGACGAGCTTGCGGCCCTCAAGCAGGGGCTGGCGGAGCGCACCAGCGAGATCGCGCTGCTGCGGCAGGCGCTCTCCGCGCGCGAGGACGAGCTTGCGGCCCTCAAGCACGGGCTGGCGGAGCGCACCAGCGAGATCGCGCTGCTGCGGCAGGCGCTCGCCGGACGCGAGGACGAGCTTGCGGCACTTAAGCAGGGGCTAGAGGAGCGTTCCAGCGAGATCGGCGTGCTACGGCAGGCACTCGCCGTGCGCGAGGCGGAGGCTAATTCATTGGACGCCACGCTTTCAGCATTGCATACCTCCACCTCGTGGCGCATTACAACGCCACTGCGCGCCGCGAGGCGTCTATCAGGAAGCCTCAGTCGCAGCAGACTTGGCTATCCACTTGCGCTCGCTTGGCGCGCCTTGAGGACACGCTCGCGCGCACCGCTACGCGACTGGCGCGATGCTCGAATCGTGGGCCGCTCCTGCTATTTCGATGCTCAATGGTATCTCGCGAACAATCCAGACGTTGCCGAGGCGGGAATCGACCCAGCTTTGCATTACGCCAGTCGAGGTTGGCGAGAAGGTCGCAATCCCGGTCCGGCGTTCGACACGCGGGACTATTTGGCGCACAATCCAGACATCGAGCGCGCGGGGATAAATCCGTTCGCGCATTACGTGATGCGTGGTGCGGCTGAGGCGCGCGCGGGAGGCGTAGCGCGGCCGGTGACCAAGGACCCGGTGACCAAGGACCCGGTGACCAAGGACATCGAATACGAAATCGCAAGGCTGGTGACGAAGTACAATCGCATTTTTGGGTCCGGCTGGATTTTCCACCCCGTCATGGCGCTCTCGCATCTAACGTTAGCGCTCAGGCTGGCAGACGGCACAAAAGCCAGTATTCCCGTGCAACACAGCAAGGCCAGCGAGTACGTTTACGACGCTTTTCCGCAGCATGCCAACGCCAAGCGCGCAGGGTTTGTCGTCTACGGAGGTTGGCGCGGCGGCCGATTGACCGAGACAACGATGAATGCCGAGTTTGCTGACGGCAGCATTATCCGGATTGCGGCTCCGTTCGTCGCCTTGGACGACGATCGGATCTCGCCGCCAGTTCTCCCTAGTCGAGGCCAAATGCGCCGAGCATGGGGCCTTTTGAAGCGCGGTCGCGTATCAGCGCTCGTCCGCAAAATGCTATCCAGCAGGCGTGTCATCACCGATGGAACCATCTCGTCCATCATCGGCGAAATAACACGCGTAACGGCCGGTCGTCGCGTCTTGTTGATCGTTGACCACAATTTGGGCGGGGGGGCCAATCTATACCGCGAGCAACTGATCGCGAAGCACCGTGCCGCCGGAAGAATCGTGCTTCTGCTCTGCTTTGATCTGGCGAGCATGGATTATATTCTCGATATCAGAGGCGCCGCCAGAATGAGCTTTGCTACGCAACTGGAGATCGTTTCACAATTGGCCGCCCGCGATGGCTTGGACGAGGTCTTCGTCAACGACGCGGTATCGTTTCCGAACCCCGAGCATCTTGCGCGCATCCTGACGCATCTCGCATGTGCGTACCCGCTCCCACTCACGATCGCCATTCACGATTATCTCACCATCTGCCCTTCACAGTTTCTCTTAAATCGCAATGGTCGCTTCTGTGGAGTGCCGCCAACCGAGGTCTGCCGGACATGCCTTCCGGAAAACACGTTCGGTTTCTGCAGTTTGGCAGAGGACGGGGCAATCGAAAGCTGGCGCACCGTATGGCGCGACTGCCTCGCAGCCGCCAGCCGTATTCTCTGCTTTTCCAATTCGTCGAAAGAGCTAGTACGCAAAGCCTATCCTGATCTTCCTGAACATAAGTTCGACGTCCGCCCACACATGATCGAGCATCTGCCGACCCGGTTGCCCACGATTGCACGCGAAGAGCCGCTGCACATCGGCGTCGTCGGCCACATCGGCTTTCACAAGGGCGCCGAGGTCGTCCGGCGACTCGCCGGCGAGATCGAGGCCAGAAGACTTGCGATCCGGATCACTATAATCGGCACGGTCGACGCGGATTGCAATCCCGTCGTCGTCACATCGACCGGTCCCTACCAGATGGGGCGGCTGCCCGATCTGATCGAAAACGCCGGCGCCAATTTGTTTCTGCTTCCGTCGATCTGCTCCGAGACGTTCTCCTTTGTGACTCAGGAACTCATTATGATGAAGCTGCCGGTCGTCTGCTTTGACCTTGGTGCTCCAGCGGAGCGGATAGCTGCATATGCGCGAGGAAGAGTCGTCCCGCTCGGCGACGCCAGCGATTTGCTCGACGCGCTTATCGAATTTCACGCGTCTCTGCAGAGTCGCGCGATGGAGGGTTCTGTTTCATGAGCCGGGTGCACATCTTTAGCAGCGCGGCATTCAACTATATTCCGAAGGTGCGCCTTTTGTTCGCGGCCCTACGTAAGTATCATCCCGAGTGGGTGCTCCACCTCGCGCTGGGCGATGAACTGCATCCGGAATTCAGACTGGCCAACGAGCCGTACGACGAGGTCATGCCGATCGCCGAACTCGGTATCCCCGACTGGCGCGGCTGGGCATTCTGCCATTCAATCGTGGAGCTGTGCACCGCCATCAAGCCGTTCGCCTTGCAAAAGCTGTTGCGCCGCGAGGGATGCGAGAAGGTGCTCTATTTCGATCCGGATATCGTCGCCTTTTCCCGCCTCGATGACCTACTGGCGACGCTTGACGACGCGAACCTGGTGCTCACGCCACACCTCGCCGATCCGGAAACTGACCTAGAGGCGGTGATCGACAACGAGATCTGCAGCCTGAAGCACGGGGTCTACAATCTCGGCTTCATCGGCGTCAAGGCTTCCGACGAAGGGCTTCGGTTCGCCGATTGGTGGGGGCGTCGTGCTTATCACTTCTGCCGCGACGACATTCCGAACGGCCTGTTCACCGATCAGCGCTGGATTGATCTCGTTCCGGCCTTCTTCGAAGGGGTGGCGGTCATGCGCAGCCGGCGTCACAACGTGGCAACCTGGAACATCAGCGCGCGCGACCTTTCGGGCAGCATCCAGACCGGGTTCTCGGTCGACGGCGATCCGCTCGGGTTCTACCATTTCACTGGTTTCGACAGCGGCGCGCATCTAGGCATGGCAAACAAATATGCTACCAGCAGTCCCGCCGTCTTTGAGTTGATAAAGTGGTACGAGGGGCAGATAGAGAAGCTAGGTCGGGATCCGATTGCACAGGTGCATTGGGCCTATGAGACGTTCTCCAATGGAGAAAAGATCACTCCGGCCCAGCGGATCGTCTACCGCGAGCGCGTCGACCTACAGGCGGCCTTTCCCGACCCGTTCGATGCAGCCGGTTATATGCAATGGTGGAGGACCTGTGCCCCTAAGGAACATCCCAAGCTGTTCGATAAGGCGAAAGCGGCAGACGAACTGCGGCGGCTGGCATCGGCCCTCACGCCTGGCTTTTGCGCCGGAGTGCGACCGGTGCAAACTCGCAGCCTGGCGGCCCTGTGGCCCGCGATGCGTGCTTCGCCCACCCAGACATTCAGGCGAGGGTGGGAAATTCTGCGCACTGGAGGAGCGGGCTTGCGCCTCCGCGGACGCCGCAGGGCTTAGCGCAGGACGGAGGGTGAGCCGCAGGGCTCAAAACAACACGTCATCGACGACACTGAATTCGTCCCGGCTGGAGAGGGTGCGAAAGCACGCCCTGGATCGATTGCTTGAGCCACCGCGCGCCGTTGTAGAGCGGAATGATGGGGACGGTTGATAAATCAGCCAAACGTCCCCTCCCCGGTGTATTGCGCCCTATCGCTCCGATCGGCAGTGTAGTGGGGGCTTGGCGAAAGCTTATGAACATCATCTACGGGATTGCGGATGCGCCCCAGACGAATGCCCAAAGACAATGCTTTTCCGATGGAAACGATTGGGGCTTCAAGTAAATGCCAGCTCAGTGATGATAGAAAAAATGTTCCGGCGAGCGTGCTGAGCAGAACCTCGAATGGTGTTGCGCTTTGCGACCCCTTTAAGATCATGATGATTGTCAGATGCCATAGATAGATTCCGTAGCTAATCGTACCGAGGTACTGCAACGGCGAGAGGATACGAAGCGCTGTCGTGCTCTTGATTTGACACGCCAGAAGCACGGTCAAGCAGGATGAAACCGCCAGCAGCGTCGGGAACAGAGTGACCGCGACGGGGTCTGACCAATATTCAGGGAATATCCAGAAGAGTTTTAAAGTCATGGTGATGGCCGCAATGGTTGCGAATGCGCAAGAAGGCCAAAACCATCGCGTAGAGGATATAGTTTCGTAGCGTTTGGTGCGCATCACGAGCGCAAGCGCAATACCAAATCCGAATAGATCGAAGCACCCGGGCAGCTGGGTAGTAAGAACAAAGAGATGAAACGTCCGTAGCGAGCCATCGTCAACAATGTGGAACATGGTGAATCGGAATAGCCATGCAATCGCAACACAGATGCCAATGAGATACAACGGACGAATGCGGATTAGCCAAGGCAAGATTGCCGCCAAACAAACATAAAACTGCATTTCGGTGGCGATCGTCCAATTCGGTCCATTGATGGACCCTTGAGTGTCATATGTGAAGTTGTGAACAAACCCCAGATGCATCAGGGCATGTCTCAAGAAATGTGGATGCTGCAGGATGCTCGGGATGACGAGAACGGTAAACACGATTAGCGTCAACAAGTACAACGGAACAATGCGGCATAGCCGGTTCACCATGAATGTCGCCCAGAAAGACGATCTACTCTGGCCGTAGACTGCTATGGCCATGTGAGTGATGACGAAACCACTAATGACAAAGAATAGGTCGACTCCCATGAACCCCAGTCGGAACCATACGAGCGGCCCGTCCTTTGGGAAGCCGGTCCAGTTTGTAAGCTCGATTACGTGGTAAACGAGCACAGAAACCGCCGCGATTCCTCGCAGCGTGTCGATTGCTGGAAAGCGATGAACAGTCCCCACTATTTTATTTCACCATCTCTACGGCCGCAATCAAGCCGTCCTCGGTCGAGCCGTCCTCGACGACAAAGAATTCGTCCGGCTCAAGCGTCTGGGAAAAGCACGCTCGCGATGGATTGCTCAATCCATGGCGCGCAGCTGTAGAGCGAAATATTGGTGACGACGGAAAGATCGGAACGCACGTCGGCCATGTAGCTCCCCAGCCGTTTGGTTGTAAGTATATCTTTCTAGCGCAACGCAGGCGGGCGTGCTAGCGGAGTGAGTACGTACTTAGGTCCCCGTGGGTGAGTCGAGAGTTGTAGGGTGGGCAAAGGCGCGCTGTTCGCGCTGGTGCCCACGCGGCTGCGGCGTTTGGTGGGCGCGCGGAGCCCATCATCGGGCGCCCGGCCGAAGTCCGGAACTCGTTGGCATTGCCCCACCTTACGACGCTTCGTGAAGTCGTGTAGGCGGATTTCAGCGAATACAATCAAGCCAGCCCGTTATTGAGGGCCGACCTGAACGCAGCCGGCAGCGTGGTTGTCGTATTCCTGCTGGAGCTCGAATATAAACCCGTTCCACATTTGGTTGCCCGCACCGGCCCCCGATCCCCACGTATTGGAACCGAACTTAAAATTACACAAGTCCCCGATTTCGTTTCCTGAGCTATCGAACCAGGCATTTCCTAGCGGATCCGTAGCCACCTCGATGATTTCATGGCTCATAATACTGGCGGCCAGGTCCCCGAACGCGTCGTTGGGTGTCGTCTGCCCGGGGGCTTGGCAGGCGTTTGGATTTCCGTATGGAATATTAGCATAAATAACGGTCTGGCCGGCAAGAGAATAAGCACTGTGGTATCCGCAATACTGCGTGTATGCACACGAGGCGTTTGTGTTGTCAATACAGGAGCCTTCCCCCGACGACGTGAGCAGCACGAATACCTTGTTCATGCCACCAGTCCAGCCGTTGATACCCATGACTCTTGTGATCTCGGCTTGGATTTGAGCATCCGTGATGCAACTGCCCAGCGTCGCGGTATCCGTGCAACCCGATGCCGGATAAGGCGCGTTGTCCAGGTAGTACCCGAACAAACCACCATCGTTCGGAACATATGTCGTAGTGCCGCTGATTGTTTGATAGTACTGCGTTGCGATATTCTGAACGCCATGACCCGCAAGCCAACCACCCACCAGTATTGTAGGTGTCGAGTAGTTCGCGCTAATGCCGGTTGGAGCGCCGGTTTGGAGCGTCGGCGGAACCCAAAAAATTGTGTAGACAGTGACGGATGGGTTCATCACTGCGCCCCCCGCATGATACAAAAGTGCGGGTGTGGTTGGGGCTGGGCCCGCGAGGCCGGCAGCGTGGCGTGCTGCTGTCCCTTGGGCTGTGGGATGGATGTGCACGACGTTGCCATTTGGACCGATGTGGGTCAGCTTCGGCACTCGCCCAGACAATTCGGCAGGATGCAGCGGAATATCCTTCAGCGACATCGCAGGGGCAGCAGAAGGTGCTCCCGGAAACACGTTGCCGTGCGGAAGTTGAATTACCGATGGCCCGTTGGATGTCGATTGCGCCCAAGCAGCGGTATCAAGGCACGCGATACAGATGGCCGACACGAGGATCTGTGCCAATTTTTGCATTGGGTACTCCCTTGGTTGAGTAGTTCCATGAAATGCTCACTGAAATTGAGCAACACGTTGCAAGTTTGGTGTTAAATTTCAAGCGGCGTATGCCGAGATTATGGCCGACATTTGTCGCCAGAAATTTTGCTCGCTTCGATGAATCGATCCAGAATCTTGTTGCCAGCGAACAAGCCGTGTTCAGCTACGCAGTAGCCGCTCGTTCTTAGTCTCTCAGCAATGTCATTTTGAGATATCGGCGTTTGGAACAGAACAGCGCCCTGATCAATAGTCCCACGCCGTCCGCCGCTGCGCGAAATTCCTGGGTTCTTCGTGAAGTCATGTCAGCGGATTTCGGGAAAAAACAAGTGTCAAAGATCCGTGGATAGCCGCCTTCTCGATGCGGCTGTGCGTGCAGGTCACGCATCTTGTCCGAGGTGGATCGCGAACGGAACGTGTAAATAAAAATAAATACAGCTTACGATAGCCTTTCCGCCATCCAGTCCGCGCTTTGCGCACGCCAGCGATAGCCGCGATTGTTGGCGACGTGGCCGCCCTCCGCTGCTTGGTAGCGGATCGAGATTCGTAGATTTTTCAGAATGCTCATTGACGGGAAGGGCGAAATTGCGCGATCCGGATCCCGCGATTCCCAAATTCGCATCAAAATTGGCCGCTCGCTCGCGCCAGCACTCAAACTTATTTAGCTTCACGGTATTGGTGCCCCCCAATTCGTTCTGAATGCGATTCAGGGGCAAACGCAAGCGCAAAACTCACCGCGCGGCCGCCGTGCCACGGATGGAATCGCACCGTCTGGCTAGATAGAAATCGTGGCCACGATTTCCAGCGGATAGACCCCTCGGGACGCTCGCGCTCCCCTCATCGAACGGCAGCTGTGGACAATCTGACAGCGCGAAATTAAGGGGACGATCCACGGCGTGGACGGGGCCGTTGAGCGCCGATAGATCCCGCGCGCACCCCCAACTCTGCCGTAATCATGACGTGGCCGATCGCCGTGCAGAAGCCGCAGCCGTCAGCGCGATCGCCAAAGGATCGCAGCACAAGACCATCATCAGTATCAGCCACCGAATCGCTCGCTCGCTGTCAGTATCAGCGCCAAGAAGTTCGGCGACGTAGCGGATGGGCGCAGCCTCAGTCTCAATCTGGCGGCCCTTGGCGCCTAATGCGGCCCGCTCGGCCTTGAGGTCCGCAAGGGCCGTGCCCTCCCGCTGACGCCGGGCTGCAAGCACCTCACGGGGTTTGCGTTGAGCCTCGATGGCCGTGAGCGCGGTCGTGGTCCGGCCGCGCTTGGCTGCTTCCTCGATTGTCGAATCGATCTGGCCTAGCCGACGGTCAAGATCGGCAACCGCATGGGCGGCAACCTCGATGCGAGCGGCAAGACCAGCGTCCTGCATCTCGATCGACGATGTAGCCGCACCACGCTCTCGTACATGGGCTGCGACGAGTTGGGCATAGACGCCGGTCGCATTGATGACAGCGAGACCGGCGACGAACGCAACGAGGGTAATGCGCCACACCGAGGCCGTCACGCGCCATTGCCGGGCCAACCATCCTGCGGTCACGAGCTTGGCTGTTTCCATTGCGACTGTCATTGTGACCACCGCCAGCGGCGCGCCCGGGAACAGAACCATCATGCCGTTGATCGAAAAGAAGGCTGCCGCACTGGCCAGGACAATCGCGGCTACGTACGCGACCACGTCGATGCCGGCCTTCCGCGCGCCGTCTGCTACCGTGATGATATTGCCGCGGCGGGTGAC
>Ga0126369_10000566_pt1 | contig 24406 bp, 23 predicted proteins | sample PanSoiMetaPlot_1_FD_109646 | JGI IMG/M metagenome (GOLD analysis project Ga0126369, IMG submission 109646) | Tropical forest soil microbial communities from Panama - MetaG Plot_1 | ecosystem: Environmental > Terrestrial > Soil > Tropical forest > Bulk soil | place: Panama | collected 2016-02-17
CGGACAGCACCAGCTGCACGCCGGCGCCGGCCGACTGGAGCCCCTGTCTGATCGATGGCGCCGCCACGCTGACGATCGAGACCTGGAGGGACGCGACCAGCTGCCCGAGAAGGAGGGTGACGAGCCCCCAACGACCGAGGCCGACGGGTCGGGGCAATGCGGCGTCAGTAGTAACTGGCGTCATTATACTGACAATTGTATCATCCACTAACACTGAGAAGTGACTGACGGTACCGCGGACCTGGACATCGCGATCGAGCTCGTCAACACCGAGCACGACCTCGCCCGCCCGACCTCGATTGCCGACTTTCAGGCGGCGCTGGGCGGCCTCGGCCAGTCGGAGCTCGCCCGGCAGCTTCGCGTGGAAGACCTCGACCGCGTGGTCCGGCTGCAGGCCAGGCTCCGGCCCGTCTTCGCGGCCCCGACAGCCGCTGCGGCGGCCGCGCTGCTCAACCCGATGCTGCGAGATGCGCGCACTTCCCCGCAGCTCGTGGAAGGACCCGGCGGCACCTGGGACCTGCGGGCAGGTGTCGGACTGCGAGGCGTCGAGGCGCTGGAAGCGCGGCTGCCCGCCGCGCTCGCCGAGCACGTCGCGGCCCACGGTGTGGACAGGCTGGGCGTCTGCCACGCCCCGCCGTGCCGGTTCGTCTACGTGGACCGCACGCGCCCCGGCACTCGTCGCTACTGCTCCGACCAGTGCAACGATCGAGCCGCGGCTGCCGCCTACCGCAGGCGCAGGCGGCCTCCCGCCACGACCGGCTGAGGCAGCCGCTGCTAACGTACGGTGCAGCCATGACGGCTCAGCGGCCACCGACGACCGACTCGGCGATGTACCAGACGATGCACCGCCAGCCGGCCGATCTGCGCCGGCTCCTGGACACGGGCTGGGGCCAGGCGGAAGCGGCGGCACGTCTCCTGGCACCGTCGGCTCGGCTCCTCCTGGTCGGCATCGGCACGAGCTACCACGCGGCTCTCGTCGGGGAGTGGTTGTTTCGAGCGGTCGGCCGGGACGCCCGCGCCGTCCTGTCGTTCGATTTCGCCGCGTACCCCGACCTCTATCCGCTGCGGCCGGACGACGCGGTGGTCGTCATGGCTCACTCCGGCACCAAGACGTATACGATGCGCGCGCTCGAGCGCGCGCTCGCGCACGGGGCCACGGCGATCTCGGCCGGCAGCCTCACGGCCGAGCATCCGGGCTCCCAACTCGTGCTCCGCACCGTGGAGCGCGAGAAGTCGGCCGCCTTCACCGCGTCCCACACCGCCGCGATGTTCGTGCTCGCGCAGACGGCCGTCATGCTTGGCGAGCAGCACGGGATCGCCCACGCATCCGCGCTCCGGCGGGCGCTGGTGGGCCTCCCTGGCCAGGTCGAGGGGGTGCTTGCCCGTCAGGAGGAGATCCTCGACGTGTCGCGGGAGGCCGCGGCCCGGCAGGTGTACGCCACCGGAGCCGGACCCAACGCGGCGACCGCTCTGGAGGCGGTGATCAAAGCGCGCGAGGCGGCGACCGGCAAGATCGACGCCCTCCCGCTCGAACAGTTCCTGCACGGTCCGCTGGTCACCGTCGACGCCGGCGACCTCGCGATCCTGGTGAACGTGAAGGGGGCAAACCTCACGGCGGCGACCCGTACGTCGGAGGTCGCGCGGGTCCTCGACCGGATCGGCGCGAGGATCTGGCTGGTCGGTCAGGGCGTCACGACGGTGCCGGGCGCCACGGTCTTCGAGCTGCCCCAGGTGGAGGAGCTGATCTCGCCGATTCTGGCCGTGGTGCCGATGCAGATCCTGGCCTACCAGATGGCGGTGCACAAGGGGACCAACCCGGACCGATTCCGGCGCGACGATCCGCGCTACGCGGACGCCATCGGCACGATCACTCTGTAGCTTCGGCAACCCCCCGCACGCCGGCGGCCCCAATGGCGGAACTGTCGGTGATTCCGCCCCTGACGAGCCGCGGAAGCGTGGAAGTGCCGGCAGTTCCACGTGTCCTGCCTGCTGTACCTGACGCGCCAACCCCGTTGCGGAACTGACGCTTGTGGCCTAAGCTCGGCTTCGCCCTGCGCGATGTCGACGTGCGGGTGGAGCGGGGGCAGACATGTCGAAGCGTGGCTCGGCGCACAGACCGAAGCGGACTGATCGGAAGCCGGCGCATGCGAGGGCGCCGGCTGCATCTACGCGCTGGGCACCACCGGCGTGGCTGGGTGATCTGTCCAGGCGATGGACCAGTCTCGTCGGCACGGTCGCCGGGGCCCTGCTCACCTGGATCGTCGGGACCCTCGCCGGAGTGCAGCCAATCCCCGGGACGGTGCCAATCTTCAATCTCGTCCACGACCGGCCCGCGGCGGTAGTCCTCGTGGGCAGTCTGGTCTTCTTCTTCACTGTCGCGGCGTGGTTCGCCGCCCACCAGCCCGAAGGCTCCCCGCCACGCACGACGCTCGGCTCGCGCTGGTACCAGGTCAGGCCCGTCCATCCCGTGCTCGTCGCTGGTGTGATCGCCGTGGCGACGCTCAGCACGTCGACGTCCGTCGCCGTCGTCGCCGTCGTGCTCGGGCGTCCTGCCTGGTGCCCGAGTGAGTTGTGCCCCAGCGTCCCGGGTCCACACGACCAGTTCCTCGCGGCCGACTTCAACGCGTTCGAAAGCGCCGCCTACGTTCTCACGGGAGACCTCCGGAGCTACACGATCGCCAACCTGCCCGACGGCAATCGGCGCGACGCCATCGCCGCCCAGCGGGTGCTGGCCGGCGGCGACAGCGCTGAGGCCGATGACGGCTATCACCTGTCGCTCAAGGTGACAAGCCTGCAGCGCGGCCGGCTGGGCATGGTCATCGGCGGCGTCGCTGTCGTGGTCGAGAGCGCCCGCCCTCCTCCTGACCAGTTGCGAGTGCTCCTCGCCGGTGCGCCGCTCCAGTACCGCCTCAACCCGTACCGCGGTCTGTACGACGGCCAGGCGCGCGGTGACGTGATCGTCGCCCCATACGCTGGCCAGGTTCGATTGGGATATGTGCAGCTGCGGCCGGGAGAGTCCGACGAGCTGTCGTTGCAGATCCAGTCCAGTCGCCTCGTGGACCTCAGGTTCCGCGTCAGAGTCCTCTACCGGCCGGTCACCGAAGACAGCTATCGAACGCTTGAGCTGCCTTACGTCTTCGAAGTCGTGTTCTCCGACCAGCTCAACTGGCAGCAGTTCCAGTTCAGCGCGGGCCGGTTGGCACCCGGCTGAAGCAGGCATGGCACGCAGATGGAGGTGACCCGATGAACCGTATCGGAGCGATACTCGCGGCGAGCCTCCTGGCCACCGCGTCGGCCGGGTGCGCCCAATCCGCGACCCCCGGGAAAGCTGCGTCCCCTGCGCCCTCGGCGCTCACCACGCCCGAGACGGCCGCTTCCGCCACGCCGGCACTGGTCTCGGCAGACAGTGTCGGGCTGAAGATTGTCTCGGTCGGCGGCCCCGAAGGCGCGACGCGGAGCGGCATCCTCTGCCCGCTCTGGATCGACAGGCACAACGAGATCGTGCTCGCGTTCGGCGGGCTCCAGCTCAGCGACGCACAGGTGGCGCGGCTCAAGCAGCAGGCCGCAGCCTACTGGCCCAACGCGGGCCCCTATGGCTCCTCCGCTCTCCTGCCCGACGGGCTCCGGTCGGTACCGGGCGTCGTCACGTCGGGCCCCATGCCATGGCCTCCACCCCCGAGCCCGTTCGGAGGTGCCAACTACGTCTATGGGCCCGGCTGCGCGCTCGAGTTCCAGATCACCAACGTGGGTCGGACCGTGGTGCAGGTCCCGTCCGTGGGATTCATGCTCACGAGAGCGCCGGAGCCCAACACGCAGCACTACGACCTGGTGGACCGCTGCTCCGTCGTCCCCCAGCGACCGTCACAATGCCACGTGCAGCTCGGGGGCGGACCGGCGGGGTGCTCCGTGTACAACGCCCAGGTGCAGCTGCACGGGACCGCATTGCCCGCCACCTTCGAGGACGCGCCGGTGGCGGTCACGCCGACCGGTACGTGCCCCACGCTGTCGATCGGACCGGCGGCGACAGCAGTGCTGTGGATCAGCGCCGTGTCGAACAGCGCGCTCGTCTACTCCGCCACACCCGTCATGACCGTCGATACGGTCAGCGGGCGGCGGCACGTGGCCCTCACCGAGCTGGTGGGTACCCTGGCGTTCGCCGATCCCTCGCAGTTCTCGTGCTGGCGTCTGCAGGGCACGACATTCGTGGAGGCGCTCACCGGCGCCAGTGCGGTCCCCTTGATCGGTCCGGCAACGGATCAGTTCGCCAACTTCAAGGGCTGGGACTCGGCCGGCGTGTGGTGCGTTTGACGCTGCCACGGCAGTGGGTGCCGGGGCCGGCCGAGAGCCGGGGGTGGTGCCCGGACGTGCGGAGGGCCAGGACCGCCCCGACGCTGACGGTGCTCAGGGCGTTGCGCGCGTGACGCCGATGACGGATGCTGGATCGGCCCCACGACGGGGTGCACCGGTGTACGTCAGGAGGAGCCACGATGGCGACGGTTCAGGCAAACGGCATCACGATGAACTACGAGTCCCAGGGCGAGGGCGAACCGCTCGTCCTGATCCCGTACCTGGCCGCCGACCACGCGTGCTACGCGTTCCAGGTCGCCGAGTACGCGAAGCGGTACCGCTGCATCTCGGTCGACCTCCGAGGCGCCGGGCTGACCGACAAGCCGGAGGGCGACTACGACACCGAGCTGCTGGCCGACGACGTGGCGGCGTTCATGGAGGCGATCGGCGTGGTGCGGGCGCACGTGTTCGGGCTCTCGCTGGGCGCGGCGACCGGCATGTGGCTGGCGGCGAAGCACCCCGGTAAGGTCGCCTCGCTGTCGCTGCACAGCGCGTGGCACCGGTCCGATCCGTTCCTCCGTGCCGTGGTCGAGAGCTGGCGGATCATGGCGACCGCCCTGGACAGCGTCACCGACATGGTGATCGCCGGGATCCTGCCCTGGTGCCTCACGCCCGAGCTCTATGACGCGCGGGAGGACTACGTGGCGTCTCTCGCGGACTTCGTGCGCGGCCGGCCGATGCCGCCGGTGGACGCGTTCATGCGCCAGTCCGCGGCCGTCCTCGGGCACGACGCGTCGGCCCAGCTGGGGAAGATCGAGGCGCCGACGCTGATCACGTACGGCAGGTTCGACCTCGTGACGTCGACGCGGTTCGCGGCCCCGCTCCAGGACGGCGTCCGCGACTCCGAGGTCGTGGTCTTCGAGGGCTGCTCGCACGCGCCCATCTACGAGAAGGTCGACGAGTTCAACGAGCGGACGCTCGCGTTCCTCGGATCGCACCCGCTGACGTAGACGAGAGTCAGCGGGCGAGACGGCCGAGCAGCGAGGCGGACACCGCGATGCCCACCGTGGTCGCGGCCGCCAGGACGGCCACGTCCAGGCCCAGGCGGCCGGGCGTTCCGATCAGCAGCGAGCGCAGCGCGTCCACCTCGTAGCTGAGCGGGTTGATGGTGCTCAGGGCCTGCAGCCAGCCGGGCATCAGGTGCACTGGGTACAGCGCGTTCGACGCGAAGAACAGCGGCATGGTGATCGCCTGGCCGATCCCCATCAGCCGCTCGCGGCTCAGCACCACGCCGGCGATCGTGACCGAGAGCATCGAGAAGAAGGCCGCGCCCACCATGACGACGGCGATCGCCCCCAGCAGGTGCAGCGGGTTCCAGATCAGGCCGACGCGCAGGAGCGCGCTGAGGATGAACACGATCACCGCCTGCACCGCCGACCGCAGGCCCGCGGCGAACGCCTTGCCCGCGACCAGCGCGACGCGCGGCGTCGGCGTCGCCAGCAGCTTGGCCAGCACCCCCGCGTCGCGCTCCCAGATGATCTGGATGCCGTAGAAGATCGCGACGAACAGGCCGGACTGGGCGATGATGCCGGGCGCCAGGAAGTCCAGGTACGGCACGCTGCCGGTCGGGATCGCCCGGAGGCGCGTGAACGTCTCGCCGAAGATCAGCAACCAGAGTGCCGGCTGGATCGCCCTGGTCACCAGCTCCTGCTGGTCGTGACGGATCCGCCAGATCTCCACCGTCCAGAACGTGAGCACGCGGCTGGGCAGGAGGCGCCACCAACCGGGCGCCGCCGGGACCTCAGCCGAGACGGCGCGCCGTTCTGCGGGTGCTGCGGACATCGCGGAATCCCCCCTCCTCGTCCAGCATGCTGCCGGTGTGGTGCCGGAACACGTCCTCGAGCGTGGCCTCGGGGCCGAGCTCGGCCCGCAGCTCCTCCGGCCGGCCCAGCGTGCGGATCGGCCCGTGGTGCATCAGTGCCACGCGCTCGCAGAGCTGCTCCGCCTCCTCCATGTAGTGCGTGGTGAGGAGGACGGTCATGCCGGTCTCGGCGCGCAGCGCGCGCACCCGGTCCCAGACGCCCGAGCGCGCCACCGGATCCAGTCCGATGGTCGGCTCGTCCAGGACCAGCAGGCGCGGCCGGTTGACCAGCGCCTGGGCCAGCTCCAGGCGCCGGACCATGCCGCCCGAGTAGGTGGAGACGAGCCGGCGGGCGGCCGGCTCCAGGTCCATCAGGCGGATCGCCTCGTCGATGCGGCGGTGCAGGTCAGCACGGGGCACGTCGAACAGGCGCGCGAACAGCCAGACGTTCTCGTAGCCGGTGAGCGCCGCGTCCGCCGACAGCTGTTGGGGCACGTAGCCGATCACCCGCCGCACGGCCATCTGCTGACGCCGCACGTCCAGGCCGAACACCGCCGCGTAGCCCTCGCCGGCCGGCAGGAGGGTGGTCAGCACGCGGATCGTCGTCGTCTTGCCGGCGCCGTTCGGGCCGAGCAGTCCGAACACCTCGCCCGGCGCGACGTCGAACGTGACCCCGTCGAGCGCCTGCACGTCGTCGAAGCGGTGCCGGAGCCCCACGCACTGGATGGCGGGCGTGAGGCTCAATGGGAAGGACCCCCGAGCGCGTGGGCGAGGCGGCCCAGCGCCGGCAGGGAGCCGGCGATCGCCGCGCGGTCAGCGGGGTCCAGCGAATCCAGCGCCGCCGCCACGACCGCGTGCCGGCGGTCCTGCCAGTCGGCGATCCGAGCCCGGGCTGCCGCGGTGAGGTGCAGGCGTACGCCCCGGGCGTCGGCGCCGTCGCGCCGGCGCTCCAGCAGGCCGATGCCTTCCAGGCTCGTGAGGAGGGTGCTGACCGTGTTGGGCAGCACGCCGAGCGTCTCGGCCGCCTCCCGCGGCCGCAGCCCGGGCCGCGTCCTGACCAGGCGGAGCAGCTCCAGCTGCGCGTCGGGGAGGGGCGGCGCGCCCCACTCCTGGCGCGTCCGCTGCCTGATCGCGCGCCGCAGCCGGCCGACGGTCTGCGCGAGCTCCTGCGCCACCGGCGGAGCGATCACATCGTTCTGCAACAGAACTATTGTGGGGCATGTCCAGACTTGACACGTGACTAAATGGTCACGTATGGTCGTACCGTGACCGACGACGACCGCGTGTTCAAGGCGATGGCCGACCCCACGCGTCGCTTCCTGCTCGACCTGCTCTACGAGCGTGACGGCCGCACGCTCACAGAGCTCGAGTCGGAGCTCGACATGACGCGCTTCGGCGTCATGAAGCACCTGCGCGTGCTGGAGGACGCCGGGCTCGTCGTCACGATGCGGTCGGGCCGGGAGAAGCTCCACTACCTGAATCCGGTCCCGATCCGGCTGATCCACGACCGGTGGATCGACAAGTACCGAGAACGACAGGTGTCCGCGCTCGCGGACCTCAAGCAGCACCTGGAGGAGAACCCGGCATGACGACGACCAGGCAGGCGACCACGCAGGTCTACCGCGTGCACATCAGGGCCACGCCGCAGGCGATCTGGGACGCGATCACCAGGCCCGAGTGGACGGACCGCTACGGGTACGGCGGCCTCGCGGAGTACGACCTCAGGCCGGGCGGGAAGTTCCGCTCACTGGCCACCGACGCGATCAAACGCGCGGGCGCCGAGATGGGCATCGAGACCCCCGACGTGATGGTCGACGGCGAGGTGATCGAGGCCGACCCGCCGCGGAAGCTGGTCCAGACGTGGCGCATGCTCATGGACCCCGAGATCGCGAGGGAGGGCTACACCCGCGTGACCTACGAGATCGAGGAGGGCAGTGGCGGCGTCAGCAAGCTGACGGTGGTCCACGACCTCGAGAACGCTCCCCGGCTGGCGGTGCTGGTCGGCGGCGAGCGTGAGGCCGAGGGGGCCGGCGGCGGCTGGGCGTGGGTCCTCAGCGACCTCAAGACGCTCCTGGAGACGGGCTCGCGCCTCGCGGGCTGACCCGACCCGGCGGGGCTCCGCGCGTCAACCGCGCGGGGCCCCAGCTGCCCCGCGGACGCCCGCGGCCTCCAGGATCGTCGCTGCCGGCGTCGCGATCGCCTGGGCCGCCGACTGACCCGTGGCCGCCAGGTAGCGCTCGATGATCCGCCGCCCCACCGCATAGCCGCCCATGTGGGGCACGCCGGCCGGCGGGCGTCCGAAACGGGCGGCCGTCAGGTCGCCCAGCACGTACCCCGTCCAGTCGGAGAACGACCGGCCCGTGCCGAAGGCGCCGGTGACCAGCTCCCACGTTCGGTCGAAGTCCTCGCCGGTCACCCCGGCGTACCAGGCGCCGGTCGAGTCGGGGCCGCAAACCTCGACGGCGAACCGCTCGGCCAGGCCCTCCTGGACGATCCACTCGGCCAGGTCGAAGCCGGCGACGTTCGGCGTGCGCAGGTTGTGCGCCAGCTCGTGGACCGCGCAGGCCCCGATGCGCGAGATGTTGAAGTCGGTGGGCCAGACGCACAGCCAGATGCTCCCGGGGACCGCGCCCATCCCGTAACAGCCCAGGTTGTGCTCCATGAAAAGGGCGTCGTCCGGGTTGCCGAGCGTCAGGACGACGTCGACCGCCGGCGGGTGGGCGATGCCCGGGTTCTGGTCGAGCTGGTGGGCCCACGCGCGGCGGAGCTCGCCGTCGACCTGGGCCCAGGCGCCGGCTTCGACCAGCCGCCGGAGAGCGTCCGGGTAGCGCGGGTCGTCCTCTCCGACGCGGAAACCGTCGCCCTCCTCGTGGATCCGGCGCAGGAAGGCGCGGCCGCCCTCGTCGCCGGCCGTGAGGCCGCGCATCGCTGCGAGCCCCTCGAAGCGCTCCGCCACCGGCAGTTCGAGCAGGCGCTGCATCGCGACGGCGTCGTCGCGAACGTTGATCTCCATGCGCCGGACCGTACGGCCTGACGCAACGTGAGGGTCAAGCCCCTCGCTGGCGGTCAGCGGTCGAGCCTCAGCGCGAGGCCGACGTCGACTCGGAAACAGTTCGATACGATCGCTCAATCGTCGAAGAGTTCGGCGAAGCGACGCCGGATCTCGCTCTCGATCCGGCCCCGCAGCGGCGTGAGCGCGAACGACAGGTCGATGTGCGCGACGATCCGGCTCGGCTCGATCTGCAGCCACCCGCCGCCGCCCGTGCGCCTCACCTCGACCCGGGTGGGGGTGGTCCACGTCGGCACCAGGCCGAAACGCTCGTTCAGCTCCGCCTGGAAGGTGTCGAGCCGGCGCCTGGCCTCCTCGGGCGGGACGTGGATCGGCTGCGTGATGTCGATGCTGGGCATGGCGCTGCAATCCTCGCCCGGCGAGGTCGCCGCGCGCAAATGCCCGGACTACGCGGCCGGGCCGAACCTCGGCAGCACCTCGGCGCCGAGCAGCCGGATGTGCTCGACGTCGGTGACGTCGAAGATGTGGAAGTAGACGGTCTGCGCGCCCGCCTCGGCGAGGTCCTCGATCCGCGCGACGACCGTGTCCGGGCGGCCGCAGGCGGCGGCGCGCTGCAGCACGTGGCCGTCCATCGTCGCCGACCGCCGGGCCGCCTCGGCCTCGTCGGCGCCGCAGAAGACCGGCAGGGCGGCGGAGAGGGCGACCGCGTCGGGGTCGCGCCCGATCTCCTCGCAGATCCGGCGGAACCGGGCGAACCGCTCGGCCAGGCCCGCGCCGAAGCCGGCATTGAACTCGTCGGCGAAGCGCGCCGCCAGGGTCGGCGTGCGTCGCGGGCCGCCGCCGCCGACGAGGATGGGCGGACGCGGGGTCTGGACGGGTCGCGGGAAGTTGCGCGCCTCCTGGAGCCGGTAGTGCTTGCCGGCGAAGCTGAACGGCTCCCCCGCGGGCGTCGTCCAGAGGCCGGTGACGATCTCGAGCTGCTCCTCCAGCCGGTCGAACCGTTCGCGGATCGGCGGGAAGGGAATGCCGAAGAAGGCGTGCTCCTGCTCGTACCACGCGGCGCCCACGCCCAGCTCGACCCTGCCGCCGCTCATCCCGTCGACGGTCGCCGTCGTGATGGCCAGCACGCCGGGGAGGCGGAACGTGGTCGCCGTGACGAGCGTGCCCAGCCGCACCCGACGCGTCTCGCGGGCCAGCCCGGCCAGCGTGGTCCAGGAGTCGGTGGGCACGAACCGCGGGTTGTCGCGCTCGACGCCCAGGTAGTGGTCGGAGCGGAAGAAGGCGTCGAACCCGGCCTCCTCGGTGGCCCGGGCGAGGGCCAGCGTCTGCTCGTAGGTCGCGCCGTGGTGGGCCTCCAGCAGGACACGCAGCTTCATCAGTGCGCTGGCATACTAGCATGTCGCCGCACGGAGCACGCCTCGAGACTCCTGGACCGACCATTGACATCGAGGGTTCCCCTGCCTAGATTGACGCTCAACCGTTTGTTCAACGGGGGAGGACGGGTGGTCCTGACCAACTACCTGGGCCCGGTCACGGTGACGCCGTGAGCAGGACCACGCTCAAGATCCTCGCCGCCCAGGCGGGTGTGCACCCGTCGACCATCTCCCGCGTCGTCAACAACGACCCGCTGCTGCGCGTCTCGGCGGAAACCCGCGCCCGCATCGAGGCCCTGCTGCAGGAGACCGGCTACCGGCCGGACGTCGTGGCCCGATCGTTGAAGCTGCGCCAGACGTTCGTCCTCGCGATGGTCATCCCCGACATCACCAACCCGCTGTTCGCGAACATCTTCCTGGGCATCGAGGACGCGGCCAGCGAGCGCGGCTACAGCGTGCTGCTGGCCAACACCGGCGGCTCGCCCGAGCGCGAGCGCGACCACCTCAGGACCGTCCAGGCGCGCCGGGTGGACGGCGTGGTGCTGGCCAGCGCCGTGCTCCGCGACCCGTCCGTGGGCTGGCTGCGCGAGCAGAACATGGCGCACGTCCTGGTCAACCGCTACAGCGACGAGCGCGATTTGTTCGTCGGGGCCGACGACTTCGGGGGCGCTCGGACGGCCACGTGGCACCTGCTGTCGCTGGGGCACCGCCGCATCGCCCACCTGGCCGGCGGCCACGGCATCAGCACGGCCGTGGAGCGCCGGCGCGGATACGTCACGGCGCTGCGGGATGCGGGGATCGAGCCGGACCCCTCGCTGATCGTCGAGTCGGGCTACCTGGAGGAGACCGGACGGGCGGCCATGGAGCAGCTGCTGGCCCTGCCCGAGCCGCCGACCGCCGTGTTCGCCGTCAACGACATGACGGCGATCGGGGCGCACCGGGCGCTGCTCGAGCGGGGCCTCCGCATCCCGCGTGACGTGGCGCTGGTCGGCTACAACGACGTCCCTCTGGCCAGCCGCCTGGAGCCGCCGCTGACGACGCTCCGCGTGCCGGTCAAGGACTTCGGACGGATCTCGGCGGAGATGCTGATCGAGCGGATCCAGACCGGCCGGACCGCGCGTCGCCGTGTCGTCCTGGACCCCCAGCTGATCGTCCGCGGTTCGACCGTGTAGACGAGCGATTCCGAATCGGGGCGAAGGTCCGTCACACTCGGAATCGCTCATCTCGCTGCACGATCGTTCAAGACGCGGCCGCGATCCCCTCCGTAGGTTCGCACCATGTCGAGCGTGCTGGCCGCGCTGGTCGCGTTCGCCTTCGTCAGCTCGGTCACGCCGGGGCCGAACAACGCCGTGCTGTGGGCGTCGGGCGCGCAGTTCGGCTTCCGCCGGACCCTGCGCCACGTCTTCGGCACCGCGCTCGGCATCGGCGCGATGGCGGCCGCGGTGGCGGCCGGGCTGGGCGTCATCGTGACCGCGGTCCCCGCCGCGCAGGTCGTCCTCCGTGTGATCGGATCTCTCTACCTGCTGTACCTCGCCTACCAGATCGCCCGGAGCGGCGCCATCCAGCGGCCTGATGTCGCCCGGCCGCTCGGCCTCGGTCAGGCGGCGGTCTTCCAGTGCCTCAATCCGAAGGCGTGGATCTTCGCGCTCTCCGCGGTGAGCGCCTTCCGGCCGGCGCAGCTCCCGATCGCAGCCGGGTCGGCGCTGGTGATCGCGACGATGATGCTCGTGGTGGTCCCGACCGCCGCCGCCTGGGCGGCAGGGGGCACGTTCATCACCCGGGTCGTGACGGGCGACCGGGCGCGACGCGTGCTGAGCGTCGGACTCGGCGCCCTGCTCGCAGTGTCGGTGGTCAGCCTCTGGATCTGAGGGTCACGCGAGCGCCAGGTCCGTCTTCGAGAAGTCGTCGCCCGTGCATTGCAGCGAGTTACCGTCATCGGTGATGAAGCTGCCCCGGCACACCGCCGACGTCCTCTTGTGGGCGCTGGTCATCGTCGGCCCGACGATCCTGACGGTGGTCCTCGTCCCCGTCACGACCACCCAGCGGCGGGACTACGTCTTCCTCTACCTGGGGCTGGTCGCCGTGCTCGGGGTCCTGCGCGGCTTCTGGCCGGCCCTCGCCGCGGCGGTGGTCAGCTTCCTCATGGTCGACTACTTCTTCGTCCCCCCGGTCTACACGTTCACGATCGCCGACGAGCAGGACATCGTGAACCTGCTCGCGTTCCTGGCCACCGCCGGAGTGGTCGGGCTCCTGGCGTCCCAGCGCCGCCGCGCGCTGCTGCAGTCCGAGCGCCTGACGCGCAACCTCCGCCAGACCAACGCCGAGCTCGCGCGCCTCAACAAGGAGCAGGCCGCCGCCGCCCAGGCCGCGCTGGCCGTCGCCCGCAGCCAGGAGCAGGTCCGCGCGCTGCAGGAGGTCGACCGCGCCCGCCGGGAGCTGCTGGCGAACGTCTCGCACGAGCTGCGGACGCCGCTGGCCACGATCCTGACGGAGAGCACGTCGCCGCCCGAGGCGGCCGACGCCGACCGCCGCCTGCACGCGATCGCCGGCGAGGCGCAGCGGCTCAAGGCGCTGGTCGACGACATGCTGGACCTGGCCGTGATCGAGAGCGGGACCCTCGAGCTCCGCCTGGAGCCGGTGCGCCTCGGCGACGCGATCGAGGCGGCCGTCGAGCGGCTGCACCGCACCTCGCCCGACCGCGAGGTGCGCTGGGACGAGGCGGCCGCGGGCATGGACGTGCTGGCCGACTGGAGCCGGCTGCTGCAGGTCCTCGACAACCTCCTGGCCAACGCCGACCGGTTCGGTCCCCCCGGAACGCCGATCGAGTTGAGCTTCGGGCCGGACGGCCCCGGCCTGGTGGCCGTCCGCGTCCGCGACCACGGCCCCGGCGTGGCACCCGAGGTGCGGCCCAGGCTGTTCGAGCGGTTCGTACACGGGCCCGCGATGGACGGCGCGTCGCAGCACGCGGGCACGGGACTGGGACTGGCGATCGTGAAGGGCCTGGTCGAGGCGCACGCGGGGTCGGTCGCGCTGGAGGACGTCGACGGGTCCGGCGCGTCCTTCCGCTTCACGCTGCCGGTCGTCGAGGACGCCGTCTGAGCCGGCTGGTTTCGTTGAGGGTCCGTTGAATGACTGCGGACGACGACGACTCATGACGCCCCGGATCCTGATCATCGAGGACGACGAGGCGCTCCGGACCGCGGTCGTGACGATCCTCGAGCGCAGCGGCTACGACGTGGCCGCCGCGAGCAACGGTTCCGCCGGGCTGCGCGCGCTCCAGCAGGGCGCGTTCGACGTGGTCCTGCTGGACATCGGGCTCCCGTTCGTCGACGGCTGGCGGCTGCTGAGCACGATGGAATCTGGCCGGATGCCGTCGGTGATCGTGATCAGCGCCCGCGGCGAGGAGCGCGACAAGGTGCGGGCCCTGGACATGGGCGCCGACGACTACCTCGCCAAGCCGTTCGGCGCGGACGAGCTGCTGGCCCGCATCCGCGCGGTGCTGCGGCGCGTGAACCCGGACGCGGTGACCGCCCCGGCCATCCACGTGGAGGACGTGGTGATCGACCTGGGCCGCCGGACGGTGCTGAAGGCGGGGGAGGAGGTCCGGCTCTCGCCGACCGAGTACGGTCTGCTCTCCCAGTTGGCCCGGCGCGCGGGCACGGTCGTCGATCACCAGACCCTGCTCCGGGAGGTGTGGGGCGCGTCGCACGTGCACGAGCGCAACTACCTGTGGACGTTCATCCAGCGGCTGCGCCAGAAGCTGGAGGACGACCCGCGCACCCCGCGCGTGATCGTCAGCGCGGGCAGCCGCGGCTACCGGTTGGGCGGACCGGGGCCGCCCTGAGGACCCGGCCCCCGTCGGCCGGGACGGCGCGCGACGGGCCCTTCACAGTTCGTTGAGCGTTCGTTGAGCGGCCGGCCCGTAGCCTCCAAGGCGTTATGCCACTCGACGTCTGGATGCTCGGCCTGCTGCTGCTGCTCGCCGTGAGCAGCTTCGCGTACGTGGCGGGCCTGAGGAGGCTGCCCTGATGGCGGCATACGTCGCGGCCGGCGTGGTCGCGCTGCTCGTCACCGTGTACCTCTTCGTGGCCCTCCTGTTCCCAGAGAGGTTCTGAACCTTGGTCCTCGACATCATCGGAGTCGCCGTCACGTTCCTCGCGGTGTTCGTGGGGGCGTGGTTCATCGGCCCGTACCTCCATCGCGTGTTCACGGGCCAGCGGGTGTTCCTGACCCCGGTCGTGCGGCCGGTGGAGCGCGGGTTCTACCGGCTCTCCGGCATCAGGGAGGACAGCGAGCAGACCTGGTGGGTCTACCTCATCGCGATGCTCGCGGTCCAGGTCGTCAGCCTGCTGATATCCTATGTGATCTTCCGGGTCCAGGACCACCTGCCGCTCAACCCCATGGGTTTCGGCCCGGTGGCGCCGGACCTGGCCATGAACACGGCGATCAGCTTCACGACCAACACCAACTGGCAGAACTACACCGGCGAGCAGACCATGTCCTACCTCAGCCAGATGCTGGGGCTCGCGACCCACAACTTCCTGTCCGCGGCGACCGGCATCGCGCTCGCCGTCGCGCTGGTGCGGGCCATCGCCAGCCGCACCGTCAAGACCATCGGCAACTTCTACGTGGACGCGACCCGGTCCATCCTGTATGTGCTGCTGCCGATCGCGATCGTGGGTGGGCTGATCCTGGCCTCGCAGGGCGCGATCCAGACGCTGGGCAGCTACCCGGTGGCGCACACGCTGGAGGGCGCGCAGCAGACCATCGCCGTCGGGCCCTTCGCGTTCCAGGAGGCCATCAAGGACCTCGGCAACAACGGCGGCGGGCCGTTCAACGCCAACAGCGCCCATCCCTTCGAGAGCCCAAACGGATTCACCAACAACTTCGAGATCTTCCTGGAGCTGTTCATCCCGTTCGGGCTTGCCATCATGTTCGGCCGCTGGGTCGGCAACGTGAAGCAGGGCGTGGCCATCGGCGCCGCCATGGCGATCGTCCTGATCGGCGCGACCGGGATTGCCGCAGGCGCTGAACAGGCCGGCAATCCGGCGCTGACCGCGGTCGGCGTCGACCAGACCCGCAGCTCGACCCAGGCGGGCGGCAACATGGAGGGCAAGTCGGTCCAGTTCGGGCCGATCTTCTCCGGCGAGTTCGCCGCCTCCACGACCGGCACCAGCACCGGGTCGGTGGATTCATCGCACGACAGCTTCACGCCGATCGGCGGCATGGTCCCGATGGTGCTGATCCAGCTCGGCGAGATCACTCCGGGCGGGGTCGGTGCCGGCCTGTACGGCATGCTGATGTTCGCCGTCATCGCGGTGTTCATCGCGGGCCTCATGGTCGGCCGGACCCCCGAGTACCTCGGCAAGAAGATCGAGTCCAGGGAGGTGCGGCTGGCGTCGCTGACGCTCTTGCTGGGGCCGGCCGCGATCCTCGGGTTCACCGCCATCTCCGTGCTCGCGTCCGGCGGGAAGGCGGGTCCGTTGAACCCCGGGGCACACGGCTTCTCCGAGATCCTGTACGCGTTCTCGTCCCAGTTCGGCAACAACGGCAGCGCCTTCGCTGGCCTGACCGGCAACACCGTCTACTACAACTCGTTGGGCGGCGCCGATATGTGGATCGGACGCTTCCTGTTCGTGATCCCGCTGCTGGCCCTCCCCGGTGCACTGGCCGGCAAGAAGGTCGTGCCCGCCGGCAGGGGTACATTCGCCACCGATACGCCGCTGTTCGCGGGGCTGCTGGTCGGCGTGATCCTCATCGTCGGCGCACTGACGTTCTTCCCGGCGCTCGCGCTGGGGCCGCTTCTCGAGCACTTCCAGCTGGCGGCCGGCCAGCTGGCCCACTGAGGTCGCCAATGGAGCAGAGAGTCCGGACCGAGCAGTACCGGCATCGCCGGCACTCCAGCCTGTTGGACCGGGACATCATCGTCCCGGCCATCGTTGACAGCTTCAAGAAGCTGGACCCGCGATGGCAGGCTCGCAATCCGGTCATGTTCGTGGTCGAAGTGGGCTCCGTCATCACGACGATCGCCTACGTGGCAGGCCTCTTCCAGCAGGGCACCAACGAGCTGTTCGTGGGCCAGATCGCCGTCTGGCTGTGGTTCACCGTGCTGTTCGCGAACTTCGCCGAGGCCGTGGCCGAGGGCAGGGGCAAGGCGCAGGCGGCCAGCCTGCGCCGGACCCGTTCCGAGCTGACGGCCCGCCGGCTGAAGGACGACGGGACCGAGGAGCGTGTGCCCGCGCCCCAGCTGCGCAAGGGCGACCGGGTCGTCTGCGAGGCGAACGACCTGATCCCCGGCGACGGGACCGTCGTCGCGGGCATCGCGTCGGTCGACGAGTCGGCCATCACCGGCGAGTCGGCCCCGGTCATCCGTGAGGCTGGTGGCGACCGCAGCGCGGTGACGGCCGGCACCCGGGTCCTCTCCGACCGCGTCGTCATCGAGGTCACGGCCAACCCGGGCGAGACGTTCCTGGACCGCATGATCGGCCTGGTCGAGAGCGCGTCCCGGCGCAAGACGCCGAACGAGATCGCGCTCAACATCCTGCTGGCCGCGCTGACGATCATCTTCATGTTCGCCGTCGTGACCCTGCAGCCGTTCGCGCTCTACGCCGGCACGTCGGTCTCGATCACCGTCCTGATCGCGCTGCTCGTGTGCCTGATCCCGACCACCATCGGCGCACTGCTGTCGGCCATCGGCATCGCGGGCATCGACAGGCTGCTGCAGAGGAACGTGGTGGCGCTGTCCGGCCGCGCCGTCGAGGCCGCCGGCGACGTCGACACGCTGCTGCTGGACAAGACCGGCACCATCACCTTCGGCAACCGGCAGGCGTCCGAGTTCCTGCCGGCGGCCGGGGTCACGATGGACCGGATCGTGTCTGCCGCGGCGCTCGCGAGCCAGTCGGACGAGACGCCGGAGGGCCGCTCGATCGTGGCGCTGGCAGGCCGCCTGGGCGCTCCGGACGGCGGCGCAGGGCAGACCGACCACATGACCTTCGTGCCGTTCTCCGCGACGACCCGCATGAGCGGCGTCGACGTCAACGGCCGCAGCATCCGCAAGGGCGCCGCCGACAGCGTGGCGCAGTGGGCCGGCCAGCCCCTGCCCGACGACGTGCGGACGACGGTCGAGACGATCGCCCGGTCGGGCGGCACACCGCTCGTGGTCGCCGAGAACCGGGCGGTCCTCGGCACGATCCACCTCAAGGACATCGTCAAGCCCGGCATCGCCGACCGGTTCGCCGAGCTCCGCCGCATGGGCCTGCGCACGGTGATGATCACCGGCGACAACCGGCTCACCGCGGCCACCATCGCCAGGGAGGCGGGTGTCGACGACTTCCTGGCCGAGTCCACCCCGGAGGACAAGCTCGAGCTGATCAGGAACGAGCAGACAGACGGGCGCATGGTCGCCATGACGGGCGACGGCACCAACGACGCGCCGGCGCTGGCCCAGGCCGACGTCGCCGTGGCCATGAACTCCGGCACGCAGGCGGCCAAGGAGGCCGGCAACCTGATCGACCTGGACAGCGACCCCACGAAGCTCATCGAGATCGTGGAGGCCGGCAAGCAGATGCTCATCACGCGGGGCGCGCTGACCACGTTCAGCATCGCCAACGACGTGGCGAAGTACTTCGCGATCATCCCGGCCATGTTCCTCGGCGCGCTGCCCGCGCTGGGCGCGCTGAACGTCATGCGGCTGGAGAACCCGAGCAGCGCCGTGCTGTCCGCGGTCATCTTCAATGCCCTCGTCATCGTGGCGCTGATCCCGCTGGCCCTCCGCGGCGTGCGCTATCGCCCGATCGGGGCGGCGGCGCTGCTGCGCCGAAACCTGCTCATCTACGGCATCGGCGGCATCGTCGCGCCGTTCGCCGGCATCAAGCTGATCGACGTGATCGTCACGGCGGTCCACCTGGCCTGAGGAGCTGAACACCAATGCTCGCTTCCCTTCCATCCGAGCTGCTGCAAGCGCTGCGGCTCACGGTCGTGGTCTTCGTCGTCACCGGCCTCATCTACCCGTTCGTGGGGACCGGCCTGGCCCAGGCGCTGTTCAACCACCAGGCCAACGGCAGCCTGATCACGAAGAACGGCCAGGTCGTCGGCTCGTCCCTGATCGGCCAGCAGTTCACGAGCGACAAGTACTTCCACGGCCGGCCTTCCGCGACGGTCAGCCCCAGCACCGGCAAGCCCGAGCCGTACGCCGCCGACAACTCGGCCGGCAGCAACCTCGGGCCGTCCAACCAGGCCCTGGTCGACCGCGTCAAGACGGGCGTGCAGACGGTCCGGCAGCAGGACGGGCTGAGCGCCGATCAGCAGGTCCCGGCCGACCTGGTCACCACCGACTTCAGCGGCTTCGACCCCAACATCACGGAGGCGTCTGCGCTGCTCCAGGTCAACCGGGTGGCGCAGGCGCGCAGCCTGGACCCCGCGAAGGTGCACGACCTCGTGGAGGGCCACGTCCAGGGTCGTATCCTCTGGGTCTTCGGTGAGCCTCACGTGAACGTGCTCGACCTGAACATGGCGCTGGACAGCGGGGCGGCCGCCTGACGACCCAGGGGCGCGGCCGGCTCAAGGTCTACCTGGGCGCCACGCCCGGCGCCGGCAAGACGTACGCGGCGCTGCGCGAGGCGCACGAGCTGGTGGAACACGGCCACGACCTGGTGGTGGCCTTCGTCGAGACGTATGGCCGGCCGCGGACCGTGGAGCTGCTCGGCGGCCTGGAGGTGGTGCCCCGAGTCAGCGTGCCGTACCGGGGCACGACGCTCCAGGACATGGACCTCGACGCCGTGCTGGCCAGGCGCCCCGAGATCGCGCTGGTCGACGAGCTGGCCCACACCAACGCGCCCGGCCTGCGCCACGAGAAGCGCTGGCAGGACGTGGAGGACCTGCGCGACGCCGGGATCGACGTGATCTCGACCGTCAACGTCCAGCACCTGGAGAGCGTGAAGGACCTGGTCGAAAAGGTGAGCGGCATCCCGGTCCGGGAGACGCTCCCGGACCGTGTACTGGACGGCGCCGACGTGATCCAGTTCATCGACATCGCGCCCGAGGCGCTCCGCAAGCGCATGCGCCACGGCAACATCTACGCCCCGGAGAAGGTCGACGTCGCGCTGGCCAACTTCTTCCGGCCCCGCAACCTGGCCGCCATGCGCCAGATCGGCCTCCGGCTGGTCGCCGACTCGATGGCCCGCCAGCGGCAGGTCGTCAGCGCCCCTGAGGACGTCCTGGTGGCGGTCTCGTGCAGCCCTGCGTCCGAGGAGCTGATGCGGCGCGGCGCGCGGCTCGCTCGCCGCCGGGGCGGCACCTGCCTGGTGGTCACGGTGGAGACCGACCCCGAATGCCCGCCCGACACGGAGCGCTTCCGGGCGCTCGCGACCCAGCTCGGGTGCGCGTTCGCGGTGCTGGGCGGCCGCGACGTCGCCGGAGCGATCATCCAGGCCGCCCGCGACTTCGGCGCGGAGCACGTGATGGTCGGCGAGATGATCAACGCGGGGCAGCTGGAGCGGCTCCGCCCGTCGGTCGCCGACCGAATCATCGACAGCCTGCCCGACTCGGACGTGCACGTGATCGCCCGCCTCGGGCGGCTGGCGGAGCGGCAGGGCCGTCAGGACGGCGACACTGAGGACCGACGGCCCGACCCGATGGCCCTGCTCCGCCAGGTGTCCGCGGACAGCCGGCGCTCCGCCGCGCTCCGCGTGTACCTCGGATACGCACGAGGCGTGGGCACGACGACCGCCATGCTGGCCGAGGCGCGCCGGCGGGCGGGCCGCGGCACCGACGTCGTGGTGGCCGCGTACCGCCTGCACGACGACCCCGGGCGGGTCCTCGCCGGGCTGGACGTCCTCGGCGGCCTGCGCGACCCGCCCCGGCGGCGGCCGCTGGACGTCGAGGCGGTGCTGGCCCGGAACCCGCAGGTGGTCTGCGTCGACGACCTGACCGACATGGACTCACAGGGGCGGCCGGTGCTGGACGCGGTCCCGCGCCTCCTGGCGGCGGGCATCACGGTGCTGGCGACGCTGCACCTGCTCGCGCTGCGCTCGGCCGCCGAGAGCGTCTCCCGCCTGCTCGGCCGTCCGCTGGACAGGCCGGTCGTCGCGGACGAGCTGCTGGACATCATCGACGAGTTCGAGCTGGTGGACATGCCGCCGGACGAGCTCCTCGAGCGGATCCGTGAGGGCAGGGTGCTCGAGCCAGCCGAGCTGGCCCGGGCGATGCAGCGAGAGCTCCGGCCCTCCGTCCTGGCGATGCTGCGCGAGACGATGCTGCGCCGGGCCGCGGACGAGGTGGACCGCCAGTTCGTCCGGGACCTGCGCGACACGGCGGGAGCGGCGTCGGTGGAGGTGCGGGGGCGGATCGTGCTGTGTTTGCCCGTCAGGGGCGGCCTGGACGAGCGCATTCGCGGCGCGGCCGGCTACGCGCTGGCGCAGGACGCGACGTTCACGGTCGTGACGGTGCGCCCACCGGGGCTGTCGGACGACGAGAAGACGTTCCTCGGGAGCTACACCACGCTGACGCACCAGCTGGGCGGTGAGTTCGTCCGCCTGGAGGAGCGCGCGGTCGCTCCCGCCCTGGCGCGGTTCATCGTGGATTCGCAGGCGACGGAGGTGATCCTCGGGCACCGCCGGCGAGCGGCCTGGCGGCCGTGGGACACCACGGCGGAGGTGATCCGGCTGCTCCAGGGGGTGGACATCCACGTCCTGCGCCGCGGCCAGTGAGCGCCTCGATAATCTGCGTCATGGTGACCGACCAGCCCATCGGTGTCCGGAAGCTCACGCCGTGCATCGGCGCCGAGATCAGCGGCGTCGACCTGTCCCGGCCGCTTGGCGAGGAGCTGTTCCGGGCCGTCCACGACGCGCTGATGGAGCACCAGGTCGTCTTCTTCCGCGACCAGGCGCTGACTCCGGCGCAGCAGAAAGCCTTCGGCGCGCGCTTCGGACCGCTGCACATCCATCCGGCGTCGTCCGATCATCCGGAGGGGCACCCGGAGGTGATGGTCATACACGCCGACGAGCGCTCCCGCTTCGTGGCGGGCGAGCTGTGGCACTCGGACGTCTCCTGCGACCAGGTGCCGCCGATGGGCAGCATCCTCTACCTGCTGGAGGTGCCGCGGGTGGGCGGCGACACCCTCTTCGCCAGCATGTACGCCGCGTACGACGCGCTGTCCGGGCCGATCAAGCAGCTCCTGGAACCGCTCACGGCGGTGCACGACGGCGGTCACTACTACGCCGGGAGATACGATGGCGCCCGCACCGGCGGCGAATTTCCGCGCGCTGAGCACCCGGTCGTCCGCACGCACCCGGTCACGGGCCGGCGACTGCTCTTCGTGAACCGCATGTTCACGACGCACATCCCGGCGCTGAGGCCCGCTGAGAGCGAGGCCGTGCTCGAGATGCTGTACCGGCACATCGAGTCGCCCCAGTTCCAGTGCCGGTTCACGTGGCGCGCGGGCTCGGTGGCGTTCTGGGACAACCGCTGCGTGCAGCACCAGGCGATCTGGGACTACTACCCGCAGCGCCGGCACGGACACCGCGTGACGATCCAGGGCAGCGCGCCGGCCCGGTGAGGGCCGGGCGGGTTCAGTCCCGGTAGGCCTCGGCCTGGAGCGTGAAGAGCTCCGCGTACAGGCCGCCCGCGTCCATCAGGTCGGAGTGGGTGCCCTCCTCGACGAGGCGGCCCTCCGCCAGGACGAAGATCCGGTCCGCCGACAGCACGCTCGAGAACCGGTGCGAGATCAGCAGGACGGTACGGTCCTCGAACAGGGTCCGAATGCTCTCGAAGAGGTCGTGCTCGGCGCGGGCGTCGAGCGCGGCCGTCGGCTCGTCGAGGATCACGAAGGGCGCGTCGCGGAAGAAGGCGCGCGCGAGGGCGATCCGCTGCCACTGGCCGACGGACAGGTCCTCGCCGCCCTCGAACATCTTGCCGAGCATGGTGTCGTAGCCGCGCGGCAGGCGCGCAACGAAGTCGTGGGCGCCGGCTCGCCGGGCGGCCAGCTCGATGAGACGCCGGTCGTCGATCGCCGCCACCCGGCCCATGCCGACGTTGTCGGCGACCGGGAACAGGTACTGGCCGAAGTCCTGGAAGACCACCGCGACGCCGCGCCGGAGCTGCTCGGCGTCCACGGCGGACACGTCGACCCCGTCCCAGCACACGCGCCCGCCGTGCGGGCCGTACAGGCCGGACAGGATCTTCGCGAGCGTGGTCTTGCCCGACCCGTTCTCGCCGACGAGCGCGACAACCTCGCCACGCCGGATAGTGAGCGAGATGCCGTCCAGCGCCGGTCGCTCCGAGCCCGGATAGGTGAACCGGACGTCTTCCAGTCGCAGGGTCCCGAACCGCTCCGGCGCCGGCGCCGACGGCCGCGCCGCCAGGATCGCCGGCAGCAGCGCGCGAAAGGCGCTCAGGTCCTCCAGGAACAGCGCGCTCTCGTAGAGCTGGCCGACGGCGAACGCGATCGAGGCCACCGCCGGCGCGAGCCCGACGATCGCGATGGCGGCCGCCGTGGCCGTCGCCACCGACATGCCGCGGTCCAGCACGAACCACGCCATCACCGCGATGGTGAGCGCGATCGCCAGCGCGGACGCCGCGCTGCCCACCAGCGAGCGCGCGGACCCGCGGCCCACCATGTTCCACAGCTCGGCCATCCGGCGCTCGAACATGCGAGCGGCCATGCCGCGCAGGTGCTCGGCCAGGCCGTACGCGCGCACCTCCTTGGCGGAGCTCCCGCCGGTGAGCAGGCCCCGGACGTACTGGCGGCGCCGCTCGTGCTCGCTGAACTGCATGCTGAAGGTGCGGAAGTCCCGGCTGAACGCGCTGGAGGCCAGCAGCAGGGGCACGAGCGTGAGCAGCAGCGACGGCAGCAGCAGCGGCTGCAGCAGCACGAGCACGGCCACCAGCCCGACCATCGTCGCCAGCGAGCCGCCGAGCTGCAGCAGCGCCTGGGTGATCTGGAACGGCCGCGCCCCGGCGTTCAACGCGCGCTGCATGCGGTCGTGGAACTCGGAGGAGTCGTACGCCTCGAGGTCCACCGCCGTCGCCACGTCCACGACGGGCTGGAAGGCCAGCTCCGAGACCTGCTCGGTGAGCACCATCCGGATCGAGTTGCCGAACGTCGACGAGAACGTGATGAGCAGCAGGACCACGGTCATCACGCCGAGCTCCGGCAGGATCGCGGCCAGTCCGATGTGGCTCTGCTGGGCGTTCAGCAGCTGCGCGACGACGGCCCGGACCACCAGCAGCGCGACGCCGAAGCCGGCCGCGGCGACCAGCTGCAGCACCAGCAGGACGATCACCAGGCGGGGCGCCGCCCTCCACACGAGCCCCGTGGCGTCCAGCAGCAGCCTCGGCAGATCGCGCGGTGAGTGGGGGCGGTCGTCGGGCTCGAAGCCCACCCGCCGCATTCGCGGAGTCTCGGCCACGCGACGAGGATTGTACGGCCGGGCTCAGACCTCCGTGCCGGCCTGCAGCGCCCTGAGCGCCGCCTCGGCGCGGCGTCCGACCTGCGCCGCGACGACCGGCGCGCGCGAGCGGTCCTGGCCCATCGCGCCCGCGGCGAACCGCGCGTAGACGCCCTCCAGGATGCAGGCAAGCCGCCAGTGCCCGAAGGCGACGTAGTAGCCGAGCTCGGCGATGTCGCGTCCGGAGCGCTCGGCGTACCGCTCGGCCAGTTCCCGGCGGGACGGGAAGCCGGGCAGGCTGGTGGCCGGACGGGGCGTCGCCGCGGCTGCCCCGCCGTCGGCGCCGGTCCAGTACATCATGAGCGTCCCCAGGTCGGCCAGCGGGTCGCCCAGGGTGCACAGCTCCCAGTCGAGCACGGCCCGGACGGAGCCGTCGGTTCCGACGATGGTGTTGTCGAGCCGGTAGTCGCCGTGGGCGACCACGACGCCC